>Ga0105046_10010034_pt1 | contig 14771 bp, 12 predicted proteins | sample MAT03_FD_78385 | JGI IMG/M metagenome (GOLD analysis project Ga0105046, IMG submission 78385) | Freshwater microbial communities from Lake Fryxell liftoff mats and glacier meltwater in Antarctica - MAT-03 (megahit assembly) | ecosystem: Environmental > Aquatic > Freshwater > Ice > Liftoff... | reverse complement strand
TCTTTTCCTTTTTCGGCTTCTTTTCCTTCCCCTTTGCCTTCTCCTGCTTCTTCTGCTCTTTAGCGGCTTTCTTGGCAGCATCGCTCGCGTCTCCGCCGCTCGCCGAATCTTTGTAATTTTCTTTTATCTTGTCAAGAAGTCCCACGAAGCGATCCTAGATGGAAGATGCCTGGCTAAGGTCTTTTTCCGCTTCAAGAAAAGAGTAATTTTTCAGGCAATCCGAGCGAAGCGAAGCCGAGGCCGGCCGGCCGCTGACCGAAGAGAGCTGTTTTAGCGCTGCGACTGCATCGCTCGTTGAATATGCTCTTTTTCGAAGAACCAGTTTCGGTCAATCTCAATTCCATACTTGCGTAGCTTCATTGTAATTCGACCGTCAGCCGTGCGATCGGGCTCGACCCCCTGAGCCCGATGGCGGTCATTCTCCCAGCGAAAGATATCGCGACAGGCAAGACTATCCTGGCCGAATGATCCTCGCCAGTCGACCTCAGCAATCTGGGTGACTCGGCGAACTCCATCAATTTTCTCAATAACGACAATTGCTTCAACTGCTTGGCGAATAAAGTTTGCAGCAGTCGCCCCATTGATGTTTGTGTGCTCGATTTGAAGAGCCATCTTCATCCGCTCAACTGCTTGACTGACCGAATAGGCGTGGTAAGTGGACATGCTCCCCTCAGTCAGGATCATTGTTTCGAGCATCTTTGTCAACCCCTCAAGATGAACCTCGCCAACAATCAGGCGCGACAGGCCGTTATAGAGGTTGTAATCAAGGATGTCGGCAAGCTGGAGCCCGGGTCGAGTTGGCTGATAGATATATTCAACCGCGAATGGCTTGTTGATCTGAAGCTCGGGAACCTGCTCGACAACAGCAATCTTTTCGTCATCGGAAATTGAGGTCTCAGCAAGACTGCGCAAGAGCGTCGTTTTGCCGGCACCCATCGGCCCGACAATCAACATATTCACGTGGGCTCCGACCAGACACTGAAGAAACTCAAGCATCGGACCGGTTAGTGTCTTGCGTTGAACAAAGCTTGACGACTCCCAGGAGCGCGCTGAATGTTTGCGCAGAGAAAAGGTTGGCCAGCCCCGGGCCGGAGTATCAAGAAAGATACAGAGCTGTTCGCCGCCAGGTAGCTCGAGCACGCCCATCCGCTCGCGCTCGATGTCCTCCCAGCGCACATGGCCCTGCGACTTCCCGACCAGGTCCTTCAGCCAGCGCAGGTAGTCAGCCCCGCTCGCAAAGCGAGCAGCGCCAACAATCTGATTGAAGCCATCAACCTGGGCGGAAATTAGCTCTGGGCCGTAGCCATCAAGCTGGGTACAGCTCTCGTGAAGGAGTCCCTGATTAATTGCCTGAACAGCGCTACTCATCGCTGGCTCTTGCTGATAGTCGCTCGGAAGCGGAATCACCGTCTCGAGCGGCTCGCCGCCGCTTCGCCATTCGCTTGCGCCTTCAGGCCGGAGCGCCTCGGGGATCCCGCTCGGGAGAATTTCCTCGGCCGGGAGCGCCGCACTCGGATCGGAATTGGCCTGACCGGGGAAGGGTTCCATTACCGAGAATAATAGAGCCGGCATGCTCGAGTTACCGAAAATTTCTCCGGTTGCTGATTCGGCTTGTCGGTTCAGCCGGTTGTCTGCGTCATCGTCCGCATAACTTCCATCGCGAGCGGAGTCATATAGATGATTACTCCACCGAACATCGTGATTACAACGCCAATCGTAATTGCTGGATCTTTCTTGTTCTTGAATTCGCGCATTGACTGATTCCACATTTCCTGGGCCTGATCAACGTAGTCTTCGAGGACCCGGGCGAGATCAGAACCAGTGAGAATTCCCTGAACCAGGGCCTCGACGAAGTTGTCAACACTTTCGGTCCCACAGCGATCGCGAATCATTCGCAACGCCGTTTCCTGATTATAGCCACCAACGCTGTACTGGAGCTGAGCAACCGCAAACTCGGCCGGCAAAATTGAGTCATCGCTGTCGACGCTTGAGGTCCGTGCCGCATGAATAATTGCTTCATCGATTGTCAGGTTCGCCGAAAGCGCCATTGCAATATTGCTGATAAAGCTTGGAATTTCTGAGTCAATCTGACTTTGGCGGTTGTTGATCAGGCTGCGCAGCTTCAGGAACGGGTAGAAAAGAAAGAAAACGGCAACCATAATCACGACAAACGGATTGATTGGGAAGGCGAGCGCAGCGAGAACCGGGAGCAGCGTTCCGAACGACCAGATCGCCAAGCTGGCGGCAATCGCCTGCTCCGGCGAATAACTGTTCCTAATTCCAGCAAGAATCAGCCGCCGATCGAGTTCGCTCATAAATGAACGGCTATCTTCCTGCTTGGCATATTCTGAGTCGGCAATTCGTTCGGCAAGGGTATTGATCGCGCGCGGCCGTTTTGTTCTCTCCGGGCTTCCCGAGGAATCGACCGATGCATCGGGCTCAACAAGCTCATCAAGATCAAGGATGTCGGCAACTCGTCGGTTTGCCTCGGATGAAGCCTGGCTGCGATTTCGAGTAATCACATAGTAGCCAAGAAAAATGACGGCGAGAACAAGAAAGAAAGCGATGAAGAGCGGAGACGATATCAAAAGAACACCTTCTTCTCAATTTCGCGCATCTGATGATTGACAAATATAAAGCCGGCGGCCATCATTGCCACCCCACCGAGAATCATCAGTAGGCCAACCGGAGAAAGCAGAGCGCGAACAAATGCGCCGCCGCCATCACCCATTACAAAAACGGCGAGGAAGAGAAAGAGGACAATAATTGCGAGAATAATTCGTTGCTGATTCTGCTGAGCGGCGAAGTCGGCCCGGGCCTCGGCCTGGAGCCGCTGCATCTTGGTAATCTGTCGAGCGGTTGCCTCAAGCGATTTAGCGATTTGACCGCCAACCTGTTCGTAAAGCTCGAGCTGGCGGACAAAGCTTGCCCACATCCTAAACGGGAGCAGACTGATTGTCCCGACAACTTCTTCGGCAAAATTACCACCCGCAGAAATTCGCGCCGCCGAATCAGCAAGAACCTCGCGAAGAACGCGGGAATCATCCACGGCCTGAACATAAGCCGTCTGAACCGGCAAGCCAGCAGTAACTAGACCGGAAACTTTATTGATAAACGGAACCATCTCGGCATTCGCCCGGAGCAAAAAGCGGCGCTGGCGGCCACGCAGGTTCAGGTAGGCAGCGCCAAGAACGATAAACGGAGCAAAGGCAACATAGATAAGCGATCCAGTAAAAACATAGAGAAGCAGGCCGACAAAGACGATTAATCCAAACAGGGCGAGGCCAATAATGCTTGGCGCGCGGTCAAATACTCCGGCGGCATGGAGGGCCCGCTGAGTCTGCTCGCGCATATTCAACTTTGAGCCAGCCGCAGCAACATCAATTCGCTGTCGGCCCGGAAGAACGAAGAGGGCAAGAATCAAAACCGCAATTCCGAGAAAAAGACTAATGAACCAGGGTGAGCTGATACTGATCTCCATGCCTAAAAAATAGCTCGGGCACGCAAAAGCGGCCGGGGCCGCTCGCTTGGCCGCTTCGGCCTAGTTGATTCGTCGGCCTCGGAGCGGAATTGTTGCTCCGATTCGGCGGAGCTGATTTGAGCTGGGTTCGCGATCATAGAGCTGGGCAATTAGAATATCATCACTGCCGCTGCGCTCCTGCTGAATGTAGCCGGATTCGCGCAGTCCCTTTACCCAGGCATCAACCTTTGCGTCGGTGTAATCGTGTTTGCGCGAATGGAGAATCTGTACGACCTCTTCGACGCTGCGCCGACCAGTCCGACTATCCTCGTTGATATAAATGATGATGTCAACGGACTGGGCAATTAGCTGGCGAACCGAGGCCTCGCTTGGCCGGGCTGAGCTGAATCCGCAGAGCTGAGCAAGCTTTGAAACACACTCCCAGGCCGAATTCGCGTGAATCGTGCAGAGGGAGCCATCGTGGCCGGAGTTCCAGGCGGTCAGTGCGTCAAGCGCTTCGCCGCCGCGAATTTCACCGAGAATAATTCGCTTTGGCCGTTTGCGGAGCGCATAGCGGATTACATCACGAGCGGTCACATCTTTCTCTTCGTCGACCTTGGTCGGATTTTCTCGCGTCTGGAAATACTTGATATCGGCTGTTTTGATTCGGAGCTCCTTGCGGTTTTCGATCACGATAATTCGCTCGCTATCTTCAATAAAACGATCGCCGAGTGCATTGAGCAGAGTCGTCTTTCCCGAGGCGGTTCCGCCGCAGACAACAATATTCATGTTTGCCCGAAACCAGCCGGCAATATCATTAACCATTTCATCGCTCAGGGTGTCGTCGGCGACAAGCTGCTCAAGTGGAATTGCCTCTTCGCGATGCTTGCGAATAATCAGATCCGGGCCATCAACGGCGATTGGCTCAAGGGTTGAATTCAGGCGCGAACCATCACGCATTGTCGCATCAACATTTGGCCTTTCAGCGTTAATCTGAACTCCATTGTCAGTAACTGCCCGGCGGATCATGTCCTCAAGCTCTTTGTTGTTCGCAAAAATCTTTCGGCTAATTCGTTGCTTATGGCCGCCGCCGGTGATATAAAAGCCATGCTCAAAATCGTTGAAGTAGACTTCTTCGACATCGGGAATGTTCATATAGTCTTCGATCGCGCCATAACCAAACTGATAGGCGCGGAGCAGCTTGACCAAGTCGGGAAGATCAACCGGACTAATGCTCGTGCTCAAGCCGGTTGTATTCAAAACGTCGTTGACAAGCTGATGATAAATAAGTTCATCGCGCATCTTCGTCTTGGCTGCGGCGTCGACCCCGCTCGTCCGGCGGACAAATTCATCTTCGACTGCCTTGAGAATTTGCTCCCAGCGCTGAAAGCGCTCAGCCGGTTCGATAAAGCGAATTTCTTCGCGAATCTCGTATTCTCCGGGAACGGTTGCCAGCACTTCCTGAACAGCAACGATCTCCTCAGCCATGCGCCAAGACTAACACAGGCACGGTGGCAGCGGCGAGTGCTGAATCAGCGCCCGGCATCAGCCCGGCGGCAGGCCATGTTGCTTCTTGTCATTGACGTACTTCTGGAAGGCATGCTTTGCCATCTGGCCGATTACCTTTGCATACTCGGGATCCTCACGGACAAGAAAGCGGGAGAGGTTGTTTGCCGCCATCATCCGATCGGAAACATCCGGCATCCAGAATTTCTGATCGTCATTCATCCACTTGAACATCTTGTCGACAATCGCTCCGAGGTCTTTAATCCCCGAGTTTGCGTCAGCGCGAGTCATCAACAGCGAAATCTTGTCCTTGGTTGCCAGTGGTGGCAGAAGCTGAGCGCGCTCGCCGCGATCATCGCGCGGGTGCGGCTGGCTTGAGGCAATGATTCCTGCGGCCTTACGAGCATTGTAGATTCGATCAATGTCGGGCGAAGTGACGAGGAAGACTTCATTTGCATGCTGGAGCCAAGCCCGCTGTGATTCGAGGACAAGCTCGGTGCCCGGGTCAATGATAATAACATCGTAGAAACGACCGAGGTTGCGGAGGATGTCGCGATAATCGAGTTCAGAGAAACCCCAGAACTTGGCCGGATCCTTTGGTGCCGCGAGAATGTTGAAGTTCGGCAGCGTTTCTGGAAAGTGAATGAAACTATCCATCGCTCGCTCGCCCGTTGGGGCGCCGTCGCTTGAGTAAACGCTTGGCCAGGCATCGTCGCCTTTGAAGTTCTGGCTGACTCGGGTATCAACGTATTCCTGAAGTTCATAGAGATTTGGAGAAGTCTTTGAGGTGAGCCGGAGTGCGAGCGAGCCCATGACAATGTCGCCATCAATTGCAAGAACGCGCGGGGTCCGGCTCCAGCCATTTTTCTTCGCCATATTCGCAGCAACAGTCGCGATATAGATGCCAGTATTCATTGCGGTTGAGCTCTTGCCAACGCCGCCGCTTGGCGAATAAAAGGTAATTGTCAATGGAATTCCGCTTGTCAATGATTCAAAGGGCAGCGTATCGAACTTGACCTTGCCGGAGCGCTTTTTTGGAGCTTCTTCCTGGCGAGCCTGGTTTTTGATTGTCTCGATTCCCTGATTAGCGACGATATCCTGGTTCCGAACTGAATCGACAACAGCGATTGCGCTGAGGATATCCTCCGGGCGGCGAACTCGCTTTGCTGGAGCCGGAGCCGCTGGAGCGAGCTCGTCGGCAGCAATTGCCGGAGCGTCGCCAAGATCGTGACGGTAGCCGCCACCGCCACCGCCCATCGCAGCCGCCGCTGATTCGGCTCGAGGTCGAGGCGGCGCCTCGGCAACCGGGGCTGCTCCAAAGTTACTATTCGCAGCGACTGGGGCCGGGCCGGAGGTCGGGCCCGGAGCGGCGAGTGGGTCGGATATCGGCGCCGGCGGTGCTGGATCAAAAGCACTTGCTGGGGCCGCTGCTGCTGCCGCTGGCGCTGGGGCTGGGGCTATCGTCGGATCAAAAGCACTTGCTGGGGCCGCTGGGGCTGGGGCCGCTGCTGCTGCTGGTGCTGGTGCTGCCGCTGGGGCTATCGTCGGATCAAAAGCACTTGCTGGGGCCGCTGCTGCTGCTGGTGCTGCCGCTGGGGCTATCGTCGGATCAAAAGCACTTACTGGCGCCGGAGCCGGTGTCGGAGTTGGTGCCATCCTCGGATCAAAAGCACTTACTGGCGCGGGTGGCTGTGGCTGTGACTGTGGCTGTGGCTGTGAATCTGACGTATCGAAAGGACTCGGAGCCGATGCTTGCTGACTGAAAGGATCTAGCGGAGCGGCAAGCGGTTCGACCGGAGCCGGCGCGGCTGGCTGACTGAAAGGATCTAGCGGAGCGGCAAGCGGTTCGACCGGAGCCGGCGCCGGCGCGGCTGGCTGAGCAAAGGGCGCTAGAGGTGTTGGTGCTGGTGCTGGTGGCTGATCCGAGGACCCTGGCGTTGGCACTGCTGGCTGAGCAAAGGGCTCGGCAGCGGTTGCTGGGATTTGCTGGCCAACATCAATCGGCGGAAAGCCGGGCTGATCGGCAATCGGCCCGGCGAGGGCCGGATCAATCGGCGCTGCTGCCGCCGAAGAAAGATGTTCGGCTTGGCTCTTCAGGCGAGCAATGTCATCAGCAGAGAGACTCATCGTTACTGCCCAGCCACCCCGGTTGGATCTGTCGCCGAAGCGTCAGCCGCCGGGCCCGGATTTGCGCCAAGATCGTTCGCGCTCGGATCAGAATTGGCCGGACTGTCTCCAAGCGAAGCGAGACGGTCCGCCGGGACTCGGCAAATGAAGGCCTCTCCCTTGTCACCGCGTGGCGAGACAAAGAAGCCCTCGCTATCAACTCGACAAAAGGGATTCAGCGAAAGAACAACTTCCTGGCCGGCAACTGTGCCAGCATCTCCATCACGAACGGCAAGAAGGAGAATTACAGTCTGGTCACGGCTGCTGCCACTTTCCTCATCTCCAGCGTTAATGTCGGTTCCGGCCGGAACAACGTTGCTGCAGCCGGAAGCGCTTGCGGCGATGCAAAGTACCTTTGCATAATCGCTCAGTCCCTGACCATCACCGCCGCCGATATCAACAACATCACCGGCTTGAATTGTTCCGACCGCCGCGCCGGCAACAGTTGAGGTTGCGGCGACAATTCGCTCATCCGGAAGAACGCCGCCGAATGATACGTCGCCGTCAATTACATTGCGCGAGTCGATCCGCTGCCCAGAGAGAACCGCGCTCGAGGTAACAAAGCTTTCGCCGAGGTTAGAAAATTCATCCTCGGTAAGGTCATCAGAATTAACTGAGCCGCGCGCAACATCGCTTGAGGCCAAATCGTCAGGACCGACAAATGAGTAGGCAGCAATGTCTCCCTTGGCGACCATAACTTTCGTTGTGTCAGCAAGGCCGTAAATTAGTTGAGCGAGACCAATAATCGCCACCGTCGCAAAAATAAAGACGATAACGATTGGCCAGCGGGCTGTGCGCGAACCGTTTTCCATGGAGCAAATGTAGTCGACGCGTGCTCGAGAGCCGCCGTTTTTCGCTAAGGCCTTTTTCGAGAACCGATTTCAATCGACTCGTCGCTGGCAAAGCGGTTCAGGCTCGATTCGAGCTGAACAACCTCCGCTTCGACGCGATCGGTACCGTGACCGTTTCGGCGCCAATGATCACTGGTGACATTGGCCTCCGGGGAAAGCGCGCGCGGATCAAGGTCGATCCCGTTCATCTTGTTGTCGCCCCCATTGAAGAACTTTCCAAAGCAGGCTGAGGAATAGGGATTCAGGCTCGTATGCCCATGCGAAACCCAAGGATTCGGCTCCCAGGCCGCTCGATCGTTTTGGAGAGAGATCATCGATTCGATGATGTCACGAATGAAGATTTCATCAGCATCATAGCGATCAACAAGTCGCTTCCAGAGGCCGCCGAGAAGCAGGCAGCGGGCAAGAGATGTTGTTGAAACAAGTGTAATCTGAACTCGGCCCCGGCTGTCACAGCAAGGAAAGAGCTCGAGCCCAATCTTTTCCTTCATCTCAAAGAGGCTACTGACTGTAATCCCGAGCCAGGGAGCGACTTTCTTGACATCGTAGTATTTCGGAATGTTTCGCAGCTTCAGCTCGCGGGCGCGATAAGCGACTGAGGTTTCGGCTCGATCGAGAAAAAGAGCAATGTCTTCAATTTTTGTTCGGCCAAAGTGCGAACGCATCACTCGATCGTCATCTTCCTGCCAAAGGAGTGTCTCCGGGTCATCGCGCAGATAGAGGCGGGTGTAATCGCGGCTTGAGTCGTAACCGTCGTTGCCAACGGCTGAGTTATTTGACTGAGTATGCGGGCGGGTTCCGCCAATCCGCGAAGCAAGATTGTAGAGCTGGGTTCGGTTTTTGATATTGAAAACACGCAGGACTCGGGCCCGGTCTTCGGGAGAGATGCAGATCTGGTAAACGGCGCGGATCAGCGCTTTCCGCTCGAGTGAATAGTGGGCACGGTTTTTCTTTTCAAGTTCGTTTTCGGTATTTTGCATGCTTGTCTAAGTGAACAGTAGTCGCTTTGTACCTAATTGCCCTGTGTCACGCTTAGGCCAGTCTTTTTTTCAAAGCGGACCGGAAATATCGGTGTTGAAGCGGGCCGACCCGTTTCAGTCAGTCACCGACTCGGTCGCGATCGATTGCCTCAAGCCAGCCGGCCCGAAGCGGGCCGCTAAGTTGAATCCGGTTTTCGGCCGGATCAAGACGAATCCCATCGCAGCTTGCGGCAATCGCTTCGATACAGGCGAGAACCTGATCCGGGCTGCTTGAGATTTTCTGGGCAAGCTCATCAACAGAAAAACTCTGCTCGCTAACCGAAAGAAAGTCAATAATTGTTCGATCGGCAACCCCAAGCTCAGTCCGAAGTCGCAGGCAACGCTGTGGAATGGTTTCTTCGCGGTCACCAAGTTGACCAAGCGCATAGTCAAGTAACTTTCGCTGCTGATCAATCGGCAGCACCGAGGCGGTGAAAAATATTCGTTCACTCAGCTGATCCGAACCGCGCTGCTCAAGCTCCGACTCAGGAGCGCGGCAGCAGGAACCCTCGTCTGAAGTTGAGTGTTCGGCGGCGTCGATAAGTAAGCTTTGAACTTCATCAAAGTCAAAGCTCTCAACTCCGGAAGTGTCGGAAACTATTCCTGCACAAAGCGAGCAGGAATCAGTGTCGAGACCAGCGCTGAAACGGCGCAGTCCCTCTATCGTCAGCTCGAGCGAAGCGGGTTGAGCAATAAGCGAAAGCAAGCTTGGGCTGACATCAATGAATTCAGCAAGATCCCGAACCTGTTTTGAAGAAAGCTGCTCGAGCTCACCCCAGACAACCGCCGCCGCCTCAGCAGCGCCAAAAGAGCTGATTCGAGACTGGACAGATTCTACAAGCTGATCAATTGCGTCTGGATCGATCTCGCACTCAGCAGCAAGCAGCTGCTGAAGAAATGATGCTTTGTCAAAGCTGTTCATCAAATAACTCTAGCCCGTGCGCAGCGTTTCCCCCTGTTTTTCGAATCAAAGGGCGGTCTAGACCAGGTCTTGATTGGTCTGAGTGAAATAGCCAAGCCAGTTCACGGTTACTGCATCAATCTCTTTAAACCAGCCGGGGCAGGCCCGGCGGACCGCTTCCAGGGCATCGGTTCGGTAGTCAACCGGCAAGAGGGCAAGAAAGCGACCGGCGGCGACCGCACTTTGGCTCGGGCCGGCGGGCTCGAACGAGCGACCGGCAACGCTGTCGGCGAGGGCACTTGAGCTGATCTCGGCCGAGCTCGAATCACCAAGGCGCTGCTCTTTCTCAAAGAGGTCGCGGCTGCGTCGAGTTTCAATTGCCTCCTGCTCAAGCTGTTTCATCTGATCAGGCTGGCGATGAACAAGTTCAGCGACAAGCAGATTAATTGTTCCGACGAGGCCGCGCCGATGCTTCTCGGGATCGCGGCGCCAGAAAGCAATGTACTGATCATACTCATAGCTGTTCACGGCAGCATTTGTTTGCGGATCGATGCTGCTTGTTGGTTCGCCAAAAATCATCTCGACCGGAATTATCTGCCGAGGCTCAGAAAGCCAACTAATCAAGCGCTCGGTTGCCGGTCGGCCGATTAATCCATAGCCAATTGTTCTCAGGATTCGCTCCGGGGCCCCTTGGTCATAAATAAAAGCCATATAGGTGTATGTTCGCGGCGTGCATTTCAGCGCTGCCTCAATTGCTGGCGGCAATTGGAACTCGCCGAGCGTTGTCGTCGAATCAATTATCTCCGGATAGCTCGCGGCAAACTCAATCAGCTGGCGACTCAAATTGTTCTTGTTCGCCCAGGCCGCCCAAACCGGAAACTCCCAACCCGGATTGTAATGAATCATTCGATCAATCATCGCTGAGTCCATCGCCTGAACTCCGTAATCTGTTGTTTGCGGATTTGCAGCAGCGACAATCTGCCAGCCCGGGGGTAGGACCCAGCCCGACTTTGAGAGAGTTCCGCTGCCAAGCGGCTCCATCAGCCCAGCAAGAACTGCCTCGGGCGCGCGATTTATTTCGTCGATAAAAATCACCCCGTTTTCCTCATCTTCCGGCCCCGGGAGAAAATCTGGCAAGGCGTGAGCGAGCCGGCCGCTATCGTCGATGAACCGCTCACCAGCGATATCGGCACCGCTGACATCGTGAGCCGGGTGATAGAGTTTCATCTGGTAACCGGCCTGTTCGCAGAAGGCTTCGATCTGAGCAGTCTTACCGCTGCCGCGCGAGCCCCAGATACAAACCGGTAGAATTCTTGAGCGGCTGCCAATCTTAAGTGGATGGCGACGGACATAGCCAAGCATCTCGATTACGGTCGTATACTCCGGTTCGCGACCAAAGAATTCTTGGCGATTGCCAACAGCGCTCATGCCGCTAATTTAGAGCGGGCACGCGCGGGCCGAGCCGAGCGAGCAACAGAAAAGATTGGAGCCGCCCGGCCAACTCTGCTTCGGAAAAGAACCCGGAGCGGCAGAACAGCCGTTAAAGACAAACCGGCCACGAGGGCCGGAGTGTCTATGGGAGAGTATATATTCAGCTAATTGCTGAACGTCTGGCAAAGCAGGACAGACGATTTGTATTAATTGAACTATAGCCGTTTTTCCCCGATCTCAGTTGCTGCTGCGTCGACCCGAATCCAAGTGCCAGCGATTCGATCGGCAATTGAGCGCTGATCGCGGGCGAAGATCAGGAGCAGGAGCGGAGGTAGGAGCGGCCAGGCATTAAGCATAAGCAGGCTCAGCCCGACTGGCAAGAGCCAGATCAGTTCGCGGATCACTTGTCGAGTCCGACTTGCTCGAGCCAAGCTGCCTTGTCGCAAAACGCTAATTCGAAGCAAGCGCTTGCCGGGGGTTTGATCAATAAAAAAGAGCTCGAGGAGAAGAAAGGAAAGGAATGAAAAAGCAGCACCAAGTAAAAGTCCGTAGCGAAGGACGAGCGCCGCCTCGGCTGAGCCCGGGCCGGCGCTGAGCTGGTAGAGCCAACCGCCGCCGGCAAGAGCGATAAACGGAGTCGAGCTAATTACGACATCAATCGCACTCGCAGCGGCTCGACGAAGCAGTTCCATCTTCCGAGAATAACAGCGAAGCGGGCCGAGCAACAGTGATTACTCAAAGCAAGTGTCAGGAAAATTAGGCTGTCAGTGTCAGGATAAGGTCCGATTCTTTGATCTCTTTCACTGCTCGAGCCTGGGCCTTGGCAAGCTTGCTGCCGGGCTTGTCACCGACAAGTACATAGTCAATCCGGTTGCTCTGCGTGATTCGATCAACGACTCGGCCGCCGGCGGCAATCAATCGGGACTCCATGTCGGCCCGAGTCATGCTTAGCTTGCCGGTAAGCAAGAAGACTTTGCCTCGGGGATCAATTCTGGTCATGGCGCCGGGGTCCGCTTGACTCCGAGCAACCCTGGGCTTTGGAATTGACTTGTGGGTAATTTTTCCCCAGTTACCGCTAACATCAAAACTTGTTGTCTCAGCCGCGTCGATTTCGCTCAGAATCGCGAACAACTCCGGATCATCAACGCCACCTTCAAGTAAGTCGTCAACGAGCCCAGCCGCCGGAGCTTGGCGGGAGATGATTTCTGGCGAATAATCGTCATTATCATTATCGGCTTTGGCCATAGATTGATTATAGCAGACCTTCGGAAAAAAGCGAACTTCGAGGCAAAGAGCGGGCCGAGAGATAGCAGAGGGCTCGACCGGACCCGAAAAGCAGCCGCGAAGAATTTTGACCAGAAACTAACGTACCGACCGTTTTCCGGCTAAAATAGTTTGATCATGGGGAAAGCAGATGGAGATCTAACCTGCGACGAAGCCGGCGTCGGCGTTGCGACAAGTCGGTTGATTGCCTCGGTCCCCGCCGAAGTTGGATTAATTTTCGATCTTAATCGTCAGGCAAGCGAAATCAAGGAAATTGTTCTTATTGAGATTGATGGCGCTGATCTGAATCAGCGTGTTGAAGACTTCTATTTGCTTCACGAGCAGGCAAGTAACCTGCTCGAGCGGATTCAGCTCCGCAGTGCCTATGCACGCGAGTTTATCAATCGCTACGAGAATAGTCGCAACTCCGGACTTGCGGCGGCGGCAGAAGAAGCGCTCCGAGCCCTTGAGACTCTTGAGGCCGGCGAAGCCGACTATCGTCCGCTCGAACAAACCCTCGAACAGACCTACCTGCGAATTCGAGACATTGCTGCTCGATCTGCTCGACCTGCTGACAGCCCGGATTCAGCCCGGCCTAGTTTCATCGGCGTCGGCTTCGATCAGGGTTGCCTTGCCCGACTCAGCGAGCAACTTGGTTACCAGACGGCCGATCGACGCAGTCGCAAATTTAATCCCGATCACGATCTGCTTGATCAGAAAAGCAGTCTTTTTAGCAGTCTTGACCAGCGTGAGCTTGCGGTTCTCGGTCAGCGAAAGAAGCGAGTAGCAGCTGTTGGCGAAATAGTCAAACCGGTCTCGAGCGCGAGTGAATCGGGTCCGGAGCCGGACCGGGCTCGTTCGCGCGCCGGTCGGGTCGGTCATCAACGCCTTACCGAGCAGGCGCGTCACGCAAGCAAAATTGCCCGTGAATTGAGCGAGCAAGCAGTTGCTCTGCCAGAATTCACGGACAAGCCTAAGCCTGAGTCCAAGTCCAAGTCCGGGTCAGCCCGGCCGAGCAGCGTTAGCTTTGACTGCAGTGACCCGGCTCAGCGTCAGACCTGGGAGCAAGCAGGTGATTATTGGCTTCGCTCAAACCGGCTGATCAGCCGAGCAATTCAGAAGCATCAAGCGGACCTCGCCGGCTCGGCGCCAACGAGTGCTCGGGCGAAGCTCGCGCTCGAGAGCTGGTACCAGTCAGAGAGCGGCAGCAAGACGTTCGCCTATCGTCGAGCGATTGATTCATTGGATCGAAGCGCCAGTGCCAGTGCTAGCACTGGCACTGGCGCTGGCCGGCCAAATTCTCAAGCAGAATCTTTTTCAATTCAGATCGAAGCAGCGACTGCGGAAACAATTTCCCGACAGATCGATGCCCGGATTATTAGCGCCGAGCAGAGTCAGGAGAAGGCGCTGAGCAGAAGCGCAGGAGCAGTCAGCGCTCCGGGTGAGGGTGATGACGCCGCCGAGCTTGCGGCAGCCTTAGCTACTCCGCCGAGCGGAAGCAATCGGGCTCGGAGTGAGCGACTCGGGGAACTGCTGACGAGCTTAACGGCGGCCCGCGAGTTAATCGCTCGCTTTCGCTCGAACAATTGAAGAGGAAGCGGCTCGAATCGAACCGGTTCGCGCTTCAAGCTAAGTTGTGATAGAATGACGACAATGGAAGAAAGTCGTGGCAAAATATCACTATGGGTATAAACGAAACTGGTATTGGTAAGGCAGACAATGACGATGATTGCTCCGGTTCAATCGAAGTTCGCAATCAGTCATCTTTAGAAGACCTTGACCTACTCGATGGAGAAGATTTCGATCGAGCCCTTGCCGAACTGTCCGGTCAGGCAGACGGCCCGACCTCTGGCGACAGCAACTCTGGCGTTATCGCGGCGAACACTGACATTGACGCTGACATTGACGCTGACATTGAGATTGACGCTGACACTGAGCCGGCCCTCGATTCGGCCGCTGACCTCGATTTTGAGCTTGAGGAGGGTTCAGACTTTTCGGCCGAGACCGAGAACCTAGTTGTCGAAGAAATTGGAGAAGCTGCCATCGCCGACGCCGAAATTGCCGGAGTTGTTGATTTTTCAGACAGCGACTCCGAGTCGGGTCGGAAATCCGCTCTTGATGCCGAAGCAAGCGAAGCTGAAGATGAAACTGAAGATGAGGATGAGGATGAGGAT
>Ga0105046_10010033_pt1 | contig 14772 bp, 7 predicted proteins | sample MAT03_FD_78385 | JGI IMG/M metagenome (GOLD analysis project Ga0105046, IMG submission 78385) | Freshwater microbial communities from Lake Fryxell liftoff mats and glacier meltwater in Antarctica - MAT-03 (megahit assembly) | ecosystem: Environmental > Aquatic > Freshwater > Ice > Liftoff... | reverse complement strand
AGCGACATTTGTTTTTGGGATTCATACACGCGTTGATTTTGGGCATCAACCGTAGAAAAAGTAAAAAAGATCACGCAGAAAAGGATAATTAAGCGGTTTGTCATGGTTTTTGTACTTTTAATTGAATGAATGTTTGTTTGTTTTTTTACAAATTTGATGACTTCAAAAACAACACGCTGCAAAAATCGAAGTTTATGCATGGAAAATGAAATAAGCGGATTTTCTTTGTAGCCCCTTTTGACATAAATGTAAATACACCACCATACGAATGGCCAAGATTTTGATTGTTGATGATGAAATGCCGATCCGCAGAACGCTTCGCGAGATCCTCGAATTTGAAGGGTACGACGTGGATGAAGCCAGCGACGGTCTGGAATGTGTGTCGAAAATACAAAAAGATAAGTTTGATGTGGTGATTATGGACATAAAGATGCCAAAAATGGACGGCATCGAAGCTCTTGAGCGCTTGCAGATCCTGAGCCCGGAAACGCCGGTCATCATGGTGAGCGGCCACGGCACCATCGATACCGCCGTAGAAGCCGTGAAAAAAGGCGCTTTTGACTTCATATCCAAACCGCCTGACCTCAACCGCATGCTCATCACCGTGCGCAATGCTCTCGAGCGTTCCGAACTGGTGAACACCACCCAAATCCTGCGCAAACAGGTAAAAACCAGCAAAGGCGTGACCATGATCGGCGACAGCGCCCCCATCATCGAGATCAAACGCCTGCTCGAACGTGTAGCGCCCACCGACAGCCGTGTGCTCATCACCGGACAAAATGGTACGGGCAAAGAACTCGTGGCCCGCTGGATCCACGAAAAAAGCAACCGGGCAGACGGATCCATTGTGGAGGTAAACTGCGCCGCCATTCCCGCCGAGCTCATCGAAAGCGAACTGTTCGGTCACAAAAAAGGATCGTTTACCGGCGCCATCGCCGACCGCCCCGGCAAATTTGAACAAGCCAACGGCGGTACCCTATTCCTCGACGAAATCGGCGACATGAGCCTCGACGCACAAGCCAAAGTGCTGCGCGCCCTTCAGGAAAGCCGCATTACCCGCGTGGGTGATAACAAGGAAATAAAAGTGGATGTGCGTGTGCTCGCTGCCACCAACAAAGACCTACGCAAGGAAATCAGCCAAGGCCGTTTCCGCGAAGACCTTTACCACCGCCTCGCCGTGATCGTGGTTACGGTACCCTCGCTCAACGAACGCCGCGAAGACATCCCGCTGCTCGTGGAACATTTCAATCGCCGCATCGCCGACGATTACGGGCACCCACCCAAAATTTATACCCCCGAAGCCATGGAAGCCCTGCAGAACTACAATTGGACGGGCAACATCCGCGAACTGGCCAATGTGGTGGAACGCCTCACGATTTTGTGCGACCAAACGGTACATACAGGGGATATTCAGCGGTACGTTTATCCGAGGTAAGTCGGTTGGTTGGTCGGTCGGGCCAAAATTCCTTCGATTCTTTCAGGCAAGGTTTGAAAAGTTGAAATAAACTACCTGTACACTTGGGTTGCTGGTGTAGAATATTACCCATAGAAGAACTGCAAATCACGGTGAAAGCTTTTTCCCTGTGATTTGCAGGTTTTAGCGCAGTAGTCACGAACTTTGCGCCGGCTACAAAACGTTGAGCCGCAAATGCACTTTCGATCGCTATGGAAATATTCAAATCCTTCACCTTTGATTCGGCCCACTTCCTGCCCAACGTTCCTGTGGGGCACAAATGCAAAGAAATGCATGGCCATACCTACCGCCTCGTGGTGTACCTCGAAGGTGAACCCGACCCGCACATCGGCTGGGTGATGGATTTTGCCGTGGTGAAAATGGTCGTGGACCCCATCGTCAAAACCATCGACCACAAAGTGTTGAACAACATCGAAGGTCTGGATAACCCCACCTGCGAGCTCATCGCCGTGTGGATCTGGAACCACATCAAACCCGAGCTTCCGTTGCTAACACGGATAGAATTGCACGAAACGCCGACGAGCGGGGTGGTGTATCAAGGAAAATAGGAGGTCAGCTGCGAAAAGTCCTTTATTTGGTTTTTCAACAATGACCACAGTTTAGTTAGGGCAGCACTTCGAAAGTTGACAGGTTTTTCTGCATGTGGAACCCAATAATATCGTACCCCTGGTTCATCCAGAATTTTACGCCCGGACTGTTTTGCACATACACATTTAGTTCAGAGGCAATACAACCGTGTAGGCGTCCGTATTTAAAAATCCATGCCATCATTTGTTCGCCGATGCCTTGTCCCCGGTATTCGGGCAAAATGACCACGTTGTCGGGTTCGATGTGTTTGCCGACGTATATTTTAATGAGTATCCAAAAGCCGCAGATGCCGATGAGCCGATCGCCGTCGAACACCCCGAGGCATTGGTAGTCGGTCGATTTAATGGCTTCGAGGCGTTCGGCGACCACGGACAACTCCGTCTGTGGGTTGATCATTTGCAACAGCGGCAGGATAATGTCGAGATTGTTTTTCTCAATCACACGAAAGTCTGGCATAGTTTTTTTCAGTCGTTTAAAACAATACGACAAGGTATTTTCATGAAACGTTTTTCCCAACAAGAATTTGAGGGAGGCGGTAAATTTGTTCAACCAAAAACATAAGGACAAGGCACGCTGGCAACCAAATCATGCGCCCCTGGTAACGTGATACAACGGTTGACAAAGTTGCACAAACAGCGGCATTCAGTACCAAAGCCACCAAGGTAAAAAGGATGATTGTCCGTATTTGTTGGTTTGGTAAAAGTGTGCTTTGTTGGCCCGTTGCAAGGAACGCGACCAGCAATAGGAACAGGAAAAATAAAATCTCTTGCGTGTTGTTTTGATCCTCAAAGTCCAGGAAATGGTTCCGATGTTGTTGGTGCGAAGCTCTCAACATGCCCATTTCGGTAGGAAAATGGGTTTTGATGGCAATGCAGGCAGAAGCCTCTTCACTGATGTTTTGCAAGTCTTCCACCCTGAAAAAGAAGAATTGCGAAATCGTACCGTTGATTGCGCCGACAATGAATTTTTTCAACAAGAAAGGCGTCGTTAAAATGCCGTTGATCACCTTGTCGTATTCGGTTTTGTGGGCCGCCCAGTCTCCATCCTTATTTGCCGGACTATCCTGATTCCAGATAAAATCGTTCGGTAATTTATCCTTGTACCCACACAATTGCCAGGTTGAGCCCTCCTGGCAGTGGGTTTCCAAATACGGTTTCAACAATTCCATTTCATGCAATCGGGCCAGAAAAAAGATGTGCGAAGACTGTTGCACCGAGGCTACCCTCCCATGTGCGAAATGCAATCCCAAAACGGCAAGCCACGAAAACGCGGTAAGGCCAGCGAGAAGGACACCTTTTTTTACCATGTTTTTGGTCCTATACCTGGGTACGAGGAATACTAAGGGGAACAACAACAACAACAACAAACATTCCAACAGGTTGGAATTGTGCATGCTACAACTGATCCATGCCAGAGCAAAGGTGGTGATCCGAACTTTTTTGGTCAGGTCGCAAACCAAAAGCAACATCACGGAACTCCAAAATATTCCGGTGAATACATCTGGCGTCAGGTACGAAACGTAAATGGAAAGGTTGGTACACATCATTAGGGCGAGTACCAGAGCAATGAATACGGGTTTCGAAAAGCGGGTCAGTAACTGGCTGGTAAACAAATAAATGGCAAGACTACAAAGAAATCCTTGGGCAAGAATTACCCAAAACAGGCTTTCCGCCATACTCGAATGGCGTAAAAACATCCCATAAGTCAACGGTCTGTCCCTGGGAACATAACCTTCAAAACCGGAAAAGATGTACGTTCCGGTATCCGGATAAACAATGGGAAAACCATTGTAAAAGCCTGAATAACAAAGCAATATGCCTCCGGCAAAGATCCATAAAAAGGTCGTTCCGTTGGTTTTTAAAGAAGAAAGCATTGTATTCGGTTTAGAATGAGGAGGTTTTATGGTTGTTTTCCCATGGGGCAATTTACACGGTAAAGGTAGTTTTTTGTTAACCCTCACTCCCACTTCAAACAACGAATCGGCCAAACAGCATACGAACAAACCGGCTCCCCGCAAACCAGCCCGGGAATCCAGTGCCCCATGACCAAAAATTGCTCCCGCAAACGTTTTTTACAAGCCTCCCCCGCGTTGATGCGGATAAAATCCACGTCCAGAATTTTCCCGTCGCAATCCAAAGTAAATCGCACCACCAGACTGCTGATGACGGTACCCTCCGTTTTCATACATTCCTGCAAAACCGGCGCTATGTTTTTGTCGAAATACGTGTAAAACGCTAGGAAATCATGGCCGTAATGCGGATGGGTTTCCGGACTGCCATAAATGGTGTCGCAGGCGGTTTGGGCGTTGAGGGATACGGTAAAAATGTAGAAAAGCAAAAAAAGTTGGTGTTTCATCGTTTGTATTTCTCGGAGAATTGAGCTTGGAGGGCGAGCTAAAGCCCACCTTCCAAGCTCAATCCTCCTTAATCACCCTTACCTGATCCAGCATGGCCCTGTTCACATCCACGTTCATGTTGGTATTCCAGGGTTCGAGTTTCAGATGAAGTTTGTTGAGTCCTGCTTTGAGCGTTACGGTGCGGCGGTTGGACCAGCCCCAATCCGACCACTCGTCTGTACCACGTTGCGGGAACACCATGGCGCCAACGTGTTTGTCGTTCACGTACAGGCTGCGCAAAGCACATTTGTTATCGGTATTCCACGGGCCGCTGCCGTTCGAGTACCGCATGTCGATGAGGAAATCGCCCGGTTTATCGGCGACGACAGAGAACTCGATGTCGGTGTTTTGATCGTTGTTTGTTTCCACAAAACCTTTGCCTTCGAAACCTGTATAAGGCAGCGAAGATGCCGTCGCAATATTTTCAAAATCAATCAACACCACACGATTTTTTCCATACACAGCAATGGGTTCGCTGGCAAACGAGGGCGACAGGTTTTTGTCGCCAGCGACGATCTGGTATTCCACGTAAGCGCTGGGTGAAACGGTGAAACCGTTGTTTGGGATGATGCCCACCAACCGGCTGTTTTCGTACACCATGTAACCCATGGCGCCCTCGATGGCGGGCCATTCTAATCGGTTGTTGTTCAGGGTAACCTGCGGCGTGGGTAGCGAAAAGTGGTTGGAAACCATGTTGATCGACGCCGAGCCCCACGGCTGGTTGTCGAGCTCTATGCGGATGTTGTGCGCTCCCTTCGAAGTTCCAGGAAAGTACGCATCGGGGAGCGGCTCGCCGTCGAGGGTGATGGATTTGATCTTGTTGCCCGTACCAATGACGTCGATGGTGAGTATGGCGTCGCGGTAACGGAAGTTCGACAAGGTTTTTTTACCCGTATAACCTGAAGGAACTTTCGGCGAAAATTTGATGCCATTGGCTTCGAACTGCATGCCCATAAACAAATGGTGTACCATGGAGAGGTTGCCGGCCATGCTCCACAACATGCGGTCGGAATTGATTTCCGTGCCCATAAAATCGCCCGTCTCGGCCACGAAATTTTCGTAATTGGTTAAAAATAAGGCGCCCGCCCGGTAAAGTGCCGCCAATCCATGGTTCAAAGCGCGTTCGTTGCCCGCGCGAGCGGCGGCCAGGTTCCAGAAAGACTGCACGAAAGGCCAAATGCCGTTGTTGTGGTATGGCGGTATGCCGGGAATTTGTGGGTAAATGCACGTCACCCCGAACGGCGTCACGGGTGAATTTGCGAAAATGCTGCGTGCCTGTTCGTTGTCTGCTACGCTGAACAATACACACAAAGCTTCGCCCAGGGCTTCAAAACGCGGCGAAACCATTTGGGATCCTCTGCCGTACAAATACTGGGCATAATAACCCGAATCGGACATCCACAACTGCTCGTTGATGCCTTTTCTGATGGCCTCAGCCCGGTCGTTGTACCTGGTTCCGGACTCACCCAGGATCTCGGCCATTTGCGCCATGATGCGGTGCACACGGTAGTGTACGGCGTTGGTACCGAGGTTCTGCGACTGGTAGATGTCGGCATTGTTCATCCATTTTGGATAGGTTTGTTCGCGCCAGTCTAGGAACGACGATTCGCCCGAATACAAACCCGTCACAGGGTCGCGGATTACCAGGTAATCGTCTTCCAGTGTGTTTTGGATGATGTCGAACGACTGCCGCAGCCACGCCTTGTCGCCTGTGGTTTTGTAAATTTCCCACGCCGCAAGGGCCCATGTGGTGCGGTCCGACGATACGGGCCAAGCACCACCCGAGCCTGTATCCTGGATGATGCGGCCGTGTTTGACTTTTTTCATCAGACTGATTTTTGCCACCTCTGGTTCGTGGTAGGCAAAGGCGAGCAGGATGCTGTAGCTGATGTCGCGCGTCCAAACGCCGCCCCATTTGGCGCCCGTGCGGAAGGTGCTGTCGGGCTCAATGTTTTTGATGGCTTCTTCGAGCGAAAGGTTAAACAACGCGTCAACAATGGGCTGGTCGGAGGTGTATTTGGGCTTGTTCGACAGGTCTTTTTCCAGCCTCCAGGTCTTCGGTTTGGCCGATTCGGGGTCGTACGGATTGAGTTTCACCGTAAGCGTATGGATGCCATCGCCGTCGGGATCGGTAAGTTTAAGTCCCTGGCTTTCGAGGTTTACAAAATCCCACGTAAGTGGTTCGCTGCCCCCGGCGATGTAAAAACCTTTAAAATCGGCGGCAGCAACGCGCGAGCCGTCGAACGCTTCGTAGTAACCTTTTTCTTTGAATTGGGTTAAAACAGGGTTCATGTCCACCTGAAACGTGTACTCATAATTTACCGGCAAAAAGCCTGGCGCCATGGCTGGCAGCGGCTGTGTGGGCCCACCAAACGGAAGAACCGGCGATTCGTGTTCATTGCCGATAAGGATCCAGTGGTCGTTGCCGGGCGCCGCTTCATTGTCCTTCTGATTGATGCTGAACTTGAATGAGATCAGGCGTGAGAAGTTCTCACTGGCCGGACTCTGGTAGTTCGACATAAGATCTATCCGGGTCAAAACCCGCGCTTCGTTTTTGCCCTGCACCACCCGGTCGGGGTACAAGGTAAAGGCGTTGGATTTGTAGAGGGGCGCGGGGGTTTGGGCAAAAAGCGTGAAGCTGAACATGCACAGTAGAAGGAGTAGATGGAGTTTCATGGCTTGTACTTTAAAATTGGAAAGCAAGGTACATTGTTCAGAAGCAACGACACAGGCCTGCGGTTCGGCTGGACAAACAGGAAAAGCAGCAGCGTGGAAAAAAGCAGGAATGGGTTTATGATGGATTTAGGATTTGGATATGCAATTTCCAAAGGTAACGCAAACAACGTTGTGTTTTCCCCAATCAACACAGGCTTCCCATAATCCAATCTTGAAATAAAAAACACGAGAGGGGCCGTACCTACCCTGCCGTACGGCAGGGTAGGTACGGCCCCTCTCGTGTTTTTTATTTCAAGATTGGATTATGGGAAGCCTGTGTTGATTGGGGAAAACACAACGTTGTTTGCGTTACCTTTGGAAATTGCATATCCAAATCCTAAATCCATCATAAACCCATTCCTGCTTTTTTCCACGCTGCTGCTTTTCCTGTTTGTCCAGCCGAACCGCAGGCCTGTGTCGTTGCTTCTGAACAATGTACCTTGCTTTCCAATTTTAAAGTACAAGCCATGAAACTCCATCTACTCCTTCTACTGTGCATGTTCAGCTTCACGCTTTTTGCCCAAACCCCCGCGCCCCTCTACAAATCCAACGCCTTTACCTTGTACCCCGACCGGGTGGTGCAGGGCAAAAACGAAGCGCGGGTTTTGACCCGGATAGATCTTATGTCGAACTACCAGAGTCCGGCCAGTGAGAACTTCTCACGCCTGATCTCATTCAAGTTCAGCATCAATCAGAAGGACAATGAAGCGGCGCCCGGCAACGACCACTGGATCCTTATCGGCAATGAACACGAATCGCCGGTTCTTCCGTTTGGTGGGCCCACACAGCCGCTGCCAGCCATGGCGCCAGGCTTTTTGCCGGTAAATTATGAGTACACGTTTCAGGTGGACATGAACCCTGTTTTAACCCAATTCAAAGAAAAAGGTTACTACGAAGCGTTCGACGGCTCGCGCGTTGCTGCCGCCGATTTTAAAGGTTTTTACATCGCCGGGGGCAGCGAACCACTTACGTGGGATTTTGTAAACCTCGAAAGCCAGGGACTTAAACTTACCGATCCCGACGGCGATGGCATCCATACGCTTACGGTGAAACTCAATCCGTACGACCCCGAATCGGCCAAACCGAAGACCTGGAGGCTGGAAAAAGACCTGTCGAACAAGCCCAAATACACCTCCGACCAGCCCATTGTTGACGCGTTGTTTAACCTTTCGCTCGAAGAAGCCATCAAAAACATTGAGCCCGACAGCACCTTCCGCACGGGCGCCAAATGGGGCGGCGTTTGGACGCGCGACATCAGCTACAGCATCCTGCTCGCCTTTGCCTACCACGAACCAGAGGTGGCAAAAATCAGTCTGATGAAAAAAGTCAAACACGGCCGCATCATCCAGGATACAGGCTCGGGTGGTGCTTGGCCCGTATCGTCGGACCGCACCACATGGGCCCTTGCGGCGTGGGAAATTTACAAAACCACAGGCGACAAGGCGTGGCTGCGGCAGTCGTTCGACATCATCCAAAACACACTGGAAGACGATTACCTGGTAATCCGCGACCCTGTGACGGGTTTGTATTCGGGCGAATCGTCGTTCCTAGACTGGCGCGAACAAACCTATCCAAAATGGATGAACAATGCCGACATCTACCAGTCGCAGAACCTCGGTACCAACGCCGTACACTACCGTGTGCACCGCATCATGGCGCAAATGGCCGAGATCCTGGGTGAGTCCGGAACCAGGTACAACGACCGGGCTGAGGCCATCAGAAAAGGCATCAACGAGCAGTTGTGGATGTCCGATTCGGGTTATTATGCCCAGTATTTGTACGGCAGAGGATCCCAAATGGTTTCGCCGCGTTTTGAAGCCCTGGGCGAAGCTTTGTGTGTATTGTTCAGCGTAGCAGACAACGAACAGGCACGCAGCATTTTCGCAAATTCACCCGTGACGCCGTTCGGGGTGACGTGCATTTACCCACAAATTCCCGGCATACCGCCATACCACAACAACGGCATTTGGCCTTTCGTGCAGTCTTTCTGGAACCTGGCCGCCGCTCGCGCGGGCAACGAACGCGCTTTGAACCATGGATTGGCGGCACTTTACCGGGCGGGCGCCTTATTTTTAACCAATTACGAAAATTTCGTGGCCGAGACGGGCGATTTTATGGGCACGGAAATCAATTCCGACCGCATGTTGTGGAGCATGGCCGGCAACCTCTCCATGGTACACCATTTGTTTATGGGCATGCAGTTCGAAGCCAATGGCATCAAATTTTCGCCGAAAGTTCCTTCAGGTTATACGGGTAAAAAAACCTTGTCGAACTTCCGTTACCGCGACGCCATACTCACCATCGACGTCATTGGTACGGGCAACAAGATCAAATCCATCACCCTCGACGGCGAGCCGCTCCCCGATGCGTACTTTCCTGGAACTTCGAAGGGAGCGCACAACATCCGCATAGAGCTCGACAACCAGCCGTGGGGCTCGGCGTCGATCAACATGGTTTCCAACCACTTTTCGCTACCCACGCCGCAGGTTACCCTGAACAACAACCGATTAGAATGGCCCGCCATCGAGGGCGCCATGGGTTACATGGTGTACGAAAACAGCCGGTTGGTGGGCATCATCCCAAACAACGGTTTCACCGTTTCACCCAGCGCTTACGTGGAATACCAGATCGTCGCTGGCGACAAAAACCTGTCGCCCTCGTTTGCCAGCGAACCCATTGCTGTGTATGGAAAAAATCGTGTGGTGTTGATTGATTTTGAAAATATTGCGACGGCATCTTCGCTGCCTTATACAGGTTTCGAAGGCAAAGGTTTTGTGGAAACAAACAACGATCAAAACACCGACATCGAGTTCTCTGTCGTCGCCGATAAACCGGGCGATTTCCTCATCGACATGCGGTACTCGAACGGCAGCGGCCCGTGGAATACCGATAACAAATGTGCTTTGCGCAGCCTGTACGTGAACGACAAACACGTTGGCGCCATGGTGTTCCCGCAACGTGGTACAGACGAGTGGTCGGATTGGGGCTGGTCCAACCGCCGCACCGTAACGCTCAAAGCAGGACTCAACAAACTTCATCTGAAACTCGAACCCTGGAATACCAACATGAACGTGGATGTGAACAGGGCCATGCTGGATCAGGTAAGGGTGATTAAGGAGGATTGAGCTTGGAAGGTGGGCTTTAGCTCGCCCTCCAAGCTCAATTCTCCGAGAAATACAAACGATGAAACACCAACTTTTTTTGCTTTTCTACATTTTTACCGTATCCCTCAACGCCCAAACCGCCTGCGACACCATTTATGGCAGTCCGGAAACCCATCCGCATTACGGCCATGATTTCCTAGCGTTTTACACGTATTTCGACAAAAACATAGCGCCGGTTTTGCAGGAATGTATGAAAACGGAGGGTACCGTCATCAGCAGTCTGGTGGTGCGATTTACTTTGGATTGCGACGGGAAAATTCTGGACGTGGATTTTATCCGCATCAACGCGGGGGAGGCTTGTAAAAAACGTTTGCGGGAGCAATTTTTGGTCATGGGGCACTGGATTCCCGGGCTGGTTTGCGGGGAGCCGGTTTGTTCGTATGCTGTTTGGCCGATTCGTTGTTTGAAGTGGGAGTGAGGGTTAACAAAAAACTACCTTTACCGTGTAAATTGCCCCATGGGAAAACAACCATAAAACCTCCTCATTCTAAACCGAATACAATGCTTTCTTCTTTAAAAACCAACGGAACGACCTTTTTATGGATCTTTGCCGGAGGCATATTGCTTTGTTATTCAGGCTTTTACAATGGTTTTCCCATTGTTTATCCGGATACCGGAACGTACATCTTTTCCGGTTTTGAAGGTTATGTTCCCAGGGACAGACCGTTGACTTATGGGATGTTTTTACGCCATTCGAGTATGGCGGAAAGCCTGTTTTGGGTAATTCTTGCCCAAGGATTTCTTTGTAGTCTTGCCATTTATTTGTTTACCAGCCAGTTACTGACCCGCTTTTCGAAACCCGTATTCATTGCTCTGGTACTCGCCCTAATGATGTGTACCAACCTTTCCATTTACGTTTCGTACCTGACGCCAGATGTATTCACCGGAATATTTTGGAGTTCCGTGATGTTGCTTTTGGTTTGCGACCTGACCAAAAAAGTTCGGATCACCACCTTTGCTCTGGCATGGATCAGTTGTAGCATGCACAATTCCAACCTGTTGGAATGTTTGTTGTTGTTGTTGTTGTTCCCCTTAGTATTCCTCGTACCCAGGTATAGGACCAAAAACATGGTAAAAAAAGGTGTCCTTCTCGCTGGCCTTACCGCGTTTTCGTGGCTTGCCGTTTTGGGATTGCATTTCGCACATGGGAGGGTAGCCTCGGTGCAACAGTCTTCGCACATCTTTTTTCTGGCCCGATTGCATGAAATGGAATTGTTGAAACCGTATTTGGAAACCCACTGCCAGGAGGGCTCAACCTGGCAATTGTGTGGGTACAAGGATAAATTACCGAACGATTTTATCTGGAATCAGGATAGTCCGGCAAATAAGGATGGAGACTGGGCGGCCCACAAAACCGAATACGACAAGGTGATCAACGGCATTTTAACGACGCCTTTCTTGTTGAAAAAATTCATTGTCGGCGCAATCAACGGTACGATTTCGCAATTCTTCTTTTTCAGGGTGGAAGACTTGCAAAACATCAGTGAAGAGGCTTCTGCCTGCATTGCCATCAAAACCCATTTTCCTACCGAAATGGGCATGTTGAGAGCTTCGCACCAACAACATCGGAACCATTTCCTGGACTTTGAGGATCAAAACAACACGCAAGAGATTTTATTTTTCCTGTTCCTATTGCTGGTCGCGTTCCTTGCAACGGGCCAACAAAGCACACTTTTACCAAACCAACAAATACGGACAATCATCCTTTTTACCTTGGTGGCTTTGGTACTGAATGCCGCTGTTTGTGCAACTTTGTCAACCGTTGTATCACGTTACCAGGGGCGCATGATTTGGTTGCCAGCGTGCCTTGTCCTTATGTTTTTGGTTGAACAAATTTACCGCCTCCCTCAAATTCTTGTTGGGAAAAACGTTTCATGAAAATACCTTGTCGTATTGTTTTAAACGACTGAAAAAAACTATGCCAGACTTTCGTGTGATTGAGAAAAACAATCTCGACATTATCCTGCCGCTGTTGCAAATGATCAACCCACAGACGGAGTTGTCCGTGGTCGCCGAACGCCTCGAAGCCATTAAATCGACCGACTACCAATGCCTCGGGGTGTTCGACGGCGATCGGCTCATCGGCATCTGCGGCTTTTGGATACTCATTAAAATATACGTCGGCAAACACATCGAACCCGACAACGTGGTCATTTTGCCCGAATACCGGGGACAAGGCATCGGCGAACAAATGATGGCATGGATTTTTAAATACGGACGCCTACACGGTTGTATTGCCTCTGAACTAAATGTGTATGTGCAAAACAGTCCGGGCGTAAAATTCTGGATGAACCAGGGGTACGATATTATTGGGTTCCACATGCAGAAAAACCTGTCAACTTTCGAAGTGCTGCCCTAACTAAACTGTGGTCATTGTTGAAAAACCAAATAAAGGACTTTTCGCAGCTGACCTCCTATTTTCCTTGATACACCACCCCGCTCGTCGGCGTTTCGTGCAATTCTATCCGTGTTAGCAACGGAAGCTCGGGTTTGATGTGGTTCCAGATCCACACGGCGATGAGCTCGCAGGTGGGGTTATCCAGACCTTCGATGTTGTTCAACACTTTGTGGTCGATGGTTTTGACGATGGGGTCCACGACCATTTTCACCACGGCAAAATCCATCACCCAGCCGATGTGCGGGTCGGGTTCACCTTCGAGGTACACCACGAGGCGGTAGGTATGGCCATGCATTTCTTTGCATTTGTGCCCCACAGGAACGTTGGGCAGGAAGTGGGCCGAATCAAAGGTGAAGGATTTGAATATTTCCATAGCGATCGAAAGTGCATTTGCGGCTCAACGTTTTGTAGCCGGCGCAAAGTTCGTGACTACTGCGCTAAAACCTGCAAATCACAGGGAAAAAGCTTTCACCGTGATTTGCAGTTCTTCTATGGGTAATATTCTACACCAGCAACCCAAGTGTACAGGTAGTTTATTTCAACTTTTCAAACCTTGCCTGAAAGAATCGAAGGAATTTTGGCCCGACCGACCAACCAACCGACTTACCTCGGATAAACGTACCGCTGAATATCCCCTGTATGTACCGTTTGGTCGCACAAAATCGTGAGGCGTTCCACCACATTGGCCAGTTCGCGGATGTTGCCCGTCCAATTGTAGTTCTGCAGGGCTTCCATGGCTTCGGGGGTATAAATTTTGGGTGGGTGCCCGTAATCGTCGGCGATGCGGCGATTGAAATGTTCCACGAGCAGCGGGATGTCTTCGCGGCGTTCGTTGAGCGAGGGTACCGTAACCACGATCACGGCGAGGCGGTGGTAAAGGTCTTCGCGGAAACGGCCTTGGCTGATTTCCTTGCGTAGGTCTTTGTTGGTGGCAGCGAGCACACGCACATCCACTTTTATTTCCTTGTTATCACCCACGCGGGTAATGCGGCTTTCCTGAAGGGCGCGCAGCACTTTGGCTTGTGCGTCGAGGCTCATGTCGCCGATTTCGTCGAGGAATAGGGTACCGCCGTTGGCTTGTTCAAATTTGCCGGGGCGGTCGGCGATGGCGCCGGTAAACGATCCTTTTTTGTGACCGAACAGTTCGCTTTCGATGAGCTCGGCGGGAATGGCGGCGCAGTTTACCTCCACAATGGATCCGTCTGCCCGGTTGCTTTTTTCGTGGATCCAGCGGGCCACGAGTTCTTTGCCCGTACCATTTTGTCCGGTGATGAGCACACGGCTGTCGGTGGGCGCTACACGTTCGAGCAGGCGTTTGATCTCGATGATGGGGGCGCTGTCGCCGATCATGGTCACGCCTTTGCTGGTTTTTACCTGTTTGCGCAGGATTTGGGTGGTGTTCACCAGTTCGGAACGCTCGAGAGCATTGCGCACGGTGATGAGCATGCGGTTGAGGTCAGGCGGTTTGGATATGAAGTCAAAAGCGCCTTTTTTCACGGCTTCTACGGCGGTATCGATGGTGCCGTGGCCGCTCACCATGATGACCGGCGTTTCCGGGCTCAGGATCTGCAAGCGCTCAAGAGCTTCGATGCCGTCCATTTTTGGCATCTTTATGTCCATAATCACCACATCAAACTTATCTTTTTGTATTTTCGACACACATTCCAGACCGTCGCTGGCTTCATCCACGTCGTACCCTTCAAATTCGAGGATCTCGCGAAGCGTTCTGCGGATCGGCATTTCATCATCAACAATCAAAATCTTGGCCATTCGTATGGTGGTGTATTTACATTTATGTCAAAAGGGGCTACAAAGAAAATCCGCTTATTTCATTTTCCATGCATAAACTTCGATTTTTGCAGCGTGTTGTTTTTGAAGTCATCAAATTTGTAAAAAAACAAACAAACATTCATTCAATTAAAAGTACAAAAACCATGACAAACCGCTTAATTATCCTTTTCTGCGTGATCTTTTTTACTTTTTCTACGGTTGATGCCCAAAATCAACGCGTGTATGAATCCCAAAAACAAATGTCGCT
>Ga0105046_10010032_pt1 | contig 14773 bp, 12 predicted proteins | sample MAT03_FD_78385 | JGI IMG/M metagenome (GOLD analysis project Ga0105046, IMG submission 78385) | Freshwater microbial communities from Lake Fryxell liftoff mats and glacier meltwater in Antarctica - MAT-03 (megahit assembly) | ecosystem: Environmental > Aquatic > Freshwater > Ice > Liftoff... | reverse complement strand
CAGGAACACGCGGCCGAACGTCCCGCGGCCCAGTTCCTCGGCGAGGTAGAATCCCTGGAACTCGTCGCCGACCTCCGGCATGGCCGGACCGGGGTTCGGTTCGCTGTCGGGTAGGGAGCTTCCCGACCCGCTCGACCCGTACACGGCGGGCGGCGGGGGCGGCGGGGGCGGCGGGCCGAACAGGATGGTCGGCGGCGGCGTGTCCGTCAGGGACGCGACGACCGGGCGGCGCGCGACCGAGACGGGTATGAGTGGCGTTTTCGTCACGGGCGACACCGGGCGCTCCCGCGGGCGTGGCCGGGGTCCGTCCCGGGATGGCGATAGCCGCGTCGTCCGCCCCGCCCCGACTTTTGAGGTGGGGGTTGTAACGGTTGCAGCGGCTGTAACAACGGCTAGCAGCATCTAGCACGCGGCCGCGGCAGACGCAAAAAAATGCGGAACAGAAGTTCGACATGGTGGCGGGTTGCCGAAAGCCCGGGCACGGCCGTCCCCGGGCTTTCCCCGGTGTGGTGCTATTACTTCTTGGGAACCGGCCCCGGCAACGGTGTCCCGCGCTCCGGCGGCGGCGGCACGGCCGGTACCGTCAGCGGCTGGGCGACGCCCGTGCCGAGGGCGCACTCCGCCGGCTGCCCGAGTGCGGTGTACAGTCGGAACTGGGCGCGGTTGAACTCGATCACCGTCTGCAGGTACTGCGTGCGGGCCTGGTTCAGCGCCTGGATGCCGGTCAGCGGCTCGAGCGCGTCGAACTGCCCCTTCGGCCCGACGACGCCGAACGACGTGTCGCGGAACTTCCGGCCCATCTCGGTCGCCTCGCGGACGGCCTCCTGCGCGGCGTGAAGCGCGTCGAAGCGGGCGGCCGCGGCGCGCGCCGATTCGGCCACCTCGGCCGCGACGCCGGCCCGCACTTCGGCCACGCGGTACTGCGCCGCCTCGAACACCGCCCGCCGCTGACGGACGGTCGCCGCGTTCCCCGCGCCGAGGGCGTCGAGCTGCCACACGAGAGCGGCGTTCGCGTTGTACTGCCCGCGGAATTCACTCCACCCGTAGGTCGTACCGGCCGGCACCGGGTTCACGTAGCCGCGACCCGCGACCATGCCGCCGCCGACGAAGTCGGCCTGCACCCGCGGCAGCAGCGGCGCCACATTCGCCTGCTTCACGACCGTTGCCGCCGCCTCCAACTCGGCGAGCGCCGCCGCCACCTCGGGCCGCGCCGCCACCGCCGTGTCGATCAGCCGGGCCAACGTGTTCTCGGCCGGCACGAGGACGACCGGCACCACCGCGACCTCGTACGGCCGCAGTTCGACCGCGGGGTCGAGGAGCAGCAGCCGGGCGAGCCGCGCCGACGCCGCCCCGGCGCGGGCGCGGAACACCAGCGCTTCCTGCCGCCGCAGGTTCACCTCGGTGGCGGCGCGGTTCACGTCCGCGGCGGTCTTGTTCACGCCCGCCTTCGCCCCCGCCACCGCGGCCGTGAGCATCTGCTCGGCGCGGAACAGCGTCCGGGCGTTCACCGCGAGGAGGCCGTGCGCTTCCAGCAGGTCAAGGTAAGCGGACGCCGCTTCGAGCTGCACGTAGTTCCCGACGGCGACCGACCGCGCCTCCTCGGCGCGCACGACCCGGCGGGCGACGAGCGGGCCGTACAGGGCTTCGCCGAGGTCGAACCGCCACTGCGGGCCGACGCCGAGGACGAAGTTGCCGCGGGAGGCGTCGAAGATGTCGCCGCGGCGGTTCTGGTCGATCCCCTCGTGGTAGAAGAACGACGGCCCGAACGACAGCGTCGGCACCCACTGGAGCTTGGCCCGGTCGAAGCGGGCGACGGCTTCCTTCGCGCGGGCTCGGGCGACGCCCACGGTCGGGTTGTTCGCCCCGGCGAGCATCAGCACGGTGGGTAGGTCGATGGGGTAGGTCGCGGGGTCGAGGGCGCCGTAGAGGTTGCGCGGGGCGGGGTCGCCGCCCTTCGGCGGGAGCGGCGTTTCCGGCGGGCCGAACGGGTTCGGCAGCGGTTGCGCGACCGCGGTTGGCTGCAAGAGCGCGATCAGGAGCAACCAACCGGTCCGACGCATCCGCGACTCCCGTTGTGGGGCGTGTCGGGTATATCGGTTCGCACAGATGGGGGAGTTTGGGGGAAAGTCACATCATGGGCGAGCGGCCGGCGTGAGCCGGCTGTTCCTGAGCACTTCAGAAGCGCTCAGGAACAGCCGGCTCACGCCGGCCGCTCGCCGGGTTTTCATCAGCCGAGCAGCTCGGTCACCACGCCGGAGCCGACGGTCTTCCCGCCCTCCCGGATGGCGAACCGGCCGCCGGCCGTCAGCGCCACCGCCCGGTCGAGCGTCACCTCGACCGGGGCCGAGTCGCCCGGCATCACCATGTCCACGCCCGCCGGCAGCGCCACCTCGCCGGTCACGTCGGTGGTGCGGACGAAGAACTGCGGCTTGTACCCGCTGAAGAACGGGGTGTGCCGCCCGCCCTCCGCCTTCGTCAGCGCGTACACCGACGCCCGGAACCGGACCTTCGGCGTCACCGACCCCGGGGCGGCGAGCACACAGCCCCGCCACACTTGGTCGGCCTTCACGCCGCGCAGCCGGACGCCGACGTTCTCGCCAGCCTCGGCCCGGGGCGTCGGCGCGTGGAACGCCTCGACGCTGGTGACGACCGCCTCCAGCCCGGCGGCGGCGCCGAGCACCTGCACCCGGTCGCCGGCGCCGACCCGCCCCTGGGCGACGAGGCCGGTGACGACCGTGCCGAGCCCCTCGATCGAGTAGACGCCCTCGACCGGCAGGAGGAACGGCTTGTCCACCTCCCGCGCCGGGGCCGGGACGTGGGCGTCGAGCGCCGCCAGCAGCTCCCGGACACACCCGTTGAAGGCGGGGTCGGCCGGGTGGTCCAGGGCGCCCTTGGCGTTGCCGCGAACGACCGGCGTGTCGTCGCCGTCGTACCCGTACTTCGTCAGCAGGTCGCGCGTCTCCAGCTCGACCAGGTCGATCAGCTCGGTGTCGGCCACGAGGTTCACCTTGTTGAGGAAGACGACGAGCCGGTCGAGGCCGACCTGGCGGGCGAGGAGGACGTGCTCGCGGGTCTGCGGCATCGGGCCGTCCACGGCCGACATGAGCAGCACGGCGCCGTCCATCTGGGCGGCGCCGGTGATCATGTTCTTCACGTAGTCCGCGTGCCCCGGGCAGTCGACGTGGGCGTACTCGCGGGCGTCCGTCTCGTAGCGGACGTGGCTGGCGATCACGGTGACCGTCTTGGTGGCGTCGCGCCGCACGCCGCCGCGGGCGATGGCGTGGTAGTCCATCCGCTCGGCGAGCCCGTGCTCGGCCTGGACGGCGAGGATGGCGGCGGTGAGGGTGGTCTTGCCGTGGTCGATGTGGCCGATGGTGCCGACGTTGACGTGAACCTTCTTCATGGGAGCGAGCCCCTTCCGGGCCGCGACGAGCGGCCGGACGTTGTCCGGGGTCGTCCGCCCGGCCGCGGCTTGCGGCCTTTTTTCCGCGACGAGCGGATCCAGGGCGGGGCACCCGGCGGTGCCGAATGGCGTGGCAGGGACACATCATGAAGTGGAGGGGTTCACGCGAAGGTCAAGCGCGCGGAAAGCCCGGGGACGGCCGTTACCGGGCTTTGGGTGTGGCGCTACAATGGCGTATACCCCAGGAGCCGCACCATGAGCCGATCCGCCAGCGGGTACGACCTGACGCCGCTCGACACGGACGCCCGCGCCGCGGCCGAGGCGACGCTGTCGCCCGAGGAGCGCCGCGTGATTCTGAACCAGGGCACGGAGCGGCCGTTCTGCGGCGGGCTGCTGAAGAACAAGGACGCCGGCGTGTTCGTCTGCCGGCTGTGCGCGCTGCCGCTGTTCCGGTCGGGGTCGAAGTTCGAGTCCGGCACCGGGTGGCCGAGCTTCACGACGCCGTTCGACCCGGCCCACGTCGCCGAAATCGTGGACGACAGTCACGGCACGGTCCGCACCGAGATCCGTTGCGCCCGCTGCGATGGCCACCTCGGCCACGTCTTCCCCGACGGCCCGGCTCCGACGGGGCTGCGGTACTGCCTGAACTCGGTGTCGCTGGCGTTCACGGACGAACCGCCGCCGCCGGGGGGGGGGCCGTCTCTTGCCCCGACCGCGGGGCCGGCTTAGGTTGATTCGACGGGCCAAGTGGCGGAATGGCAGACGCACTCGACTCAAAATCGAGCGGGTAAAACCGTGTGGGTTCGAGTCCCACCTTGGCCACACACTTCGGAAATGACGCGGGCCGCGCCGGTGTGCGGCGCGGCCCAAGTGCCCCCGGTGCGAATTGAACGCACGACCCCCAGTTTAGGAAACCGGTGCTCTATCCCCTGAGCTACGGGGGCATACCCTTCCCGTTATAGCACGGCGAGCGGCCCGAACCAACGCCCGCCAGACACCACTCCCCGCCGCCGGGTTCGCCGGCCCGGAGGCCCGATGGGCTCCGTCCTCATCCTCGCCGCCCTCGCCGCCGGTCAGCCGGAGCGAAGCGTCTTCGCGGCCGTCGGACCCGGGGGCGAACGGCCGGTCGGTCGGCTCGTCCGCCTCGGCAACGGGACGGTCGAGATCGCCACGCCGGACGGGGCGGTGACGGTCGCCGACGTGGTGAGTCTGCGGCGGGTCGGGGTGACCCGTCCAGCCTTCCCGCGCGGCAGCGGCCTCCTCACCACGACCGGCGACCGCCTTCCCGGCACCCTCCTCGGCGGCAGCGCCGAGGCCCTCCGGTTCCAATTCGCCGTGGCCGAAGACCCGTGGACGGTGCCGCTGCCGGCGGTCTCGGTGGCGTGGCTCGGCACGCCACCAGCCGGCACGCCGCCCGACCCGGACCGCGTGACGTGGCTCGGCCCGAACCGCAAGCGCGACCTCCTCCGCCTCCGCAACGGCGACACCGCGTCCGGCACGGTCGTCGGGTTCGCGGCCGACGACGAAACGATCACGTTTAAGTCGGACGGCGGGCAGGAACGCGCCGTCCCGTTCGGCACCGTGGCGGCGGTCGCGTTCAACCCGGCGCTGGCGGTGTCTCGCCGCCCGAAGGGGGCGTACACCCTCGCCGTCCTCCGCGACGGGACACGGCTCCACCTCGTCGGCGCGGCCGCCGACGAGACGACGCTGCGCGGCAAGACGCTGTTCGGGCAGGCGGTCGAATTGCCGATCTCGCGGGTGGTCGCGCTCGACACGCAGCGCGGTAAAGCGACCGAGCTGTCGGGCCTGCGGCCGAAGGCGGAGCAGGGCGGCTTTCTCGGCGTCACGTGGCCGTGGGCCGCGGACCGCACCGTACGCGGCAAACCGCTGTCGCTGCTGACCGCGAACGGCGTCGAGACGTTCGACCACGGTCTGGGCACGCACCCGCGCACGGTGCTGACCTACGACCTCGCCGGGAAGTACCGGCGGTTCGAGGCGCTGGTCGGCCTCGACCCCGTGTCCGGGCGACAGGGAAGGGCGGTCGTGCGGGTTGCGGTGGACGGCAAGGAGGTGACGCTCGCTGACCTGACGCCGGGGCCGGCGGTGTCGGTACGTGTGGAGCTCGCGGGGGCGAAGCTGCTGACGCTGACGGTCGAGAGCGGCGCGGCGGGCGACGTACAGGCGGACGTGAACTGGGCCGACGCGCGGCTGTTCGAGTAGGTAAGAACCGATCCGTCGGGTGCGTGAAAAAGCCCACCCGTTGCAACGGGTGGGCTTCGCCCGAGCACCGAGATCAGCGCTTCGAGAACTGCGTCCCACGGCGGGCGCCGCGGAGGCCGTACTTCTTCCGCTCCTTCATGCGGGCGTCGCGGGTGAGGAAGCCGCTGTCGCGGAGCTTCTTCACCATGCCGCCGGCCTCGTCGAGGGGGGCAGCAGCGGCGGCAGCGGCCGGGGCCGCCACCAGCGCCCGCGCCTTCTCGCGCTCCTTCTTCTCGTCGCGGTACATCTTGACCACGGTCGTGCGGTGGAACACGTACCGCTTCTGGTCCTCGGCCGGGCTGAACATCGTCTTGATCGCCCGCGCCAGCCCCTGGCACACGGCCCCGGCCTGGCCGGTGATGCCGCCGCCGTTGGTCAGCACGATCACGTCAACCCGGGTCACCTGGTCCGTCACCTTCAGCGGCCCGAGCACCGCGGCCCGGTCCTTGTCCTCGGTGAAGTAGTCGTCCAGCGACCGGCCGTTGATCGTGATCGTCCCCTTCCCCTCGGTCACCCGCACCCGGGCGACCGCGGACTTCCGCCGGCCGGTGCCGATGTAGTACGTCTTCGCTTCCTTCGCCGCGGGCTTCTTCTCGGCGGGCTTCTTCTCGGCCATGCTCGTGTCTGGTGTTGGGTGTGGGGTGTTCGGCCGACGCGAAGGTGGGCGTAAAGCCCACCCGTTGCAACGGGTGGGCTTGCGCTAGCTGAGCTTCAATTCCTGCGGCTGCTGGGCCTGGTGCGGGTGCTGGTCGCCGGCGTAGATGCGGAGCTTCGTGAGCTGCTTGTACGCCTGCGGGCCGCGCGGCATCATCCGCTTCACCGCCCGGCGGATGATCTCCTCCGGCTTCCGCGCCAGCATCTCCTTCGCCGGCGTGATCTTCTGCCCGCCGGCGTAGTGGCTGTAGTCCTGGTAGCTCTTCTGCTCCCACTTCTTGCCGGTGAACTGCACCTTCTCGCAGTTCACCACGACGACGAAGTCGCCGGTGTCGCAGTGGGGCGTGTATTCGGGCTTGTGCTTGCCGCGGAGGACGTTGGCGATCAGAACCGCCAGCCGGCCGACGACGAGGTCGGTGGCGTCCACGACGTACCACTTCTGCGTGACGGTCGAAGCCTTGGCCATCGTCGTGGACATCACTCACCCGTGCCTGTGTCGCGCCCGGAAACGAACCGACTACCGGCGGAGCGGCCGAACCGGAAGACAGTCATCCTAGACCCGACGATTCGGCCGTCAAGGTTGCGGCGCGGAAAGGTGGCGTGTCTGAAGCGGTCGGCACACGTCCGCTCCCCCGCGGAGACCCTTTGCCGCACGATGAAAAACCGATGACTCACGATCCGAACCATGAATCGTGTTCGGATCGTGAGTCATCGGTTTTTCATCGTGCGGCATAAAGTCCCGCCCGAGGAATGCCAGCAACGAACGGGTTAGCTCGGAAAGGTTTTGCCCGCCGGGTCGAACTGCGGTATAGAGAAAGCCCCACAACCCGAGACCGCCATGAGCACCGCGTCCGCCGTCGTCCAGCACCCGTACGGCCTCCCGATGGGGACCGTTCGCGGGTTCATGTCGCTGCTGATCTGTTCGTTCTTCTGGATTTTCCTCCTCCTGCCGGACGGCGCCGGGCAGCCGCCGACGGCCCCGCTCGGGCACTTCTTCCTCCTCACGCTCGTGTTCCTGGCGTTCGCGTCGCACCAACACATGGCCACGACGGAGGGGTCGGATTTCCTGCCGTGGATCATCCGCATCCTGTTCGTGTTCGGCAGCATCACCGTGGTCGCATACTCGGCCGTGACCCACCCCGACCGTCTGGCCACCCGGCTGACGCCGAACCCCAGTGAGATCGGTCAGTGGCCGGTGCTGCTCGGTACGCTGTCGGCCGGGTTCGCAGCGGGGCTGTTGAGCCGAAAGCTCCTCGGCCGGCACAACGAGCTCTTCATGACGCTCCGCGGCTGGACCGGCATCATCGCCTCGCTGCTGCTGATCGCCGAGACGGTGTTCCAGTTCGCCATCCGCCCGAGCCTCGGCGAGGCGCCGTCGGACGCGGCCATGAAGGTGTGGGAGGGCGTCATCATCGCGTTCGTCGCCGCCTACTTCGGCACCCGCGTGTGAGGTTCCTCGGCAAGCCCGGGGGCGGCCGTCCCCGGGCTTCCGCGCCGGAGCAGCAACCATCCCGTCGGCGCGATCACCAGCGCCGTGCCGACGAGCGCCACGGCGTTCACCTCCCGGCCCCACAGCCAGGCGTCGAAGGCGAGCCCCATCACGATCTGGCTCAGCCCCACCACCGACACCTTCGCCGGCGCCCCGCCGCCGAACGCCAGGGTCAGGAACAACTGCCCCACGGTCGCAGTTACCGCCATGCCGACGAGCTGCAGCAGCACCCCGGGCTCGGCGGCGCCCGCAGGGTCGTGTTCGACCGGCCCGACGAGGTACGCCGCGACGCACACCACCGTCGCCACCGCCGAGAAGTGGACGACGATGGCCCGCGGGTCGATCCCCTTGAGGCTGTGCAACCCGAGCATGGCGACGGCGGTGAACCCGGCCGCGGCCAGTGCCGAGTAGACGCCCGGGTTGCCGCTCTCCAGGTGCGGCTGTTCCACGAGCACGACGCCGACGATGCCGACGCCGATGGCCAGCAGCATCTTCCCCCCGGGCGGTCGGCCGTACAGCGGCCACGACAGCACCGCGACCCAGATGGGGAAGGTGTTGGTGAGGGTCAGCACGTCGGCCGCGGGGAGCTTGGCGAAGGCGAAGAAGGTGCAGACCATGCTGCAGCTCCCGGCGACGCTGCGGACCCACAGCCGCCACGGCCAGAACACCAGCTTCGCCCCCGCGGCCCGGGCGATGACGGCGGCCATCACCGCGACCAGCCCCGCCCGCGCGACGGCGACGAGTTGCCAGTCGCAGACGCGGGTGAGCACGTGGGCGAACTCGGCCATGAGGGTGAAGGCGAAGCTGCCGCCGAGCATCCACAGGTACGGGCGGGCGTCGGGCTGGGTCATCCAGGCACGATACGCGCCGCGTATGATGGGGGCGAGTTGACCGTGGCGAGCCGTGGGCCGTCAGGCTCCGGTTGAGGGAGGTCGGCACCGTGTACCCGTCGGGCGAGTGGGAGGGGTTCTGGGTGCAGGAGCACTACGGCCGTCAGCCGATGCGGGCGTTCACCCTCCACTTCGAAGCCGGCCGCATCACCGGCCGCGGCCGCGACGTGATCGCGCCGTTCGCCTTCCGCGGCACCTACGACGAGCGGACCGGGGCGCTCGTGATGGTGAAGAAGTACCTGCGCCGCCACACCGTCACGTACCGCGGCCGGCCCGACGGGGAAGGGTGCATCCAGGGGACGTGGCACATCGGCGAGCTGGGGAGCGGGCCGTTCCTGATGCGGCCAGTGGTCCGCCGGCCGGCGGGTGATGAACCGATCCAGGAGATCGGTTGACGGGTCAGGGGATCGTGAAGGCCGTCGGCTCTAGCCGGAGGGTGACGGGCCGGTCGGCGAAGGACACCTCAGTCTCTCCGCTCACGCGGTATCGCCCCGGCGGGAGACGCCACACCCGCGTGCCGATGTGGACATCCGCCCCTGTCGGCCGCCCGCGCAGCACGACCCCTTGCCCGGATTGGGTGTTCAGGCCGACATACACACCGGCCGGAACGTCAACGGTCCGCGGCCGGTCGGGAGCCTCGCCGTCCTTCGTTTGCGGCAGGTCTACCGGCGGGTGGGTCGAACCGGACGAGTTGCGGGTCGTAACCCGAACGTGGGACGGCGCGACCCGCACCCCGGCGACCCGCGCACCCCGGCCGACCAGTTCCAGATAGCCGTACCGGTCGACGCGGGCGTTCTCGAAATCGCCCGCGGGCTCGGGCGGAACCCAGTCCGAGCGGACAACGACCCGGGCCGATACGTCCGGGACTGGCTCTGCAAGCTTCGGTTGCGGCTGCGGCGGTTCGGGCGGGAGCGGCGTCGCGTCCTTCGGCAGCCGGCCGATCGTCCAGGCGTGCTCGGCCAACCGGTCGATCCGCCGGAACTGTTCCTCCGCGGCGTATCGGCCGAGCTGGTCGCGGCTGAAGCCGGAATAGCTCCCCACGCCGGTCTTCTGGTCGATACGGCGGAACAGCACGACCGTCAGCTCCTTGTCCTTCACCCGATCCGCGGTCTTCACCGCCAGATCGAGCCGTTGCGCGAACGGGGCCAACTCGTCGGGAAAGCTCTTGCTGGTCGGGTCGTTCAGGACGAGGTACAGCTTGTTCCCCGTCCGCAGCACCTCGTCGAACCTCAACTCCGGTGGCGGGGTCGCAGCGGTCTTCTTGCCGCGGGTGAGGACGAACGTGTACAGGGTGGTGCCGCTGTTCGTCACGTACCCCTTGGGCCGGCCGAGTTCCGACCCCTGGAGTCGCAGGCAGACGCGGAGCTCGTCGTCGCGCACGAGGTAGATGCCGACCACGGTGTTGCCCTTCTTCGGGCCGTCGAGCATGGTGGCGTCAATCTCCTTCGGCTTCGCCGTGGGGTCGGTCTCGAAGCGGAAGTCGGCGAGGTACAGGACGCGGACGCCCTTCACCTCGCACTTTTCGCCGGTGAACACGAACGTCGGCGCCGGCAACGTCTCGTCGCGGTTCTTCGCGTCGTAGATCGGGGCGCCGTTCGTCTCGATCAAGGTCACGGTCCACGCCCCCTCCAGCTCATTCTTCGCGTCCGGAGCCTCCGTACCCCGCGCGCGGAGCGGTCGCTTGGCGGCCGGACCGGGCGTCGGGGGTGGCTCCTTCGGCTGGCGAACCGTGCCCTCCTGGGCGGCGACGGCGAGGCCCACGCCCGCGGCGAGAACCAGCGCGGCGGTGAACTTGGCGAGCGTCATCGGTACGGCTCCTTCGACCAGTCGGAGAATCGCGGGCGGGACCGGAGCCGCGCCGGCGGCGAGCCGGGTGGCGGCGTCGAGCAGGTGAGCGGGGGCCGGCGCGGCGGTCGCGACGAGCAGCAGGGCCGGGCCGAGGCCGCGCTTCCCGAGTGCCTCGCGGAGGCGGTCGCGGCCGCGCTCGAGGCGCTTCTTCACCGCCGCCTTCGACAGACCCAGTTCGGCGGCGGTGTCGTCGTGCGTCAGGCCGCGCAGGTAGCACGCGACCAGCGGCTCGCGGTAGCGCGCCGGCAGCGCCGCCAGCGCCTCGTGGACGACCGCCCGCACGTCGCACTCGCCCGGGTCCGCCGCGGGTACGGGTTCGTACTCGGCCTCCCGCGCCTGCCGGCGCGACGCGGCGGCCCGGATCTTCCGCGCCACCCGCACCGCGACGCCGTGGAGCCACGCCCCGACCGACGACGGCTTCCGCAGGTACGCGGCCCGGCGGGCGAGGGTGAGGAACGTCGCCTGGAAGGCGTCGTCGGCGTCGGCGGCGTTGCGGAGGACCGTCCGGCAGACATCCCACACCGGTCCGCCGTGCCGGCGGACCAGCTCCGCGAACGCCGCCTCGTCGCGGCCGGCGACGAACCGCGCGAGGAGGTCGGCGTCCGCAGTCCCGGCACCCCGGAGGAGGTCGCGAACGGCGGCGGGGAGGCGGGCGGTGGTCATCACCTGATAGTGCCCCTGAACCGCTTCGGGGGCGACAAGAAAAACACAGAAAGCAACAAAGCCCACCCGTGGCTACGGGTGGGCTCCTGAGGCGCGAACCGCCCACCCGTTGCCACGGGTGGGCTTTGTCGCCTTCTGTTTTAATCCAGCTGCTGCGGGAAGCGCGGCTGCGGCCGCCCGGGCGGCACCCGGCCGCCGGCCAGCCGCACCGGCGCCGGCGGGATCAGCCGCACCTCCGCCCCGTTGTGGTCGAGGCACTTCACCAGGCACAGGTCCGGCGACACCCCCAGCTGCCCGGTCACCACCACTTCGAGGTTCGCCCGCTCCTCCAGCGTCGCCAGCTCGCGCCGCCGGCGGTTCTGCAGGTAGTGGGCCACGTCCTGATGCACCGTGACGTGGACCGACTGCACCGCCGGCGCCCGGTGCGCGGCCAGCTGCACGAGCCGCATCACCTCGATCGACGCGCTCTCCGCCGTCTTCACGAACCCGGTGCCGCGGCAGTGCGGGCAGTCGGCGAAGATGCTCCGCTTCAGGCTCGGCCGGATCCGCTGGCGGGTCATCTCGATGATGCCGAACTGGCTGATGCGCAAAATCTTCGTCCGCGCCCGGTCGCGCCGCATCGCCTCCCGCATGACGTTCTCGACGTTCCGCCGGTGGGCCTCGCTCCGCATGTCGATGAAGTCGTTGACGATCACCCCGCCCAGGTCGCGGAGCCGCAGCTGCCGGGCGATCTCCTTCGCGGCCCGGAGGTTCATCTGGTACGCCGTCTCCTCGGCGTTGTTCTCCGCCCGGAAGTTGCCGCTGTTCACGTCGATGGCGACGAGCGCCTCGGTCTGCTCGATGATGATCGACCCGCCCTCCGGCAGCTCGATCCGCTTCTGGTGGATGCGGGCGATCTCGTCCTCGATGCGGTACCGGTGGAACAGCGGCTCGGTCGCGTCGAAGTGGCGGATGCGGTCGGCGTACTTCGGCATGACGATCTGCAGGAACTCGCGGGCGTGCTCGAACGCCGCCGGCTCGTCGACGAAGATGGCGCTCACGTCCGCCGTGAAGATGTCGCGGATGGTCCGCGTGATCATGTCGGACTCGCGGTAGATCTCGACCGGGGCCGCGACCCGCTTGATCCGCTTGACCACCACCTGCCACAGCCGCAGCAGGTACGCCAAGTCGTTGCGCAGCTCCTGGGCGTCGCGGTCGATGGCGGCCGTGCGCACGATGAACCCGACGCCCCGGGGCGGCCCGAGCGTCGCCATGATGTCGCGGAGGCGGCGCCGGGCCTCGTGGTCCTCGATCTTCCGCGACACGCCGACGCGGTTGAGGCTCGGCATCAGCACGAGGTAGCGGCCGGCGATGCTGACGTACGTCGAGAGCGTCGGCCCCTTCGTGCCGATGCCTTCCTTGATGACCTGGACGATGACCTCCTGGCCGCGCTTGAAGATCTCCTGGATCGGCGGCTTCGGCAGCCCGCGGTCGCGGCCGCCCTTCGGCCCGCCGGGGCCGCCCGGCCCGCCGGGGCCGAAGCGCGGGCCGCGGTCGGGGCCGCGGTCGGGGCCGCGGTCCGGTCCGCGGCCGGCCGCGGGGCGCGGGCCGCGGTCGTCCCGGTCGCGGCCGCGCGGGGGGCCGCGGTCGGGGCCGCGGTCGCGCCCGCGCGGGGGGCCGCGGTCACGTCCGCCGCGGTCGCCGCGCGACTCGGGGCGGGCGTCGTCGAAGTCGTCGTTGAAGCCGCGGCCCGGCTGGCCCGCGGGCGCCTCGCGCCCGGCCTTCTCGACCTCGCGGGCCTCCTCCTCGGCCGCTTCGGCGGTTTCCGGCTCGAACTCCTCGGCGTCGTCCACCGGGATGGCCGGCTCGTCGGCCGCCTCGCCGTCGGCGAAGCGGTCGTTCGGGGCGTCGGGGTCGAAGTCGTCGGCCCCCTCGAAGAACGGCTGGATCTCGGGCTCGTCGCCCGGGGGTGCGGTGCGGCGCTCGGCCCCACCCATGGTCAGCGGCGGCACGTCCGGCGGGGTCTCGCCGCCCTCGGCCGCCTCGCCCTCGCCGTCGGCCTTCTTCTTCGGCCGGCGGGCGCGCGGCTTCGGCTTCGCCTCACCCTCGTCGCCGGCGGCGTCCTCGGCCTTGGGCTCGTCGGCCTTTCGCGGGCGGCGGCCGCGCGGCTTCTTCTTCGGCTCTTCGGACTCGGCCGCTTCCGGGGCCGCGTCCGCGTCGGGAGCCTCGGCGATCCCTTCGGTGAAACCGTCGTCGTCGAGCCCGGCGCCGAACTCGTCGTCCTCGATCGGTGCGGAGGGAGCGGGGCGCGGGGTCGGCTGCGGGCGCGGGCGCGGCGGCGGCGCGGCGGCTTCGGGCTCCTCGAACCCCTCGGCGAACGGGGCGATCGGCTCGTCGTCCTCGATCTCGGTCGGCTCCGCGCCGCCGTCGAGCCCTTCGGCGAAGCCCTCGATGGCGGACTCGTCCACGGGGGCGGGGCCGGCGGGCTGCGGCTCGAGCCAGCTGCTCGGCTGCGCCGGCGCGCGGAACCCGCCGCCCCCTTCGTTGTGGTCCGGGCGCGGGCCGCGGGGGCCGGCCTCGCGCCGGGGGCCGCGGCTGGCGGCGCCGCCGTACTCGCGGTCGATTTCGGCCTCGTACTCGGCGAGCGCCTCCTTCGAGAGGAGATGCTTGTAATACGCCGGGTCCACGTCGGAGACGTGGAGGAAGCCGTTGCGGCCGATGCCGAAGTCGACGAACGCGGCCTGGATGCTCGGCTCGATGTTGACGATGCGGCCCTTGTAGATGTTGCCGACGTAGCTCTCCTGGCTGGAGCGCTCGACGTACAGCTCTTCGAGCTGCCCGTCCTCGACGATGGCGATGCGGCACTCCTCCGGTTGGAGGACGTTGATCAGCATTTCCTTCTTCATCGGGTCTCCTGCCGCCGTGGGGCGGGGGGTGTGAGTCCTACTCCGCCGCCAGGTCGCCGGGGACGGCGACGCTGGTTGAGGCGACGGGTTGGTCGAGGCCGGCGCGGGCGGCACGGGCCGGGTCCGCGGGGCGGGTGCTCGCCGGTCCGTCCGGCGGCGTGTCGGTCGGGTCGGGCGGAACGGCCGCCTCGTCCCGGAGTTCCACGAGGGTCCGTTCGAGCACGCACCCGGCGTCGAGCAGGTCGTCGACGCCGAGGAGGCGCAGCAGTTCGTCGGCGCGGGCGGTGCCGGTGGTGGTGACCCAGAGGTCGAGAAGGAGGCGGGGGGCGTGTGTGGCGGACGCGATACTTGTAGTCGGGTTCGCGCGGTCAACCCCTCCCCCCGGCCCCCTCCCCCAGGGGGGGAGGGGGAGCCCGCGCAACCCATCCTCCCGTGACACCGCGGATGCTAAGGGGGCGCCCGGCAAGGTCGTCGCCTCGTCCCCCCCCTTCCCTCCTAGGGAAGGGGGGCCGGGGGGGTTAGGTGCGTCCGCATGTTGTTCAGCTGGAACGGGTGCGGACGTGGCAACCCCTCCCCCGGCCCCTCCCCCAAGGGGGGAGGGGTGTTCGCTCACCACAGCATCCTGTGACACCGCAGAAGTGATGGATTCTCCCGGCAAGTTACGCACTTCGTCCCCCCCCTT
>Ga0105046_10010029_pt1 | contig 14775 bp, 14 predicted proteins | sample MAT03_FD_78385 | JGI IMG/M metagenome (GOLD analysis project Ga0105046, IMG submission 78385) | Freshwater microbial communities from Lake Fryxell liftoff mats and glacier meltwater in Antarctica - MAT-03 (megahit assembly) | ecosystem: Environmental > Aquatic > Freshwater > Ice > Liftoff... | reverse complement strand
CTCCGGCACCAGTGCCGGGTAAAGGTTCTCGAATGCCCTGGTCCGCCAGCCGGGTCCGTCGACGTCCGAGTCGTCGGGCCGGTCGGCGGCGACCTCGGGCGGGGTCTCGGCCTCATGGCCCTCGCAGAACGGGCAGTCCTCCTGACCGGACGGATGCCACGGGTCGGCCCCGGACTGTTCCGGCCGCTCCGGCCGCTCGTCCCGGCCGGGTGCGATCAGCACCCGGCCGCCGGTCAGCTGGTCTATGCGAATTTCAGGAGTGACCAACGGGCGTTACTCGGCGTCGAGATCCTTTTCGACATCCTCGATCGGCGGCTTCACGTAATCCGGGTTGGCCGGGTTGTCGGAGCGACCGACCACGCTGGGCAGATCCTTCATGTTGTTCTGGAAGGCGGAGATCAGATCCATCGGCAGCGGGAAAATCACGGTCGAGTTCTGGTTGCCGCTGATCTCCAGCAGGGTCTGCAGGTAACGCAGCTGCAGCGAGGCCGGGTTGCGGCTGATGATGTCGGCCGCCTGGGTCAGCTTCTCGGCTGCCTGGTACTCGCCCTCGGAGTTGATGATCTTGGCCCGTCGCTCGCGCTCGGCTTCGGCCTGTCTGGCCATCGCCCGCTGCATCTGCTCGGGGATCTCGACGTCCTTGATCTCGACTGTGGTCACCTTGACCCCCCACGGCTCGGTCTGCTCGTCGATGATCTTCTGGAGCGACTCGTTGAGGCGCTCGCGCTCGGCGAGGATCTCGTCGAGTTCGGCCTTGCCGAGTACGGCGCGCAGCGAAGTCTGGGAGATCTGGCTGGTCGCGATCAGGAAGTTCTCGACGTCGGTGATCGCCCGGTTCGGGTCGATCACGCGGAAGTAACAGACGGCGTTGACCGAGGTCGGAACGTTGTCGCGGGTAATCACTTCCTGTGGCGGGATGTTCAGGGTGATCGTGCGGAGGTCCATCTTGACCATGCGGTCGATGAACGGGATCAGCAGAATCAGACCGGGACCCTTCTGGTCGATCAGTCGCCCGAGGCGGAAGATCACCCCTCGCTCGTACTCGCGCAGGATCTTGATCGCCGAGAACAGCACGATCAGGGCGAAGATCGCCACCAGTACTACTACGGCGCCGAGGACTTCCATCAGGTTGAGACTCCTTCTGTATCGGTTTGGTCCGCGGCGGATTCGCCGCGGTCAGGCTTGCGTACGACAAGGGTGAGGCCTTCGACTTCGTCGATCGAGATCGGGTCGCCGATGTCTACCGGCGCGCTGTCGGGGGCCAGGCGGGCCTCCCAGAGAGCACCGTTGACGAAGACCTGGCCCCGGGCGCGATCGGGGGAAAGACGGCCGGACCTGACCGTGCCGGTACCACCGATCAGCTCTTCCCAGCCGGTCAGCACCGGCCGGTCGCGGACTCCCTCGGCCCGCTCGGCCACGAAGACCATGAAGGCGCCGACTGCGCCGGCGCCGACCACGACCGCGACGATCGAGGTCGGGTCGGTGCTGCGGTTGAACATGAAGATTCCCGCGCCGATCAGCGCCAGTACGCCTACTGCCGAGAGCGGCCGGGTGTAATCGAGCGCCGCGGCGGCGATGAAGAAGGCGATCGCGACCAGCAGGAGACCAAGGCCGGCTCCGAAGTTTCCGATGCTGATCGCCCCGATAACCCCGAGGACCAGCGAAGCGACGCCGATGATGCCGGGGGCAAGTCCACCGGGAGCGTTGATCTCCACACCGATCCCGGCCAGGCCGAGAACGATCAGCAGATAAACAAGGGTGGGATCAGTTATCTCCACAGTGCGAGCGTAACGGTCCCGGCGGTCCGGCCCGGCTCAGCCGGTCTCGGAGGCGTAGCGCTCGATGTCGGCGACCAGCGCCGCCTCGTCCTCGTACGGGCCGAGCTTGGTGAAGGTGCGCTCGCCGGCGGCGTTGAAGAAGGCAGTCGCCGGCAGCCCCTGACCGGCTCCGAGCGACTCGGTGATCTCCTCGTCCGGGTCGTAGAAGCTCGGGTAAGGCACCGGGCTCGACTCGAGGAAGGTGGCGGCGGCGCTTTCGCTGTCCTGCGAGTTCACCCCGAGGAAAGCGATTTCGGTTCCCATCTCAGCGGAGGCGTCCTGAAAATGGGGGAACTCGATCCGGCACGGACCGCACCAGGAGGCCCAGACGTTGACCACGGCCGGGTAGCCCTCGAGTTCAGTCATCCGGGAGTCGAAGGCTTCGGTGCCTCCGGGCAGCAGCTGGTTGGCCTGTTCGTAGATCCCGGCCAGCGGGGCCGGTCCGTCGGCCAGCTGGCCGTAATCCGGTGGCGGCGAGCCGGCGTAGACCGAGTCCGAATCCCCCGAACAGGCGGTCAGAGTGACCGAGACGACCAGCGCGGCAAGCAGCGGAAGGGCCTTCCTCAGGAATGAAAAGTTGCTGTCGGACGACCAAGACATCTCAGTAGTGATTAAATACAGGTTGTTCGGTCCGCACTGCTGCGGGCCGCGGAGTGAGTCACCGGCCTTCACCTTCATGTCGGCTCAGGGGACTCTCATTAATCGAACCGTCCGGCTCGTACTGCAAGAACAGAGTCCGGACTACCCACGAAGGCTTTAATTGGCCCCTAGTACAGCAGCACCCGCCCAGCAGGCGGTCCCTTCAGCAACAGACATCGAGCGTGCGTCGACTTTCGCGCGAGAGCCGTTCCTGCTCAATGGAGCCGGCGCCGATTCGCTGATCCCGGGGACTGCGCGCCGCCGCGCGCTCGACGCCGCCCTGGTCGAGATCGACGCCGGAGCCGAAGAGCCGTCGCTCGAGTGGCGCCGCAACTTCTCGCTGCTGCTCGGCCTCGAACGGCTGATCGGTGACGAACCGCCGACCCTGCGCGACGGGGCCGAACTCAACCCCCACCAGATCGACGCCCTCTCCGGCACCCTGACCGAGCTGATCGCCGAGCAGCAGGTGGCGGCCGAGAACGGCGACCCGCTTTCGATCGGCCACGTGGTCGGCCCCGCGCCCGCTGATGCAGCGGCAGACGAAGTAGCTGACGGCGAACTGGCTGATGACGAAGGCATCGAAGCCGAAGCGGCCGCCGACGACGAAGAGCCGGAAGCCGACGAATCCGTCGAGGACGACGAGGACCTTGGCGACGAGGACGACGAGTTTGACGCCGAGATCGCCGAGATCGAGGAGGACGAAGAGCCGCAGGACTGGGTAGAGAGCTCCGGGGAAGACGATGAAGAAGTCGATCCGGAACTGCTCGAGGATGACCCGGGCGAAGCCCGCCGGTTCTGGTTCGAGCATGCAACCGGCGCCGGCAAGACAGTCGCCGCGGTCGGCTTCATTGACGCGACCCGCACCGGCGGCGTGCTGATCCTGACTCACCGGCGCAACCTGGTCGATCAGTTCATCGGTGAGATCTCCGACCGCGGATACAAGGAGCGGCTGCGCCCGCCGCTGCTCGACGGCCGCGATGAAGCCGACGGCCCGGTCACGGTCGAGACCTACCAGTGGTTCGTGCGGAACGCCAAGCGGGTTTCCGACGCCTACACCGTGGTGATCTGCGACGAGGCCCACACCGCGCTCGGCGAAAAGACGAGCGCCTGCATCCGCGCCTGGCCGGGACCGATCTTCGTCGGCATGACCGCGACCGGCGCGCTGATCGCCCGGCACGTCGCCGACCTCTTCCCGACTCAGACCTCGCGCTTTGACCTCGCCCAGGCCGCCCGCCGCGGAGTGATCTCCCCGCTTCGCTGCCTGCGGATACCGCCCGGTCCGGGCGTGCGCACGATCGCCAAGGTGCCGCTCCGCAAGGGCGAAGTCGATCAGGATTTCGATCAGGAAGAGCTGGCCAAGCTGCTGGACCAGGCGCCGTTCAATATGGCGATCGCCGACCTCTACAAGTCACGCTTCCGCAAGGTTCCCGGCGTGCTCTACACCGCCGGCGTCCAGCACGCGAAGAACGTCGCCGCTGCTTTCCGGGAGTTCGGGATCAACGCGAAGGCGGTTTCCGGCGAGACGCCGAAGCGCGAGCTGACCGAGATCCTCGCTGCCTTCGAACGCGGCGAGGTCGACGTGCTTTGTAACGCGCAGCTGCTGGCCGAGGGCTGGAACTCGCCGCGGGCGACCATCTGCATGCACCTGGCTCCGACCGCCTCGAAGCGGATCTACCAGCAGCGGGTCGGCCGCGTGACCCGGCGCGCGCCCGGCAAGGAGGCCGGTCTTGTGATCGACTTCGTTCACCCGGCGACCACCCACGACGAGAGCATCGTCACCCTCCACAGCCTGCTCGACCGCGACGTCTACCGCGGTGGTGCGATCGTGGTCGGCCCGGTTCGCCGCGGCCGCGGCCGCAAGGTCAGGGTCGAGCGCCGGATCGTGCCGGTTTCCGACGACGAGCAGCGCCGGATCGAAGTACTCGAGCGAGACATCTGGCGGATCGCGGTCGAGAACCTCGACCACGCCGAGCAGCATGTCTGGGCGGCCCTGGCCGGCTCCCGGGTGACCAACCAGGGCTGGCGGCGGGCCCGGGCGATGCTCCAGCACGATCAGACCAAGGACCTGCGCCGCCGCTTCCTGCTGACCTGTGTCCAGCGCAACCGCAACGTCAACCTGCGGGTCAAGGCGATCAGCGAGATCGCCAACCTGAAGGACGCCGAAGCCTTTGACGATGCGATCGACATCGTCGGGACCTGGAGCCGTGAGGACAAGCGGGCCGGGACCAAGATCCTGCTCCAGGCACTGGTTGACAAAAAGATCGGCCGTCGCGACCAGGCCCAGGCCTGGGTCTGGCGCCTGGCCTCCTACACGCGCGAGCTCCACGAGGAGTACGCGGTCCAGCGCTGGCCGGAGACCAAGCGACTGCTCGGCCTGCTGGTCAACTCCTCCGGTCGCGCCCATGGCAAGAACGCCCGTCGCCTGGTCCAGTCGGTCCGCAAGCAGGACCGCCGCCTGGCCGTCTCGCTGCTGGCCGCCGCAGTCGCCCACACGCCCGAGGGTGAAGAAGTCCTGCGCGGTGCCCGGATGCGCATGGCGAGGAAGCCGTCGGCCGTGGCCCGCGAGCTGCTTCGCAACTTCCCCAAGGGCGGCAAGAAGCGCCGTCGCCGCAAGAAGGGCGGACGGGCCGAAGGTGAGTCAGGCGCCGAAGCGAAGGTCAACGGCACCGAAAACGCGGAGCTCAAGAAGGGCACCACGGCAGACTCTCCGGAGCTCGAAGCGGTGGACGAAGCCGAACAGTACGAGGCCTACAGCTCCGACCACCACGACTGAGCCCCCCGACTCGGTCTATTCGAAGGTGACGCTGACGGTCTTCTCGTCGGCCCACAAGCTGTCGAGCGAGTAGTAGGACAGCTCAACCGGCTCTCCCGATGCGTCGCCTACCGCGTCGCAGTACTGCGAGCGGCTGGTCACCTGCTCGCCGTTGATCGCGAAGATCCCGTCGAGTGCCTGAAGGCCGGCGTCGTCGGCGGCAGATCCAGGGACAACCGATTCGACCAGCAACGCCGGATCGCTCCAGCCGCCGACCAGGCCCGCACGGTCGGCGATCTTGTTGAGTACACCCGCTTCGAGCGCGGTGAACGTGAACCCACCCCAGCCGCTCGACTCGCCGGCGGCCAGCCCCGGTAGCAACTGCCGCAGCCGGTCGATCGAGACTGCGAAACCCTGATTGTCGCCTTCGCCCCGGGTCGAGTTCATCCCGATCAGGTTTCCCTGGTCGTTGAACAGGGGGCCGCCAGAGTTGCCGGGGTTGATCGCCGCGTCGACCTGGTGGACGTCCGGGTAGACAGCGAAGTCGATGTTCTGACTGGCCGGTTCGTCCCAGTTGATGTTGAGGGCCGAGAGGCTGCCGGTCGTGACCTGGAGCTCGTCGGCGGTGCTGGCGTTGGACGGGTAGCCCAGCGCGATCACGTCTTCGCCCTGCTCGGGCGGGTCATCCTTGTTGGCCAGCGGGAAGGTCCTCAGGCCCTCGTTCGCGCCGGTTGAAAGCATCGCGACGTCGTCGCATTCGGAGACCGCCAGCACCTCGGCGTCGCGGAGTTTGTCTTCGCCCTCGAGCGAGGCCTCGAACCGGGTTGAGCCGATCAGGACATGCGAGTTGGTGACGATCAGGCCCTCGCCGGCGTCGTAGACCCAGGCCGAGCCCGAGCCGTACGGCTCGTCGCCGTCGAAGGCCTTCACCAGCATGGTCGAAGGCTTGGCTTCGCGGACCAGCTCGCTCACTGTCTTCGGTTCCTCGTCACCTTCGATCGCCGAGACGATCAGGCCGGTAAGGACGAGCGCGGCGATGCCGGAGAGGACCATCCACGGCTTGAGCTTGCCCTTCGACGTGGGCGGAGCCGGCCTCGAGGTCGGCCCGCCGGGCGAGGCGCCGGCAGCGGCTGCCGCCGGCCCCGTCGCGGCATCGACCGCAATCCGCTCGAGCTCGGCCGTGAACTCGGCTTGGCCGATCCTGAAGACGTCACCGTGAGCGATCTCGTGCCGATTGACGACGGTCCTGTCGTTGACCCGCACGCCGGTGGCTGAGTCGGCATCAAGCAGAACGAAGGACTCGCCCTCCCCGCGGACGATCTCGGCGTGGAGCGGTGAGACACCGGGGTCGTCCTCGATCTGGAAATCACAGGTCGACGCGTTGCCGATCTTGAACGGGAACTCGTCCACCGGCACCCGGAAACCGCTGGTTTCGAGGAATAGCTGCAGTCGGGAATCGCCTGTGCTCACCGCTGGAGCCTCTCAGATCGCGGGGCGGTAAGCGGTGATCAGGCGCTCGTTGGCGCGCAGCCACATCGCGGAGCGCTTCCAGTCGGGCATCGCCTCAGCCAACGCGCCCCAGAAGGCGCGGGAGTGGTTGTGGTGTCGCATGTGGATCAGCTCGTGGACCACGACGTAGCGCAGCGCGTGGCCGGGGCCGATCACCAGCCGCCAGTTGAAGGAGAGCGTGCCGGAGGTCGAACAGGATCCCCACCTGGTCTTCTGGTCGCGGATCGTGACCTTGGCCGGGAACAGGCCGAGCCGCTCCCCCTCGACCGCGGTGACCGAGCCGATCCGCTCGCGGGCCTCGCGCCGGTACCAGCGGTCAATCGCCGCCAGGGAATCGGCCCGGCGCCTTCCGCCGGCCAGCAGCGTGCCGAACGGGGCGTCAGCGAAGTTGAGCTGACCGGCGCTGCCCGAGCCTTCACCGAGCCGGGCGACCGAACGCTCTTCGCCGGTCCGCTCGACCGGGATCGCTGTTCCGTCGAGCCAGATGACCCCGGGATGAGCGAGGTCGATCACCGTGTCAGTCAGGATCGACAACGAGGTGCACCTCCCCTGCGTTCAGCGCGGTCAGACAGCCGACCGGGCTTTCGACCAGCAGGTTGCCGCTGGAGTCGATCCCGGCGGCGGCTCCGCTGCCTTCGTCCCAGGCGACCTGCCTGCCGCGCAGAGCGTCGCGGGCAGAGAACTCGGCCAGCGTTTCTTCTGCCGGCAGAGTGAGTCTCCGGCCGAGCGCCTCGTTCAAAGCTGCGGTTGCCGATGCGATCGTCGCGCCCTGCCCGACCGAAGTGACCCGGCCCCGCAACTCCTCCGGGAAGTCGGCGTCGGCGATCGCCAGGTTCAGCCCGACCCCGATCACCGCCCAGCCGTCCTGGGGCCTCGCCTCGACCAGGATTCCTGCACATTTGCGGCCTTCGATCCAGACGTCGTTCGGCCACTTGACCTCAGCCCGCGTGACCCCGAGCGACTCGATCGCCTCGCAGACCGCGACCCCGACCTGGAGCGGCAGCGTGCCGGGCACCTCGATCGAGCGGCGCAGTACCAGCGACCAGGCCAGCGAGGCCCCGGCCGGGGTCTGCCACGGGCGGCCCTGGCGGCCGCGACCGGCAGTCTGCTCTTCGCTGGTCACCAGCGTGCCGCCTGCGCAGCCGGCCTCGGCCAGAGAACGGGCGACGTCGTTGGTCGAGCCGACGGTGCGGAAATGCCGATGCGGCCGGCCGACGATCAAGCGCGCTCTCCGGCGACGGCGTCGAGCAGGGCCGCGACCAGTCCGTCGAGATCGTGGGGATCAGCTTCGCGGGTTACCTCAAGGCCGGCCTCGCGGATCGCATTTGAGGTGATCGGGCCAATCGAGATCAGGCGGGTCCCGGCCGGGGGGCCTTCGGGCATCGCCTTGAGCAGGCCGGCCACGGTTGACCCGGAGGTGAAGGTGATCCAGTTTGCGGCCTCTGCCGCCTCAAGTGCGACCCGATCTGGCGGCAACGACACGGTTCGGTAGAGCGGCGCGACATCGACCTCGGCGCCGCGCTCTTGCAGCCCATCGGCCAGCACCGGCCGCGCGCCTTCGGCCTGAGCGAGCAGCACGCGGCTGCCCTCGATTTCGAGCGATCCGAACGCTCCGAGCGCCTCGAGCAGCCCTTCGGCGACCGCGCGCTCCGGGACCACGTCGGCCGTGACGCCGCGGTCGGCAAGTGCCTCGGCGGTCCCGCCGCCAACCGCGGCGACCGTGGTTCCGGCCAACGCGCGGGCGTCCAGTCCGGCTGCTCCGAGTGCATCAAAGAGCAGGTCCGCCCCGTTCGGACTGGTCACGCAGAGCAACCCGTAGCGCCCTTCGGCCAGGTCGGTGGCGGCGGCTCGGACCGGGTCCGTGTCGATCAGTGGCTCGATCCGGATGGTCGGAAGTTCGACAACCTCGGCCCCGAGCGCCCGCAGCCGGCCGGCGAGCTCACCGGCCTGGGTTCGCGCCCGGGTGACCACCACCGTCTGGCCGTGGAGCGGGCGGTCCTCGAACCAGGCAAGCCTGTCGCGGTGCCGGGCGACGGCCCCGACCACGATCAGGGCCGGGGCTTTGACCCCGGCCTCGGCAGCCCGATCGGCGATCGTGTCCAGGGTCGCGACCACCGCCCGCTGGCGCGACGTCGTGCCCTGCTCGACCGTGGCGGCGGGTTCATCGGGAGAGCGCCCGGACTCGATCAGCGCCGCGGAGATCGCGGGCAGCCGGCGCACCCCCATGTAGAAGACCAGCGTGCCCGGGAAGGCTGCGAGAGCCGGCCAATCGATCGCGGTCTCGGGCTTGTCCGGGTCCTCGTGTCCGGTGACGAAGGCGACCGCCGAAGCATCCTTGCGGTGGGTTACCGGGATTCCGGCGTAGGCGGTCGCGGCAATTCCGGCGGTGATCCCGGGCACGACCTCGTAGGCAATCCCGGCGGTTACCGCGGCTTCAGCTTCTTCGGCGCCGCGACCGAATATGTACGGGTCTCCGCCCTTCAGACGGACCACTGACAGGCCCTGGCGGGCGCTCTCGATCATCCGCTCGATGATCTGCTCCTGCGCCATCGTCACGACGCCCGGCCGCTTGCCGACGTAGACCAGCTCTGCGTCCGGTCGTGCGCCGGCCAGGGCGCTGGAGGGGATCAACCGGTCGTAGTAGATGACGTCGGCCTCGGCGACCAGTTCCAGGGCGCGGGCGGTCATCAGCCCCGGATCTCCCGGTCCGGCCCCGACCAGATGGATGCGCCCGGACGGGCTCACCGCTCGGCTCCGTTCGGATTCGTTGCGCCCGCGCCCGCGCGGTCGAGAATCTCCCGGGCACCGGCGGCGATCAAACGGCGGGCCAGCTCCCGGCCGACCGCCTCGGGCTGGCCCAGGTCGCCTTCGAGCCGGTCACGGATCCACTCGGAGCCGTCGGGCAGACCGACAAAACCGTCGATCACCAGCCGGCCGTCGATCTCGCGGGCGTGGATGCCGACCGGGCTGGAGCAGTCGGCCTCGAGCGTGACCACGGCGCTGCGCTCGGCGGCCAGATCGCGGAAGGCTCCGTGGTCGCGGGCCGCTCCAGCTTCCTCCCCGTCCTCGCCGCCTGCCCGGCATTGCAGGACCAGCGACCCCTGGCCGGCGGCCGGGACCATCTGCTCGACCTCGAAGGCGAAGGCGACCTCGGACTCGCGGCCGAGCCGCTTCAGGCCGGCCACGGCCAGGACCAGCGCGTCGGCCTCACCACTTCGCAGTTTCGCCAGACGCGTATCGACGTTGCCCCGCAGCTCGACCATACGCAGGTCCGGCCTGACTGCCAGCAGCTGGGCACGTCGGCGCAGACTTGCCGTGCCGATCCTCGCCCCCTGGGGGACATCGTCAAGCGAGGCGGCCTCACCGACCCAGCCGTCGCGCGGGTCCTCGCGTGGCGGGACGGCGGCGATCGCCAGGCCGGCAGTCATATGGCCGGGCAGGTCCTTGGCCGAGTGGACCCCGAACTCAACCCGCCGATCGAGCACGGCGCGCTCCACCCCACGCACGAACCGCTCCTTGTCGTTGACCGCGGCGGTCACCTCGGTCTCAACCTCGAGCAGTTCGGCTCGGCTCCCCTCCGGGCCGCCGAGCAGTTCGGCCACGATGGTGGCCTGGGCCACCGCCAGCGCGCTGGACCGGGTCGCGATCTTCAATTCAGCCTTCGGTCTTGCGGCGGATCGGCGTGACCACGGCGTCGGTCGCGCTCTCTGCCGCCGCTTCTACCTCGAGTGCGAAAAGCTCGCGCACCGTGCTGACCGATTCGTAGGCACGGTCGCTGCCGGCGACTTCGCGAAGGCGCCGGGTGGGAGCGTGGAGCAGGCGACTTGCGACCGCCCGGACCATCGCCTCGACCCGCTCGCGGTCGGCCTGCTCCAGTGACTGCCAGCGGCCTTGATTCTCGGCGATCACCCGGGCGACCACCTCGTCGCCGTGGGCACGGAGCGCGGCCACGGTCGGCATCACCTCGAGCGAGGACAGCCAGGCCTCGAAACGGTCGAGTTCGGATTCGAGGATGCGCTCGACCTGCCGGGCCTCGGCTTCGCGACCGCCGGCGTTGCGTTCGGCCACTGCCTGGACGTCGTCGATGTCGCGGACGCTCACCCCTTCGACCTCCCGGCACCCCGGCGCGATGTCGCGCGGCACGGCGAGGTCGATCAGGAGTAACTGCCGGCCTCCGGTCGCCGCGGCGAGATCCTCGGGCTCGATCACGTGATGGGGCGAGGCGGTCGCCGTGACCACGACCTCGGCCTCGGCCAGCAGGCCGGGCAGCTCGTCGATCCGGGCGGCGTGGCCGCCGTGGGCCGCGGCCAGCTCGGAGGCCTTGTCGAAATGCCGGTTGGCGACGAAGGTGATCCGCGCCCCGCGTGCCGCGAGCGAGCGCCCGAGAAGGGTCGCGGTTTCTCCGGTGCCGACCACGACTGCCGTTCGACCGGCGAGCTCGCCGATCGCTGACCGGGCGATCTCAACCGAGACCGAGGGCACCGACACACCGCCGCGGCCAATCGCGGTCTGCTCGCGGGCCCGTCCGGCGGCGGCGACGGCCCCGTGGAAAACCCGGTTCAGGATCGGCCCGGATGCGCCTTCAACCAGGGCCAGCTCGTGGGCGCGGCGGACCTGGCCCTGGATTTCGGCCTCGCCGATCACCATCGATTCGAGCCCGGCCGCAACACGAAAGAGGTGCTCTGCCGCTCCCCGCTGCCGCAACGAATAAAGGTGACCGGCCATCTCGGTCGGTCGGGTGTCGGCCTGCCGGGCCAGCGAGCCCAGAGCCAGCGACTCGGCTTCAACCGGATCGGCGGCGACCAGGTAGATCTCGGTCCGGTTGCAGGTCGACAGAACCGCCGCCTCGCCGACCGTTTCGGCAGCGGTCAGTTCGGTCATGACCGCGGCGGCGCGGCCTTCGGTCAGGGCGACCGCTTCCCGAAGCTCAAGAGGTGCGGTCCTGTGGGAAAGCCCGAGGACCAGCAGCTCAGACACCGCTCTCCTCCACGGCACGCTCGGGCTCTTTGGCCGACGCAGCCGTGACCGGCGCTTTGGCCGGGTCGTCCCCGGCCTCGTTGCGGTCAGCCTTGATGTCGTCGAGCAACTCGCCGAGGTTGCGGTTGATCCGCTGGAACTTGGCCCCGAGGATGGCGATGTAGAGCAGCACCATCAGCAGGAAGAAGAGGTAGGCCGAAAAGACGTAACCGACCGCGTCAGTGGGAGTGGCATCAAACATTTACGACTCCACGCTCGGAGCGATGCGGCCACCCGAACGCCCGGCATCTTCGTTGAGGGTGCGGCGAAGCTGGGAGATCTGCCCCGAGACGCGCTTGCCGACCATCTCGGTCTTGACCAGGGTGAACCAGAGCATCGCGATGCCGGCGAAGCAGACCAGGAAGGTGAGCAGCATCGAGTCCGGCAGGCCGCCCTCGGCGGTGGCGAAGACGCGGGGGTGGATCACGCTCTCGGCCATGCGCACAGCCATGAAGTTCAGCGGCACGAAGGCGCCGGCGGTGATCGCGAAGACCGAGGCGTAGCGGGCCTGGCGGTCGCGGTCCTCGATCGCGTAACGGAAGGGGTAGTACGTGCAGTAGAGGAGGAAGACGATCAGGAAGCTGACCAGGGTCGGCTCGTCCCAGACCCACCAGTGACCCCAGGAGGCTTTGGCCCAGATCGCGCCGGTGACCAGCACCGCGACGCCGAAGGTGACCGAAATGTGGATGAACACATAGGAGTTCGCGTCGTGACGGCGATCGCCCGAGCGCAGGTGGCGGAAGCCCTCGATCCCGCCGGCGACGAAGCCCAGCAGCGCGACGATCGCCAACGGCACGTGCAGGTAGAAGATCTTCTGCTTGAAGCCCTGGTCGGCGTCCATCGGCACCCATAGGAAAACCAGAGCGAAGCCCACCATCAGGGTGATGAGGGTGGCGATCGAGAGGGTCTTGAGTCCGCGTCCGGTCATTGGAAGTGAGCCGGCGGGCCGGTTTTCAGTCTTCGAGGAGGAACTCGAATACGGCGTATCCGACCAGCAGGAATACCCCATCGTATAGACCCGCGACCAGCAGCCAACTGCCGAAACCGTCGTAGTCGGGGCCGGCGGCATCGAACAGCCCGGCTGAAGCGCCGGTCGCGGCGATCATCAGCGGCACGACCAGCGGCAGCAGCAGCAGCGGAACCAGCAGGTCACGAGCCCTGGAATTGACCGCCATCGAGGAGATCAGCGTGCCGAGAACGCTGAAGCCGAGGTTGACCGTAAGCAGCACCGCGACCAGCGGGATCAGCGCCGAGAAGTCGGACAGGAAGAAAATCGCGAAGACCGGCACGACGATCACCTGCAGCACCGCCAGGTAGATGAACAGCGCCGACGCCTTCGCCGTGAACAGGACGGTCCGGTCGATCGGGGCCAGCCGGATCGCGTCGAAGCCGCCCTCCTCCAGTTCGGAGACGAAGATCCGGTTGATCCCGAGGATCGAGGCGAACAGCAGTGTGGTCCACAGGACACCCCCGGCCAGGCTGCCTTCGAGCGTGGTCCGATCGAGTGAGTAGCGGAAGATGATGAAGGTGGTGACCGCAAACAGGACCATCGCCGGTAGCGAGCGCATGGTCCTGAGCTCGGTCCGCAGGTCCTTGCCGAGTAGGGCGGCGAATGCAGTGCGCGACGGAGTCATCGGACGGCCCCCGGGTTTGTGAGTGCCGGGCCGGTCCCGGGCGCAGGACCGGCTCCTGCCGGCGGGTTGCCGGTCGGCTCGTTCAGCTCGACCTCGCCGCGGCGGCCAAGAACCATGACCCGGTCGGCCTCGGCCCGGGCCCGGTCGGGCTCGTGCGACACCAGAACCCGGGTACGGCCTGGTGCGGCCCCGATCAGCGCCCGCGCCAGCTCGCGGCCCTCGGGATCGAGGTTCGAATCCGGCTCGTCCAGCAGCAGAAGTTCGGGCCGGGGTAGCACCGCACGGCAGATCGAGATCCGCTGTCGCATGCCGGCCGAGAACCCTCCGACCCGGTCGTCGGCGCGGCGGCTCATCTCGAGAATCTCGAGGTCGGCCTCGATCCGGGCTGCGGCCTCGTCCTTCGGGATCCCGTGCAGACGGCCCTGAAGTTCGAGGTTTTCGCGCCCGGTCAGGTCGCGGTAGAGCAGCGGTTCGTGGCCGAGGTAGCCGATCCGGCCGCGCAGCTTCCAGGCGGAGTTCGGCAACTCGCTGCCGAGCACGCTGACTTCGCCCGAGGTCGGTCTGAGCAGCGTGGCGAGGACGCGCAGCATGGTGCTTTTGCCTGAGCCGTTCGGTCCGAGCAGGGCCAGGGTCTCACCACGGGCCAGGTCGAGGTCGACCCGATTCAGGGCCAGCCGCTCGCCGTACTCACGGGACAGACATCGCAACCGGATCGCCGGACCCGCCTCCGCGCCGGCAGCCGCAGCATCGTCTGTCGCCGCGACCGGCTGATCGTCCATAAGGGGATTGTCTCAGTCCGGCCCCCGGAGACACTCTCGGCCGGACCGGAACCGGCGCTGCCCGGCATCCTGGTCGTCAGACAACCACGATCCCGGTCAGCGCTGCGGGATCGAGGTCCGGAACGGTCGGGCGGCCGGAGGTCAGGGGGATGCGAACCAGGGCGAGGGCGAGGTTGAGGCGGGTCCGGGCGAGCGCGGTTCAGTAGCGGCCAGGGCGAGGGCGAGGTTCAGGCGGGGCAGGATGAGGGCGAGGTTCAGGCGGAGCCGGAGGTCAGCGGGCTACGTGGAACTCGGTGACTTCGACCTGCTTCTGGCCGCGGGATCCGCGGAAGACCGGCCCGGCGCCGCCGACCAGGTCACCGACTTCGGGCAGGGGGTCGGGCCTCAGGTCCGTACCCACGTCGAAGATCGTCATCCCGGGCAGGGTTACCCCCTCTTCGCTCGTGGTCACGAAGTGGGCATCGCCGTCGCCGTCGGGGTCAACCGCCTCGACGTAGATCACGGTGCCGCTGGCTACCACGCAGTTCGAAAGTCCCGGCTCGCAACTCGACCGCGGCAGCCGGGGCGGTGACCCCGAGCCCGCGGATCCACTCTCACCACTGGCCGCGCCCGTGCCCGCGCCGGAACCG
>Ga0105046_10010028_pt1 | contig 14775 bp, 13 predicted proteins | sample MAT03_FD_78385 | JGI IMG/M metagenome (GOLD analysis project Ga0105046, IMG submission 78385) | Freshwater microbial communities from Lake Fryxell liftoff mats and glacier meltwater in Antarctica - MAT-03 (megahit assembly) | ecosystem: Environmental > Aquatic > Freshwater > Ice > Liftoff... | reverse complement strand
ACTTCTTTGGTGTTTGAAGTGCTGTCGTCCGCAAATCTTACAGTCCGGGAATCATGGTCCCGAGGTATGGAGCGAATACAAGAGATCCGATCAGGGCCGCCCCGACTGCCGTAATCAAAACCGCTGCGGCGGCGACATCTTTGGCCTGGCCAGCCAGCGGATGAAGCTCGGGACTTGCCAGATCTGTCAGACACTCCAATGCGGTATTAAACGCTTCAGCAGTCCACACACTCATCATCGACAGCACGATCAGACACCATTCGACTCGGGTAATCTGAAACCATGCTGCGGCGACGCAAACAGCAATTGTCGCCCCCGCGTGCAACCAGGCGTTGTGCTGCGTCTGCATCATGAACCGCAGCCCTCGCAGCGCGAACGAGAAACTGGCACCGCGCGCACGGATCGAGAATTTCCGGGGAATCGACATGGCGAACCTTCTGTCAGAGTAAAGGCTATACCCTGCACAGCATAGTTTGACTGTCCCGGATTCTCGACCAGGAGCAGGCAATCGCGTTGAAAAAGGTGTCTGGAACTTTGGAGCCAGCAGAAAACACCGCATGAACCTGATGCCGGAGAGTTCCAGACGCCTGCCGGAACTGCGCTTCGCCTGGTCCGACCTACTGAAATTCGCGACCGCACCCGTATGACATGTCTTCAGGGGTTGGCGCTTCAAACTGCAATCGCCACACTCTAAACTTGCGATCCACCGAACCTTTGTCGAATCGCCTGAAGTTTGAAGTGGCTGGCCTGCCGTTCCTCTAAATGTGAGGTCTCCCGTGCTGCATTACCTGTTCTTGTTTCTGCTGCCGCTGGCAATCCTTTTGCAGGCTGCACGTGCCGGGGATCTGGCCACAGAAGAGGTTGAAGATGAGATTCGGATCGAAACGCCGCATCTGAAAGCCGCGATCCGCAAAAAGGGATACGTGACCGGTGTGGCTGCGCAGTCGCTGGTCGATAAAAAATCAGGCTTTGGCGACGTCGGCTTCGGCCTGGACATTGCTGACTGGATCATGGAACCCGGCAGTGACGAGTCGTATCGTGATCAACTGGAAAAAGAATTGATCTACGAATTCGGTAATCCATGGCACGGCAAGACGCCGAAGCGTTCGATCGAAGGGCCTCAGATCTGTACGCAGGCGAAAGAACTGCACCCGACCGTGACGATCGGAACCGACTGTATTTTGATTGAACAGTCTTTCAAATTCCGCACCGCCGCGCCGGGCAGGCAGACAGGTTCCACATGGACTCAGCGTCTGGTTTTTCCCGGAAACACGCGGTACTTCATTTCGATGGACAGGATCGATGCCGTCAACAGCAGCGACGCCATGTTTCTGCGACTCGACATGCCCGGACATATCAAGCATACCAAAGGTGATACATTTTCTCAGGTGTATCTGAGCTATCATGGTCTGATCCCGGCGTCCGAGTTTTTCGAAAACTTTGCACCGGATGAGAAATTCAACTATGTGCGAGACCGCGATGGCATACCGGAACGCTTCATCCGCGCCTACCGTTTGAAGGATCCTGTCACCGGTAACACCGGTCCGTGGCTCGCCGGAATGACGCTGGATCCTGGTATGCCCAGCGAAGCCTGGTGTCATCAGCGAGGCTATGTGTGCATGATTGAAGAATTCGGTGGTCGCGCGGTTAAAGCAGGCGAATCCTTCAGTGCGGCATTCATCGTCGGCTATTTTGATTCAATCGAAGAAATGCACGCCGTCTATGATAAGCACAAGGGTGCCGCCACGCTGGAATTTTCGGAGACCGACTGGAAGCTGAAATAGCGCCCGTTACCTGGCAACATTCATCGGCGGAGGAGATCCATTCCGCGCACTTCATTTGTGATTGAACCTGCTTGAATCAGGGATTCAAGCCAGGATCAGCAACCGGGTAAACAGGACGAGCGGCATCAACCGTCACGCCGGAACAATTTCCGTTTGCACAACCACCTGTCATAATTCCCTGCGCACAAGGAGCGCAGGTGGAAGTGCAGCACACGGTTTCAGGAATGAGTACGCTGCGAGTATACGGCACCTGTTTCATCACCTGACGAGCCACCATGCGTGTGCAGGTCTGTTGAACTTCACGCGGTATTGTCTTGCAGACGCGATGCGTTGTCGTGTACGGAACCTGTTTTGCAACGCAATACGGGATCCTGCGAGTCTTTTGTTCGGTGACCAACTTGCAGACCTGATATGGAATCTGTCGGGTTCGTTGTTCCGTCACCATCTTGCACACCTGATATGGAATCTGCTGCGTCTTTGTTTCACATTCCATGCGGCATGTGCGATACGGAATCTGCTGCACGACTTCTTTGCAGACCATGCGTGTCACCTGAATCGGCACAGTCCTGACGACGACTTCAGGCACATAGCGAGTCACCTGAACGGGGCACTGTTGGCGAACGACATGCGGCACCATCACCGTGTATGGAATCTGCTGCTGCACCACCTGCGGGCACCACACTCGGCGGCAAACCTGGCGCGGTGGGCATTGTGTCATGCAGACCCGAGGACCACACGGCCCACAGACAACCTGAGGAATCACCGGGCCCGGAATCGACTGTGTCTGTGTCGTCCATTGGCCGGTCATGCGTTGCACGCACCGAGTTCGCGTTTCTGGACGTTGAACGGTGTAACAGCGTTCCTGCTGTATCGTTTCCGTCACACATTTCATCACCGTCGACCGGCATTCCTGTTGGATCGTCTCACACACAGGCTGCTGAATCGTGTAGCGTTGTTCGCGAACTTTGTCTTCCCAGACCGGACGCTGAACGGTGTAGTTGCATTCGCGATAAAGTGTCTCTGTAACCGGCCGCTGAACACAGTAGGTTTCTTCACGCACGGCGGTTTCTGTTACGGGTCGACATACAGAATAACATTCTTCACGGTATGCGGTCTCGTTGACTGTGCGGTAGCATGTCTGCTGCACATCTTCGTAAGTGTTTTCGTAGACCGTGCGGCAGGAGGTATATTCCTGCGGCTCGTACACCGTTTCGCAGACTGTGCGATAGCAGGTCTCTGTCGAAACTCGGCAGGCCGTATAACATGAAGCAGGCGCACAGGCCACGGTCGGGCAGCAATTGTACGATGCAACACCGCAGAGTCCCGCAAACGCTGAAACCGGCACTGCGATAAATGCAGCCAAAGTGAATACAACAGAACGTATCCGCATTTTTAAATCTCCACGATCATCCGGAAGTCTGCACATCCATTCGCGAACCACTCACCAGGAAATTCTCGGCATCATCCCGAGTCCTGACAAGAGTACCGACGCTGACCACTGCACTTCAAAGGTTTTCATCGCTATTCAGCGCTTTCCCGACCGAAAGCCATACAACTTCCGCCTGGTCAAGAAGAGTAACACAGAAAACACGGGTAGGATGAGTCAAATACAGCCGCGGCGGTAATTGACAGTGCAAAATATCAACATCGTGTTTCAACGCATATTCTCGATTAATTTCTGCCGACAGAGCATTCGCAGACAGTTCCTGCCGGCGGGATCGCATGTAGGATGGCCGTCAGCATTCATCTCAACCATTTCAAAATCACTACGAGTGCCTCATGACGGAGTTCCAAACGGTCGCCAAAGTCGGCGAGATTCCTGAAGGGCAGGGACGCTCATTTCCCGTTAACGGCACGATGGTGGGCGTTTTTCTGTCGCAGGGAAGATATCTTGCCATCAACGACTTTTGTCCTCACATGGGTGCCTCATTGGCCGACGGCCATGTCGAAAACGACGCAGTGATGTGTCCCTGGCATGCCTGGCGATTCAGCCTGACGGATGGCACCTGGCTGGACAATTCAAAAAGCAAAATCAAGTCTGCCTGCTATGAAGTCCGCATCGAAGGCGATGAGATTCAGGTAAGTGTGCCCCGGTCTACCGACAGCGCATAGTCGCGATTGGTACACTGTATACTTCGCGCGGCCGAAAATGACACTTTGGTGAGCACCGGATCATAACCCGAAGCGTCAGCGAGGGATTGGGATTTGCTGCCCGCGCTGACGCTTCGGGTTAATGTCACTTTCGATCGCGTGAGGTAAAACTCTCAGACGAGTTCGATTCCCTGCCTCGTGCTGCCTATTGAACTGCGATGCGCGTCGTGCCGTCGGGGATGACGTAAAAACTTTGATCCTGTTCTTTTCGGGGCTTGGCTTCCAGTTCAGCAATCCAGCGACGAAGCTCAAGGCCGTATTCGTCGGCCATGTCGCTTTTCACCAATTCGCGAAGAAATCCGGACGCTCCTTTTTCTGACAACTCCGCATCTTCGGCTGTGGTAAATCGTTTTCGCGGATCAGGGTGCAACAGGCCACGCAGCAAATGAATCAGTGACTCGCTGAACTGAAATTCCTCCAGTGGCAACAATGCTGGCAGGCGATCAAGAATATTCAGTTTCGCCTGTACCAGCTGGTCGAAATGCAAACCAGCGAACGGACGTGATCCGGACAACATTTCAATGAGCATATAACCCAGGCTCGCAAGGTCCGACTGAGGCGTCGCTCGTTGCCCTGCCAGAATTTCCGGTGCAGCATATTCGAGTGTACACGGCTGACCTGCTGGCGGACGTCCGACCCAGTAGGCCGAACCGATATCAATAATCTTCACCTGTCCCGTTCGTTTCACCATAACATTGGACGGCTTCAGGTCGCAGTGAATAATGCCGCCACGATGCAGCGCTGCGATCCCTACCAGACACTCACGCAGAATCGCCACCGCCATGCCAGGCTTGAGTCGGCAATCGACCTCACCAGTTGTGATCACTCGTTCAGTGATATTAGCCCAGCGGGTTTCACTGACAGCATCCTGAACAATCGCAAGCGTTTCGCGACGCAAAATATGCAGCAGATCGAACCCATCGATCCATTCCATTTCCAGCACATAAATTCCGCTGTCGATCTGAAACGCATGGACCGAAACGAGATGGTCCACCTGAATCCTTGCAACAATGGCAGACACTTCGGCCAGGCGGTGCATATCCTGCTCGTACTTCAGTTGCGACTCAAACGCCAGCGGTGAAAAGAACTTGAGCGCCACAGGAATGCTGAAAGACGCAACGCCACGCCGTTCGGCCAGCATCACGCATCCCTGACCGCCAATTCCCAGGCGTTTGATGAACGTGCGTTCCGAGGTCCAGTTGAGACCGCGCCGCAAGAGCAGTGCCGAGTAGAACTCATGCAGAGCACGAACTTCAGCGGAGTTTGACGCAGCGTTTGGCGGGTGGCTTTGTGAAGTCACGGTTTCGGAAACCCAGGGAAGCAAAAGTCGGGACCCCGCAGTGTACGGCAAACGACTTAATCCGTCCTGAATTTCTTTCCGCCAAAGATACCAATCCGGGAAATCAATTGAAAACTACGTAATCATCCTGTTTTATGCGGGGACAATTCCACCACAGACCACTGTGTGAGCAGTTTGAATGCAGCAAGAAACCAGACCCTGACAGTCAGGCTTATCAAACCGTGTCTTCACAAATTTCGATTTCAACCTGGATTCCACACTGGCAATTGGCCCTACAAAACTCCTAGACTTCGCAGGATTGGCATTTTGCGGAACGGAAGGCCTCAGCCATGAATTTGCGTAACTCAGTAAGATCACCGTCCCATGGTCTGGCGAACGCGCTCAGACGAATCGTCAGTTTGCGAACCTTGCTGGTCCCGGTCGCGCTGGTAATCCTGCTGACACCGATCGTTGCAGACGAGCGCAGTTCGCGTCCTGGAGCTGGTGCAGCTGAATCGGACGATTTCCCTGAATTCAAACTTGAACCGCTGCTTCCAGGCAGGGATTCTTCCGCAACCCCATTGCCACCTGTTCGGAATGATCGAACGCCATTGCGCGATGATCGTAGCCTTCCACTTCGTGATCCCTTTCCTCCCGCAGATCCGCTTCGCACTGACAACCTGACAGATCCAGCATTGCATGCCCGAGATGCAACATTTGCCGACGGATTTGACTGGAGTATTCAACCAGTGACAATGGCGGATCTGGAAGTCGGGCATCCGTGGGCATTTGAGCACACGAAGCCGAATCTGTCTGAAGCAGAAATGGAAGATTACGTTCGACTGATCCGCGCCGTCAACGATCGCAAGACATCGATCGGGTTTTACCTTCCTGACGACGTAAACATCAAGAGTGCGTGGGAATCGGCCTTTTACCGATTTGCGGACGCGCGGCGTCAAGCGTGGCTCAACGGCACGCTGTTAATACAACCGGCCGATAGTGGGTTGTCGAATCCATTTGACGCAGCGACCGATCATATTGTCGAACCTGCGAACCTGAAGTCGTATTCACTGACCGCGGATATGCAATCGCATCCGTCGGATTTCGTCGGACGCCCCGTCGTCTTGTATGGGCTGTTCACACCGTCAGTCATCAATCAACTGCAAGCGAAGCAGACGTTGGGAGACGAGAAAAGTGTTTACAAACTGCAACGCGGTTTTCTCAGGAACCTCTCGGACACCGCGAACATCGCACTGGTCGATGCCGAGAGTTACGTCGATTACGACTCACAGAAAAAAGAGATTGATTCATGGCCGGTGGGGCAGCGGATCAGTTATCCGGTACTGATTAAGGGGTGGTTCGTTAAGAGAATGGGCGAACAGCCACTCGTGTATTGCGATGTCGTGCGCGTTCTGACGCCGCGTCCATATGACGAGTACATTCGTGACAACGTTCGCAGTCGACGCCGTGTTTCAGACAGCGAGAGCTGGTTGTACTACGAAACTCTGCGCCAGCTCCAGATTACCAGTGCCAAAATTCAGACCGGACTTGCGCTGGCAGATCAGCAATTGCGGGTCGAAACGCTGATGCGTGAAGTTCGTGAAAAAGAGACCGCCGACATCACGCTTCTCCAGAATGCGTTACGAAATGGAACGCTGGGTGATCCTGATCCGCAGCACAACAGGACGTTTCAAGCGCGACTCACACGCCTCGAACGACAGCTTGATCAACGGCTCAATCGGTATCGCGAATATCAGCAGCAGCCCGACAGATTTCCGATGTTCGTGGACATTTTTCAGCACCCTGATCGATGGCAGGGCCACCTGGTGACGCTGCGTGGCCATGTGCGGCGAGTCACCTCGCACGAAGGTGATCCCTCGCTCTTCAACGGCCAGCCTTTACACGAGCTGTGGCTGTTCACAGACGATTCACAACACAATCCGACTGTGATTGTGACACCGTCGCTCCCCGATGAGTTTCCACGCAATGCAGACGTCGTGGATTCAGTCACCGTGACCGGATGTCTGTTCAAGATGTACGTCTACAAGTCTCAGGATGAGAACCGGATAGCTCCGTTGCTGCTGGCGGGCCGCATTGAGTGGAATCCGACAAATGATCAGATTCTGGCATTAGGGGAAGGTGGACATTTTGTTCAGGGATCACGGCTACTTGCAACTGCCAAAGCGAACTCCGGTCGTCCTGTGAGTGATACGATGTTGCTGTTGTTTGGTTTCGTCTCACTGTTGGCCACGATGACGGTTTGGGGCCGAGTGCAGCGGGATCGGCGAGAACACCAGCGACTGATGCGGCTGGTAGACGAGCGACCGGATTTTCGTCAGACTTCGCAGGACATGTATTCCGGACCTTTCGCTGAATCCAGATTCGAGCCCACGCGCGGATGACCAATTCAGCCGTCGATTCCACCTGCAGTTTCATGCCCTTCTCTCCAATCAACAATCGCCCGATCCGGCTCGGTGTGCTGATCAGCGGAGGCGGCACAACGTTGCTCAATTTTCTGGATCAGATCCGCAGTGGCACTCTTGCCGCTGAAGTGCCACTGGTGATCGCCAGCCAGAAGAGCTGCAGAGGCATCGATCGGGCGCGAAACGCCGGTCTGGAATGTATTGTGCTTCGACCTCGCGATTATGCCAACGTGCCGGATTTCAGTCAGGCAGTGTTCAGTGAATTGCGAAAAGCTCGAATCGACCTGGTGACACTCGCGGGTTTCCTGTGCTTGCTGCAAATTCCGGATGATTTTCTGTGGCGGGTAATTAACATACACCCGTCGCTGATTCCGGCGTTTTGTGGCCATGGGTTTTATGGCCATCATGTGCATGAAGCCGCCATACAGCGCGGCGTAAAGATCAGCGGCTGCACCGTGCATTTTGCCGACAACGAATACGATCACGGCCCTATCATTCTGCAGCAGACGGTTGCAGTACCCGACGGATGCTCGGCCGACGAATTGTCGGCGCTTGTGTTTGAACAGGAAAAAATCGCGTATCCCGAAGCCATCCGACAACTCGCAGCGGGACGATTGACGATTCAAAATCGCCGCACATTCATGGCTGATGTAAGGACTTTATGATTTCCGACGCTGACGAATCTCAGTCGGCGGCGCGGCTGAGTTACGTTGGCGACGCTAGCACGACTCGGCCCTTGGGAGTAAGATATTCCCACTGTTTCCCTGGCTCAATTTCCAAAGGCACCATTGATGACAATTCTTGCTGAACACTCTTCGCCATGCGTCCTGACGGGACAATCGTTTCTTTGTTTTGTCGGTGACGACTACGAAGACCTCGAACTGTGGTATCCCAAACATCGATTGATCGAAGCGGGTGCCACGTTCGTGGTAGCCGGTCAGGAATCTGGTCGCAGGTATGTGGGAAAAAATGGCTATCCGTGTGTCTCAGAGATCGCGATTCAAGGAATCAACACGTCGAAATATCACGGCCTGATCTGTGCCGGTGGCTGGATGCCGGACAAAATTCGACGCGATCCGGAAGTTCTGCGAATCACCCAGGAATTCGCTGCCGCAGGCAAACTGGTCGCGGCCATCTGTCATGGTGGCTGGATCCCGATTTCCGCGAAGGTTTACAACGGCGTCAAGGTCACAGGATCGCCCGGTATCAAGGATGATCTCATCAATGCCGGTGCCATCTTTGAAGATGCGTCCGTCGTTGTCGATCGACATTTCGTGAGCAGTCGCAAACCGGATGACTTGCCAGACTTCTGCCGAGGCATCATTCACGTTTGCGCGCCCAGAACCTGCTGAACGATGTCGATCCCGACCAGTGTACTCCAACTGGCAGCCATTTGATTGAACAAAGGGCCGGGAATCGTCGTGCCGATCTGTTCGCCATCGACATGACTCACCGGCAACAGTGTGGCTGCGCTGGACGACAGAAATGCTTCACTGGCATATCGGAACTCACCGAGCGGAATCGGGCGGCGTTCAAACGGGATGCCGTGCTTTCCGGCAAATTCTTCGACAAGCTGGCTGCTCAGGCTGTTCAACACGCACGAGTCGGGCGTGACAATGTGTCCATTGCAGACAAGATGCACAGCGGAAGTACTTGTTTCTGTAATGAACCCCGCATGATCCAGCAGCAACGCCTTACTCCCAGGTTCCAGCTCGTTGGCTTCGTGGTCGGCCAGCCACCAGTGCAATCGATTGCGAACTTTCAGGCCGACGTCAAAGCAGTCGTCCGGGATCTGCCGCACACCTGAGGTTCGCAGATGCACGCCTTCACGCAGTTGCGCTCGCCAGGTTTCGAAAGGCAACTCAAACGTATGCACGGCAGTTGTCGCCTGAGTCCGTCTGGCCAGTTCCCTGCCCAGGTATGTCGGATTCGGACCAGCGGTGGAAAACATCACGATTCCAAGATCGCCGGTGACTGGAATCAGCGGAAGGTTATGTGTGAGCACGCCATGGATGCCACGCAGAAGTTGCTCTTTGTCGTACTGTTCAGGGAAACCGATCCGGCGAATCGCATTCAACAGGCGATCAAGGTGCTGCGAGAGGCGAAACGGCTTGTGAGCAAACGTGCGAGCCAATTCCGAAACAGATGCTCCGGCGACAACGCCCAGATCCCAGACAGGGACAGCGGCATGTGCGTACGGAACCAATTCTCCATTCATCCATGCGATCGGAGCGGTCATACAGGTATGGCTTAGCAGGAGGACAATGGAAAAGTGAGCGCATAAATTTTCAGGCGATTGCAGATCCTTGCCGGAAATCGCCGTTCGTGTCTTCACGCGGGGAACCCGATTGAGATATTCTCCGGGGCAGTATTTCAGCTTGAAACCCTGTCCGACGCAAATCGCTCACGCAAATGCCTGGCATCACAGATCCTGCCGTGGAATAATCTCAATGAAACTCACCTTGTCGATTCTCATGTGTCTGATCGGCGCGACTGCAGGATTCTATGCAGCCGAGCCAAAGCTCAACGCCGTTGAAGATAAGACTGCGATCGACAGAACACGGGAAGACTTCGAACTCATGCGGCTCTTCGCCGAGGCTTACGAACAGATCGACCTGGGTTACGTCAACGACATCGATCGTCGCGATCTGGTGGAAGCGGCGATCCAGGGAATGGCAACTCATCTGGATCCCTATTCCAGCTACATCGCGCCGCGAAATGTGCGTCAGTTCGATCGGTACATCGATCAGGAATTCGGCGGCATCGGGATTCATGTCAACGCTGCGGGCGGCAAACTGGAAATCATCAGTGTCCTGCCTGGTTCGCCTGCCTTCCGCGCGGGATTGAAAGCCGGTGATGAAATCGTTGAAGTCGATGGCAAGTCCACGAAAGGGTTGACGCAGGCCGCGCTGACAGAACGACTGACAGGGCCGTCGGGCCGTCCAGTGGAACTTGGCATTGTGCGGGCAGATTCCGCGACAACAGAACAGATCACGGTGGTACGCGAGATCATTCAGATCCCGACGATCGTGGGGCATCAAAGAAACACAGATCATACCTGGAATTATCTCCTGGATGATGTCAACAGGATTGGCTATCTGCGAATCACACACTTCACGAAAAACACACCTGATGATCTGCGGCAGACGATGGACACTCTGGTCGAAGCCGGTGCCAAAGGTATCGTCCTTGACCTGCGTTCCAATCCTGGCGGACTGCTGACGGCAGCCATTGAGATTACCGACATGTTTCTTGAATCAGGCACGATCGTCAGCGTCAAAGGCCGCACGGTTCCTGAGCGAACATGGCAGGCGAAGCAGGGCATGACGTTTCCCGATATGCCGATCGCGGTGCTCGTAAACCGTTACAGTGCTTCTGCCAGCGAAGTTCTGAGTGCCGCCCTGCAGGACAACCATCGGGCAATCGTTGTCGGGGAGCGGACGTTTGGAAAGGGAAGCGTGCAGACGGTACTGCGGCTGGAGTCCGGCAAGAGCCTGCTCAAACTGACTACGGCGAGCTACTATCGTCCCAGCGGCTTGAATATCCACCGCACCGACGACCTGAAGCCCGAGGACGACTGGGGTGTGAAACCCTCAGAAGGGCATGAACACAAAATGTCCCAGGACGAATGGCAGAAGTGGCTGACAGCACGCGATGCCATTGATTACGAACGCCCAATCTCCGATGTCGTATTCGCAGATCCTCATCTTGCCGACGCCAAAGCATGGCTGACAATGAAAATCGCGACCAAAGAGACAGTAAGGTGACCGGGACAGTCAGACCATCAGGAAATGGCAAAAGGAATTCATTCGATGTATCGAAAACTCGACCCGCAAAAGACCATTTCAACGCTGGCTACTCTGGCCAGACGAATTGACGAACGATTTCCGGGTGCCAGCCTGAACGGCGTCTGTAAAGAGGTGTCGGCAATTGCCGTCGAAACATGCGGACGGATCGCCTGGGTTTCAGGGCCATACAAGGCGATTCGGTTTGCTGTGATTCTGGTGATTGCCGCCGCCGGATGTCTTGGCTGGTTACTGCTTCGAAAAGTGCATATCAGGGCAGAGGGTTTCAGCATCGAAGAACTGGAGGCTGGCACAAACGGTGTCGTCCTGACGGGTGCCGCGCTGTTCTTCCTGTTCTCACTGGAATCGCGGATGAAGCGTGCAAAAATCCTGCATGGGATTGATGAATTGCGAGCGGTCTCACACGTCATTGATATGCACCAGCTCACGAAAGACCCCAGTCAGACGGTGTCTGCCGGAGGCAAACGCACGAAGTCGTCTCCGGAACGAACCCTGACGCCTTTTCAATTGGCACGTTATCTGGATTACTGCAGCGAGCTGTTGTCGCTCATTGGCAAGCTCGCCGCCTTATACGCTCAAAGCACGTCGGACAGCGTGGTGTTGCAGGCGGTCAATGATATTGAGACGCTCACGAACGGCATCAGTCGCAAGATCTGGCAGAAGATCATGATTCTGGACGACGACATTGCGGAAGAGGTTGCGAGGGAGACTAGACCTGCCGAAATGCCGACGCCCAGTTCCGCAGATTTGCCTGATGCCGCTTGCCGCCCCTCAGTCGTTTCCCCTTAAGCGAGCGGAAGATGAGGAACTACCAAGCCGAACAACCGGACGCTAGCGCGTGGCGGCTGATTTTATGAGCCATCGGGCGCTAGCCCCCGGTTTTCGACGGTAACCAGAAATCTGCCGCGCGCCCTAAGCAACCGCGCGGGGTGAGAGTTCACTCATCACGGCGGAGATCGTCTCAGATGTGATCTGACTTTCCGGTGACGTTTCGTGCAGGACGGCGATCAACTCACACACGCGCGACATGCGCGCCGTGTTGCCCCGGCACAAATCGTAAATCGCACGGACCGCGTTGTCATCCATGCAGGTCGCTGGAATGTTATGACGTCTGGCGAGCGAACGGACAAAATCCGAGGATTCCCCCGAATCCAGCGGACTCAGGCGAATCTGCAACAGCGATTCCAGTGACAATCCTTTGGCAAGTGGCCGGTCGGACGCCACGATGACTGTCAATCTTCCCTGACCGGCGGCATTGGAATTCCCGGCATTTAACGCTGTCATCACGCGCAGGAATGACTCCAGGTCGGTCTGAGCGCGGTGCAGATCGTCGATGAGAATGACGGTGTGGACGCCGCAGTGGACGCGTCCGGCCGTTTCATCCCGCAGCAATGACACGAGCTCATGCCGTGCCATGCCGCGCCGAGCAGAGGATGATAGGGCGGAGGTCAACTCCGCAAGTGCTGCATTTTCATCCAGACCGGAGACATTCAGCGAGACGACCATTTTTCCGGATCGCTCAATTTCTTCCCGAAGTCGAGTCAGAATCCGGGTGCGACCGCTGCCGTCCGGCCCACAAATCACGCCAAACGGTTCGCCGACCTCAATCAGATACAGCAGGCGACTCACAGCCTCCAGATGGACTGAGCTGTCAAAAAACCATGATGTTTGTTTCTTCTGACCGAACATTCACGCGGCTCCAGTTGGACCAACATCTGACCAGACGACCTGCCAAATCCAGAAATCGGCAGAATCGGCGTAATTGGTTCAGTCAAATCCGAGCAAACTCAACCAGCCCCAGGATTGGCAATTCAAAACTCCGCAGTACCCTGCCACTCCGGCGACTTGACAGTAGAATCGGCAGGTCGTGCAATTCGGCAATTCCGTTTCCAAAACATGCGTTCATGGCTGAGTTAAATGTCTGAACTGACGTACCGTTCCGCTGGCGTAGACCTCGAGCTTTACGAACAGGCGATGCAAAAACTGCCGCGGCTGATGCAGCGGACGTTCACGCCGGGCGTGATGGAGCTTCCCGGAGGGTTTGCCGGCCTGTTTCGCCTGAACGGAACGAAAGATTGGAAAGACCCTGTACTGGTTTCAGGAACCGATGGCGTAGGCACGAAAATCAAGGTCGCCATTCAGGCTCAAAAGTATGACAGTATCGGCGTCGACCTGGTCGGCATGTGTGTAAACGATGTCCTGTGCCTGGGTGCTACGCCCTTGTTCTTCCTGGATTATATCGCAATGGGGAAGGACAACCCGCTTCTGCTGGAGCAACTGGTCAGTGGAGTGAGCGACGGATGTCAGCAGGCGAAGTCGGCGTTGCTTGGTGGTGAAACGGCGATCATGCCGGATTTGTATGCCGTCGGCGATTTCGACATGGCCGGTTTTTCAGTGGGAGTTGCTGAACGCAATGAACTTGTGGATGGCAGGACCCGGCTGCAGCCGGGCGATGTGATCATCGGAGTCCCGTCATCGGGCTTTCATTCGAATGGCTATAGTCTGGTTCGAAAAGTCGTGTTTGAACACGCAGGTTTAAACGTCTCGGATCATGTTGCCGAATTGAATTGTTCTGTCGGCGACGCACTGTTGCGGCCCACGCGGATTTATGCTCAAATTGTCGGGGCAGCTTTGGAAGCGGCAGGCAATGTCAATCTGCACGGGATAGCACACATCACGGGCGGCGGAATTGCGGATAACTTTGAACGCATTCTGCCAAAGCAGGTGCAGGCTGTCATCAGTCGCACTGCGTGGACGATTCCGCCGGTGTTCCAGTGGCTGCAGCGACTGGGGCATGTCGCAGAAGACGAGATGTTCAGTGTGTTCAATATGGGCATCGGAATGATCATCTGCGTGCCACCTGCTGTGGCCGACAGAGTGCAGTCCGCCTGCTCGACGCCGGAATATCCAGCCTTGCGATTGGGAGAAATTCGATCGCAGCAAGCGGATGCTCCAACCGTCGCGATGGTGTAAGAATGGCCAATGAGTCGTCGTACGTGAATCGCTGCCCAGATGTCCTGTCCGCTGTCAGGCCGCTGATGGACAGCGCTGGGTTTTTACCCTGCATGTGTTTACCCAGTGACGTTTCTGCAATTCCGAATTTGGTATGGACTGCTCTGATTTCCAATAAACCGGGGGCAGTAACACAATCTCCCCATTGCTTCATCTCCAGTGCCGCACTACAAATTTTAAAGCATCCCCGAAAGGGAGGCAGAGCTGTGGGTTGAAAGTGTATCCGGACCACTGCATAATGGCTTGTTTGCTAAACGGTTCGTTTCGACTCCACATAATTCAGATGGCGTTTGGGTGTTTGAGTATTCGGGTATTCGGGT
>Ga0105046_10010027_pt1 | contig 14776 bp, 12 predicted proteins | sample MAT03_FD_78385 | JGI IMG/M metagenome (GOLD analysis project Ga0105046, IMG submission 78385) | Freshwater microbial communities from Lake Fryxell liftoff mats and glacier meltwater in Antarctica - MAT-03 (megahit assembly) | ecosystem: Environmental > Aquatic > Freshwater > Ice > Liftoff... | reverse complement strand
CCCAAGCTCAGCACCGACGACTCCCTCCTCATTGCCGAGCAATACGGCTCCGCCAAAGAAACTCCCTTCCGGTCTCCGCGATATCCAGCGCGCGCGGCACCGGACGCCCGTAAGGGGTCGGACCGCACTTGTCACCTCGTATAGAAGGCTATGGATACGTCCACAATCTGAACGTCCCGCAACGACAAAGTCACTTCCCCGGCGGGGAGCGTCAATAGTCGATGGGGGGCGGCCTTCGCACCGACACTCATAGGCTATTCAAGAGACTGTAAAAGGTGACAGGTGCGGTCCGACCCCTTCCAAGGGTCCGGTCGCCCGGAACGTGATCTGGGCGAATGACATGCAAAGCAGTTGGTCCCAGCAGGAAAACCGCGAGGTCTTGTGCTCACCACCATATTGCGCGACAATCCGTCGAAACTCGCGGTCGGGGAATGAGGTCGATGATCTCGGCAAATATGAAACGTCCGGTGTGCACAATATCGGAACACTACAGAAAGCGCTCATGATTAGGGGAGAGGTTTTACAAAGCGTTTTACTGCAATATTTAATAAAAGTCGCTTCCCTGGAAAATTGAAATCGCGGCAAGATTCTGCCGAGCTTAAGATGCCTGCTCGCAACAACTACCAAATATCAGGGCTGTCCATGACCGGACGCCCATGATTTCAAGTCTATAAGTAAGGACTGACCCCTCAACCTGCCCCTTAACCCATACTCCGGGCCCATCATCGTGATGTCCGCAACAAGTGCGGTGGTCTGGCTGAAAATTGACCCGACGGTCAGCTTGTTTGACGATTGACCATCGCAGCGACCGAGGCCCCCGCGGGAGCCACTTCCCGGGTGCGCGCTAGTATAGTTTGGTAGCCGCTGCGGAGGATACCTAAGTCGGATTCGATCGCCACATGCGTGAACCCCATCGCCGTCAATTCGGGCAACTCGTCCATCTTCCGCACCAGGATTCCGGGCTGCTTGCCCGCATCCTTGGCCGCCGCTACCACCCGTTGCAGGCATTCTTCGTAGGGTGGAGTGTGGCTGTTGCCGCGAACCGAGAGATCGTGTGCCAGATCCGAGGGTCCGACAAACAGCACGTCCACCCCCTCCGTCGCCGCGATCCGACTGGCTTCCTCAACTCCGCGTATCGATTCGATCTGCGCGAAGAATAGCGGCACCGGCAGATCCGCGGGCGACCGCAGCCCGTAATCGTACGCGCGGACGGAGCGGGAGAATCCACGTCGACCCCGGGGCGAATAGTGAATGGCCTGCAGGCACTGTTGCGCCTGGGTGGCGGACTCGACATGCGGCATCATGATGCCCGCACTCCCCCAGTCGAGCGCCCGCATGATCAGGTCCGTGTGCAGCGCACCGACTCGAACGATCGCCTTGGCGGGTGTGCCACGGATTGCCTGCAGGCTGCCCATCAGCGCCGCGTCGGACGCCGCTCCATGCTCCAAGTCGAAGAGGAGCCAGTCGAAGCCAGAAACCGCCGCCAGCTCGGCGATGACCGGCGAGCCGATGGAGAGCCAGGTGCCGATGAGCGGAACGGACGCACGTGGAGAAGATGTAGATTGGAATTTCATGACAAATCGAATGGGTCGGCCCCGCGACGCAGCCCCTGCAGGGCTGCGTCGATCCGGGCGAGGGTAAATCGGCGCAATCCAGCCCCGCTGTTTCCCGCGCCGATGAGAAAGAATCCGTCGGTGCGGTCGAAGTAGCCCGCGCCGACGCGGATGACCGCCTTGAAAATCAGATTGCGCAGCAGGTGTAGCCAGAACCGGCGGCAGTGCTCAGGCGGGAACGGCCGGATCGAAGCGAAGCCTTCGAACGCCTGCTTGACCACCGTTCCGTCATGGAAGCACGCGAGCAAGGAAATGTCGTCCATGGGGTCGCCACCCACCGCATCGTCCCAGTCGATGAACGCCGTGATCTGGCCGGGGTTGCCGAGGATGTTCCAGAGGGCGAGGTCCTTGTGCACCAGGCAGCTTCCGTCCAAGGCAAGCAGCGGGGTGTGGCGTTCGATTTCCGCGGCAATTTCCTTCACACGGCCGGAGGTGAGAAACCCCTTGTCCACGAGGAAACCGAGATGAGTATCGAGCCGGGTCTGGAAGTAATCGCCGTATCCGCCATGGTAGCCTCGCAGCCGACCCGTGCCGAGAAGCACGCTGAGGTCAAACGGACCGTAGCCGGTGGTCACCACCGCCTGCCAGCGCGCAATCGCTGCGCCAATATCGAACATCACCGCTGGCACGTTCAGGCGTCCCTCCTTGTACAATCGATTGAGGTCTGGGTCCGGAATGTACTCCAGCACCTGCCAGGCAAACGGCAGCCGCCGCCGTGAGGCGTCTACCGCCAGGACAGCCGGCGCCGGTACACCGAGCCTGGCGATCTCACGCAGCAGGTACGCTTCGACCTCCATATAATCATCTGCCTCGGGACCGTTCTCGACGCGCACGAACACTTCCTTCGAGCCGAGCTTGGCGCGGAAAGTCTGGTGATTGCCCTGCCCACCGCCCGGATGCAATTCCACAGGACCACCCAGCGTTCCGGCGAGCACAGCGGCTAGGGCGTCGGTTTGCTCGCCCGACAGCGGCTCGCCACCCTGACCCTGCAGTCCATGGAATGCAGCCGGACGGTCACATTTCCAATAATAGATGTCCTGCCGGGGATGTCGGACCGTATTCATGAGCCCGACTCCGCGGCCCGCGCAGCGGCCTGTTTTTCCGTGCCAGTTGCGTCCGTACCAGGTGGCAACCGCATCCGCCACCAAGCGGCGAGCAGGCTGCCGGCGACGGTCTGGATGACACTGCTGAAGACCGCCGGAACCCCGGCCAGGGGCTGCGCGTCAAAGTGTTTCCGGGCCAGCATCGCGGCCATGCCCCCATTCTGCATACCCACCTCGATGGAGATGGTGCGGGCGGATACGATTGGAAAACCCAGAAGCCGCGCCACCAGGTAACCCAGCCCAAAGCCCATCAGATGTACCAACAGCACGGCTAGCGCAACCCGGCCCGCATGCTCGATCACCGACTCCGCGCTCTGGGCCACGATGCTGCCGGCAATGAAGATGATGGCCACCACCGACACTGCCGGAGCGAACGGAGCCGTCGCCGCGACCTGCCGGGGAAAGCGCCAGTTTAAAAACACGCCCACCAAAACCGGCACCACCACGACCTGCAGCGTCGAGAGTGACAGCGCCAGCGGATCCACCGGTACGTATTGCCCGGCCAGCATCTGGCACCACAGCGGTGTCATGATGAAAGCCAAGAGCGTCGAGGTCATGGTCATAACGACCGAGAGGGCGAGATTGCCGCGGGCGAGAAAGGTAATGAGATTGGAGGCCGTGCCACCCGGGCAGCTGGCTACAAGGATGAGGCCCAGCGCGAGGCCGTCCTCGAGTTCCAGCCAATGCGCCGCCAGCCAACCGGCCAGCGGCATAACCGTGTATTGCAGCCCGAAGCCAAGCGCGACCGCCCCGGGCATCTTCGCAAGCCGGCGGAAATCGTCCGTCGTGAGCGTCGAACCCATGCTCAGCATCACGACCGTCAAGGCCCACACCACCCACTGGCCGGAGAACCAACGGAACGTCTCCGGCCAGATGAGCGCGGTGACCGACGACCCGACGATCCAGACGGGGTAGAGATTGGTGAAGAGAATGAGCGATCGCTGCATGATTGGAGATCAGTTCTCTCGCACCGCCGGGCCTGCACCCGCTTCCGCGACTCCCGCCGTCTCACCGGGCACTGTCATCGCGAACCCAGGCGAGAGCACGTCCATCCCGCGCGGGAAGCGGGTCCGCAGCCGACCGAAGTGCGTTTCGGGTCCGCCGGATCTCCGCCGGCAAAGCGGACACAAGTGGCCACCGAAGACATGGCTCGAAACGATCCAGTGGACCGGTGTTCCGGTTGTGAATGGGAAAAGCATCAAAGAGTGATTCGACTGGAGCTGCGGGGCCTGGTGGATGGCCACCATCAAGCACGATAAGTGGACCGGCTTTAAGCATCCCGATACGTAAATTGTTAACCCACGTCCGATACTCGATAGGAATATTGAATCTCCGAAGGAATTGACGCTCTGTAAATCGTTGTTTCAAAGATGTATACGGGGCTTGAAAGAGCGTATAGTGATCGCCCTACCCTCTTTCGCACAAAAGAAAATTCCGCTACACCGCAGTCATGCCTTTGAAGTGTCGTCGACGCTAGTCTCCGCTGAGCAACCGATCTCTGCGGAAGAATCCGCCGCGATTCAGGTGCAGCTCGAGTACAGCGGCGGTGGTTGGAAGACTCCGTTAATGGAGCGCGTACTGGTTGTTCGATCGTCTCTATCGCACGCTGGGTTCGGAGGACTTTTTCGGCTCGGTTGCGGGTGAGCCACGAGGGTACCGACTAGGAAACGGTTCTGTGTATCCTCGTCATCTACCGGCCGCTCGCGCCGGGCTCGGAGCGACGGTTGCGCCGCCATTTCTTTTGGCACTACTGCCTTGGTGGATCCGCTCGGCGTGGAAACGAGCGCCGTACAGGATGACGCGCCGAACCGCTGCCACGACAACATGAGAACACTCATGAGGAGCTTTTCGTTCACCTGCGCCAGCGTGCGAACGATCCCTTCGACGTGAAGTTCGATCTCTCTGCCGTAACGATATTCGGAACGATTCGCTGTCAATCGGGAGATGGGCGAATAGAGGATTGGACAAGTCCGCCACTCTAGAAGGCACCCTGAAATTCGCGACGCCACGCGAGTTACCCCATATCCTCGTCCGACTGAATCGTCATTCCCCACTTAACCCTCCAATGAAAAACCACCCCTTGAAGACCCGATTGTTTTGCACCATCGCGCTGCTCGCCTTCGTCGCCAACACGAACGCGCAGACTACCGGACAGGCCATCCGGGAAAAGGAAGAGAACGTGATCCTGCTCAGCCCGTTCACCGTCGGTGCAACTCAGGATGTTGGATACATGGCGACCTCGACACTTGCAGGAACCCGTATCCGAACCGACCTGAAGGATCTGGGCTCCGCCATCAGTGTCGTAACAAAAGAGTTCTTGAAGGACACCGCGGCCACGGACGCGGGCACACTGCTTTCCTACACGACCAACACGGAGGTCGGTGGGTACCAGGGCAACTTCTCCGGCGCCGTGGCTGGGGGCACCGGTCGCATCGAGCAAACGTCCGAGCGAACCAATCCGCAATTCAATCAGAGGGTGCGCGGTCTTGGCAGAGCAGATTTGACGCGCGGCTATTTTCTCACGGACATCGCCTTCGACAGCTATAACACAGACCAGGTTACCGTGAGCCGCGGACCCAATTCGATACTCTTCGGAATCGGGAGTCCAGGTGGCGTCATCAATAACTCCACGAAGCTACCGATACATAGTACGTCCTTCAACGAAGTCAGCGCGCGTGTCGACAACCAAGGGAGCGTAAGATCGGAGTTCGATCTCAACCGCAGTGTGGTCGACGGTCGTGTGGCGATGCGGATCGCGGGATTGCAGGACAACCTCAAATACAAGCAGAAACCAGCATGGAATCGGGACGAGCGAATCTACGGTTCGGTCGATATTGTGCTCTTTGAGGGCAGAAATTCATCGATCCTCGGGCCCACTGTGCTTCGAGCCAATGGCGAAGCCGGCGACTCCCGGGGTACGCCGGTCCAAATAATACCTCCGTCCGTTGCATATTCCGGCTGGTTCGAACCGACGCCTGCATCTATGCGGCAATACACCGGCTCGTTGCCCTCCAGCGTCGTTCGCACGCCGGCTGAAGGTGGTACTTGGAAATTTCAAGAGACCTACAATCCCTACCAGCGAAGCGCGGAGTCCCTGATCAACACCAACACCCATCCCGTCGTCTTCCAGAACTACGTGATCGTTTTCAGCGATCCCAATTCGGCCACTCCCAATGTCGGCGCAGGCAACGGGGTGCAGGGTTACTACGGGCAGTTTGACTGGAATCCGGCGCTCGACACAATTCAGAGCTCGGGTGGTCTGGCCGGGCAACCGGCAGTGGCTGGCCTCCCGCTCTCGACGCCGTTGAGGCGGGCCGAGCTTTTCCATGCGAACAGTCCCTTTGGGGAACCTTTTGCCGTTGGCTTCACGGTGCCCTCGCTGCAAAATCGTGACGTTTTCGACTACCACAACAAGCTGTACTCGGGTGGTGTCGACTTTGCGGAGCGGAAATTTTGGGCGCAGAACATTGCGATCGAGCAAAGCTTCTTTAAAAATCGTCTTGGCGTCGAGTTGGCTTATGACCGTCAACACTACTCAACGTCACAGGACTTCCTCTTTGGCAACGGAATCGGCGGCAGCACGGGCGCGCCTTACGACATCTATATCGACATCGCGGAGTTCTTGCTCACGGGTGAAAGGAATCCCAACCTCGGACGAGCCTATACGCGCGTACGGACAAATACATCCATCAGGTACGACGAGCGCGATCGCGAAACCCTCCAGGCAACGCTTTTTGCCGATCTGGATCTGACCGAGAGGAAGGGCTGGCTGCGGCACTTGGGCCGGCATCGATTCACCGGACTCTTCAGCGATTTCACCTACGACACCAATTTTAGGATACTACGCGACTCGTGGACGGGGGCCGACTACAATATCAGGCCGACCGCGCGGGACCACAACATCAACCAGGCAGGACGCGATGGAAATGTCATCGTCTATACCAGCGGCTCGAATCTGGGATTGCGTTCGGTAAACGATGTTCGGCTTCAGCAGATCAACATCCGACGCCCACAGCCGGGAGATCGCTATCTCATGCCCTACATCGATGTCAGCAGTCCCACGGCCGCACGCCGGATTCAGTACGGTACCATCCTCAACGACCGCTACCTGCAAGATCAGGGTATCGGCCGCACCACCATTCAGGCCCGCGCTCTCTCTTGGCAGAGCTACCTGCTCGACCGGCACATCGTCGGATTGTTCGGAGTTCGGACCGACGATACGAAGAGTTACGCCCGTGCGAATGTGACCGAACGCGGCTTCAACGATCGCACGGAAGATGGACGTTGGAATCCGGAGTTCACACGGTTGTCCAACCGTCCGGCACTCGATGAATCCGGTGACACGTCTTCCTGGAGCCTTGTAGGTCGATATCCTGAAAAGTGGCTTGGCGAACTGCCTTTCGGCACGGATCTGCAGGCGTACTATGCGGAGTCCGAAAACTTCAATCCCGTCGGCCTGCGCAACGATGCCTTGGGCAACGCCATCTCCCAGCCTACGGGCTCCACCAAGGAGTTCGGTATCCTAGCCTCATTCCTCAACAACAAAATCACGGTTAAGCTGAACCGGTTTCAGACGGACTTAAAGAGCGTCAATGCAACGGGTTCAGGCCTCAATATCAATGTGGCGAGCCAGGCTTACGCCTGGATCGAAGGCGCCCGTTTTCGTGAACTCGGCGGGATACCATTCTCCGCCGCGCTGGCAACCGTTACTGGAAACCCCAACCAGTTCCCCATCCAAAGTTATACCGCTTTTTACACTGCAATGTTCGGAATTGTGCCACAGCGGCTGACAGACCTGGTGAGTCCTCGGCAATTGGACACAAACGGAGACGGGCAATGGGACACCATCGCCTTCAATTCCATCCCTAACCTCACTGCCACACAAAATCAGATTTCAGAGGGTTTTGAGGCAGAGATCACGGCCAACCTTACCTCTTCTTGGCGTTTGATGGTCAATATCAGCCAGCAAGAAACATTTATATCCGATCTTGCCACCGTCACATCTGCGATTGTCGAGGAGTTCAACAATCGTCTCCAGTCAGCGCGGCTCGGCGAGATGCGCCAATTTTCGGCCAACGATTCCCTTTCATTGGTCCGTTCGATCAATGAAACCTGGCTGTCCGGACCCATCAGAAACGTGAGGACCGCTCGGGCTCAAAACAACACGATCGCGAATGAACAACGCGAATGGCGGTTCGTCGGCGTCACCAACTATGAATTCAACCGAGGCAGGCTTAAGGGTGTCTCCATTGGAGGCGCGGCGCGGTGGGAGGACAAGGCCGCCACCGGCTATCGCACCTCTCTCGCACCCGGCTCGACGGTTCCTTTGCCTGAACTCAATAATCCGTACTACGACGACGGGTTATTCAGCGGCGATGTCTGGACATCGTACCGTCGAAAAGTCTGGAAAGACAGAGTCGAGTGGACGGTCCAGCTCAATGTGCGGAACGCCTTCGGTGACAATTCCGACGTTCCAGTGAAAACGAATCCAGATGGAACGATTGCGGTCATTCGCATTCCGAATCCGCGAACGGCGTATCTCACCAATACGTTTCGCTTCTGAGCGAAACCACCCTGGCTGCTCCCCCCACATCCTCCCAAAAACTTCCATGCTCTTCAAAGCCAAATTATCGGCTCCCGTTACTCGTCCGCGAGCCTTCGTTTCGATCTTACTTCTGACCACCGGGTTCCATGTCGGCAATTTACTGGCACAGGGATCTGGTGGCGAACCGTTATACAATGGGATTCGTCTGCCGGCCAAATGGCCAGTGTCCAATCTCAATCCGGCATCCCAGGAACCGATGGCCGTTCCGTACCTGAAAACCCCGCCAAAGGTGATTCCGATCGACGTGGGGCGGCAGCTGTTCGTCGATGACTTTCTCATCGAGCAGACGGACCTCACCCGCACCTTCCACAGCGCGAAGAAGTTCGAGGGCAACCCGGTTTTCAAAGCCGAGACTCCCTCCGAGATCGAGCCTCACGGCGTCTGCTATCTCGGTCATGGCGGCGTTTTCTACGATCCCGTCGACCAACTCATCAAAATGTGGTACAGCGCAGGCGAACTCGACGGTGCCCTCGCCTATGCCACCAGCCGCGACGGATTCTCCTGGAAGCGACCGGACCTCGGTCTTCCCGCGGGAGGCAACCTGCTCCTCCCGTACGGCGGCCGAACCCGTGGCGACCACGCGGGCGGGGACAACGGTCTCTGGCTCGACACCCTCGCCACCAACCCCGGCGAACGCCTCAAGTTTCTCACCGAGCGCGATGCGAACGACCCGCACTGGCTCGCCGTTTCCGCCGACGGCCGCTCCTGGTCCGCCCCCGTGCCCGCAGGCCTCGCGGCCGATTACTGTTCCTTCTTCTACAATCCCTTCCGCAAGGTCTGGGTTTTCAGCATCAAGCGCGACGGTCCGCGCGGACGCACCCGTTACTATGCCGAGAGCCCGGAGTTTCTCACCCCGCAGGTATTCGATCGTTCTGTCTTTTGGGTGGGAGCTGACCGCCTCGACAAGCCGGACCCACGAATCGGCGATGCCGCCCAGCTCTACAGTCTGAGCGCTGTGGCTTACGAGAGCATCCTTCTAGGCGCATTCCAAATCCATCTGGGACCGAAGAACGATATCTGCGAGCTCGGCGGATTTCCAAAGTTTACGGAGATCAAACTGGGCTTCAGCCGCGATGGCTTCCACTGGCACAGACCTGATCGAAGAGCCTTCATAGAAGCGACCCGTCGGGATGGCGATTGGGATCGTGCATATGTCCACACCACGACAGGTGTGTGTCTTGTGGTGGGGGACACACTGTATTTCCCTTACTGCGCCTATTCCGGCATCGGTCCAGACGGGCGTCGGGGAATGTATTCCGGCGGCAGCATCGGACTGGCCATGCTACGCCGCGATGGCTTTGCCTCCATGGAAGCAAGCAGCGGAAAGGGGCAGCTCACAACCCGCCTCGTGTCGTTCAAAGGGGCACATCTATTTGTCAATGTGGATACCGTGAGATCCGGAGAACTGCGGGTAGAGGTGATCGATCGGCAAGGCAAGGTGGTGGCACCCTTCACGGCGGAGAATTGTGTGCCGGTGTCGGTCGATTCCACGATTCATGAAGTGACCTGGCGTGGTGCACCGGACTTGAAGGCGTTGGCCGGACAGCCGGTGCGCTTCCGCTTTCACCTGAAGAACGGGGATCTCTACGCATTCTGGGTCAGTCCCGAGAAATCGGGAGCAAGCCATGGCTATGTCGGCGCGGGAGGTCCGGGATTCGAATCGACGGTTGATACGCAAGGTTCCGCTGCGTATCGGGCCGCGAAGGCCGTCACCCGCAACTGAGGGAAATCCGACGGCGGCCTCTTTGATTGCATTCGAAAAGTCCAATCGGCGACAGGGGGGCAGATTTCTCGCGTTGGAATTGCTCCTGCTGACAATGCTCGATCGTCCTCCCTGCGTTCGAATTTCCGAGCGTGTGGGGGTTACGGGACGCCTCGGCACGCCGTCGGGTTCGGAACTTGGAGGATGATCCGTCAACTGGGAGGACGGGCGCGAGCCGCCCCTGTTCCGGCTGTCCGCCCCTCGGAGGGAAACTTGATTTCGTACTCGAAACTCCGTTTGTGAGGTCAGCGCGTTCCGGCGCGCTTGACGACAAGGCCAGGGTCCACAGGCGGCAGCTTCGCACCGTAGTACACCGCTCGGTGACGGTTGTCGTCGTAGGCGAAGTGCAGGTACTGCTTATCGGCGCTCACAAAGCCCTCGGGGTAGTTGAGCCTACCGCTTGGCCCATCGGATGACTCCGGTACAAGCACCCGCCGATAGGGCCATGTTCTCATGCCATCGTAGCTCACCCAAAGCGCCAAGGGGCTGCGGCGCGCGGGGTTCGGGTTGTGCAGGAGCGCAACCACATCACCTCCCAGCGAGTGCAGCGTGGCTTTTGACCCGGGATTGGGAATATCCGTTTTTGTCGCCTCAAGCGGCCAGGTCATCCCGCCGTCATTTGACTCCGCAGAGTAGAGGACGCCTCCCAAACGATCGGCGCGAATGATCATCCCGATGCGACCATCAGCGAGCTCGACGATGCTCGGCTCGGCCCAACCGTGGTAACGGAAGTCTGGCGTGATGCTAACGTTGCCGTGTTCAGACCACGTGCGACCGCCATCATTACTGATCAGCACCCCAAGACGGGGATCACTGACATAGTGGAAAAGCGAAAAGTGCCATGGAGCCTCCTCTGGTGGAGGAGATCTCGTGCCTGGACGGGGCCCGAGGTAATGCTGAAACGGTAGAAGGATCCGCCCATTCTTCGTCACGATACTAGCTCGGATAAACGTGTTCTTGGCCAATCGACCCGGGAGTGGTTCCGGTTTTCCCCACGTCCGTCCCCCATCCAGACTGTGCATTTTCCAGGACTGCCAGTCGCGACCCCATGTTTGCGAGTGGGTGGCGAAGAACAAGGTCGATCGACCTTCATAGGTGATGAACTCGGTCGGGCCTTGGCCGATCGTTCTGCCCTCCCGGGGAAAACCCACGTTGACGGGCTCGATCGGCGACCAAGTACGCCCTTGGTCCGTGCTGCGCGTCACGGCCGTGTAGTTCTGCGGAGATGGCTCGAAATCGCCCCCTGCGAGGAAATAGAGGACCCATGTACCATCCGGCAACTCACGAAGAGTGGTGTCGCAGACCATTCGATTCGGTGTGATACCATCATAGGCGACCACGGTTCGGTCATGCCTCGCATCGGCCAGCTGTTGCGTTGCCAAATCGGCATCGGTCGGCATGCCTTGGCCGGGACCACGTGACGCAGGACCAGTCGATTGGGACGCGGAATCATGCGAACGCGGACTGGTCGGTTGACCAGCAACTTGAGTCGTGGAAAGGATTCCGATCGTACTGAAGAGCGCCCAAGGCAAAGCGCAGGGTACTAGCATCGTTTTCATTGAGCGATTTTCTGAGGATGGTTGGAAGGGCGTACGAGTGGGCAAGCACCTCTCGCCCTGCTAAACAAACACCTTCGTTGCGTCTTCGCTACCCTGGAAGCCGGGGAGTTCGAACATCGTTACGTAAGGTCGGTCCTTGGGCCTGCGGCTCGCCTTGACCAAGGTGGACGCGAACATATGGCCATCCATCTTCCCGGACGGCTGCCGGAGGCCCACGGGGACTTCCACAAGGCCGTGCGCAATTCCCGGAGTTTCGGCTTCAACGCGAAGCCCACTTCGCCTGTCAGCTCTCATTCCGTTCGATGGGTCGCCTGATTTCCCCCGCGGTTAATCTCGGAAATCCGGACTGGCACATGTTCTCTTCTCGAGAATTGTTAAGCCGACCTTGCGTCTTCTTCTCCGGTAGTTCTTCACCTCCCGCTTCCGCCCCGTTTCAGCGCTCGCTACCCCGCCCCATGAAAACCTCCCCCGGCATCCGCGAGATCGCGCGCCTCGCCAAAGTATCGGTGGCCACGGTCTCCAAGTCCCTTAACAATAAGACCGACATCTCCGAGGCCACCCGCCGGCGCGTGCTTGGCATCTGTAAAGAGCTCGGCTACCGTCCCAACCCTCTCGTCGCCGCGCTCATGCGCAGTCGCCGGCGCCACACCCCGCCCACCCGGCGGCTCACGCTCGCCTTTGTCAGCGCCTTCGACACCGCTGACGGCTGGCGCACACATCCTTCCCCCATCTTCCGCCAGATGTTCACTGGCGCGGAAGCCCGGGCGGCCGAGCGCAGCTACCGCTTGGAGCACTTCTGGCTCTACCGCGACGGCATGAGTAACCAGCGCTTCAGCCAGATGCTGCTCGCGCGGGGTATTCGCGGCCTACTCTTCGCCCCCGTCCCTTACGACCAGACACCCATCGAACTCCAATGGGAAGACTTCGCAGTGGTCGTCCTCGGCATCACACCCAGCACCAGTCGGTTCAACCGTGTCGCGACCGACTATTACCAGTCCATGCTGCTGGCCATGGAGCACTGTGCCCAGCTGGACTACACGCGACCCGGGCTCGCCGTGCGGCAGGAGACCAACAGCCGCCTGGAATACCGCTGGGAAGCTGCCTATCATATCGCAGTTCGCCGCCTGAAACTTAAGCCGGTCACGCCATTGCTCGTCCCGCAGTGGACGACGGAAAACGTCAGCCACTGGCTCGAGTGCGATCGACCCGATGTCGTGATCGGGCCCGTTCTCGGACGCTTGGAGGAACTCGTGACCGCCTCCGGCGCGCGCATTCCGGATGATATCGGTCTGGTCGGACTTCTCGTTCCCCGAGCCGGTGACCGCCTTTCGGGGGTCTTGCAGGATGGCGAGATTATCGGAGGCACTGCCGCTGACCAGCTCATCAGCCAGCTCGAGCGCAACGAAACGGGCATCCCCGAACACCCCATCACCCACACGATGCTCGGTCGGTGGAATCCCGGCCGCACAGTCCATGCGGTTCAGGTCCAAGCAAACTCACCGTAGACAAAACTTCCTCGGAAGTCGTCGCAGGGGAGCTTCGTGCGGCATGGAGTTGTGCTGGAACCGATGGGTCAAGATTTCAAAGGGGTAGTGGAGGACGCCCGAAAGACGTAGAGTAGGCAGGAGCTGACCGAAAAGACTTGGCGAGCTCCGCCCCTCGTCAAACCGGACAGGCGGTACTATGCCGGGTGCCGGACTATGCCGGGTGCCGGACTATGCCGGATTGAAGGGCCGCTCTGCTCTGATGGGATGGTGATAGGCCCGGCATAGTTCGGCGGGATCTTTATAGGCTTCTGAGGAAGTTGAGGAGACGGTCGCCGGGATTGTAACGGCCCGCCTTGCCATTGAGGGGTTTGGTTTTCGCCAGGACTTCCTCCTTCATCGCGAGATTCGCGTCCAAGCAGATTTGGGTGGTCTCGAGTGACGCGTGCCCGAGCCAGAGTGCGATTATGGAACGATCGACCCCAGCTTGCATCAACTCCATGGCTGCGGAGTGTCGAAGCACGTGAGGGGAGACTCGTTAGCGCGCGAAGGATGGGCAGCGTTTTCGGGCTGCCACCACGTGCTTGCGGACGAGATCCTGAACGGCGTCGGGACTGAGCTGGCCGCCGGAACGGCTGGGAAAGAGGAACTTCGTTTCGTTGCATCCTTGTTCCTGTATCCAGATTCCCAAGATTTTAGCAGTCGATTTGGTCAATGGCGTGGCTCTTTCCTTTCGGCCTTTTCCGAGGCAGCGCACATGCGCGCCGATGCCCAACGCCACATCCTGATGCCGAAGTCCGGTGAGTTCCGACAGGCGAAGCCCGGTTTGCATGGCGGTCAGCAACAAGGCATGATCGCGCCGTCAACCCCAGGTCGAAGCGTCCACCGCCGAAAGCAGCGCTTCGATTTCGGACCGGTCGAGGAAGTCGACCAGCCGGCGCGTGTAGCGTTTACGCGGCATGGCGAGCACCCGCTGGATGAGCGCCGAGTGCTGGGGCGCTTCCAGCGCGGCGTAGCGGAAGAACGATCGGATCGCCGTCAGGCGCAGATTTCGCTGCGGGCCTGGTTGCCGCGGACCAAGGATGTCCGGGGTACGAGCGTAGATGCGCCTAGAAACTGGCCCCCGCGGCGATCCAGTGAACGCAGCCGGGATGTTTTGGGCATTCGATTTTTTGACCCCGATTAAACTAAGGCGAAAGTCAGGCCAGGAATGGCGCGCCGGCCGAATGCTGCCGCTATTGACCCCGCCAGTGCGGTTTCCTTCGCATTACACGCATTATATGCAGCCAAGCCATGATTTAGGGTCCCCTTGGCCGCAATTTTTTTTCGATGTAAAATGGATTATCTGAGTAGTTGATATTCAGATACTATTCGGTCTACGATGGCGCATGACACCGAATGACCTTGTCAAAGTCGACGATGATTTTATGGCCCCGGCCGAAAGAATTCTGCACGACTACGTGCGCGGAAAACGGAATGTGAAAGGAGGACTTACCGACTCGGAATTCCTGCGATTGGGAGTGACCAGAGTGATCGAGGGCGATGAGTCGGGCCGGGCGTTCTTGCAGTCGCTTGCCGATCGAGTGGATACGGACTTGGCGGTGGCCAGGAGCACTTGGTTCGATGCGCTTCATTCCAAACGTAGACTGG
>Ga0105046_10010021_pt1 | contig 14778 bp, 17 predicted proteins | sample MAT03_FD_78385 | JGI IMG/M metagenome (GOLD analysis project Ga0105046, IMG submission 78385) | Freshwater microbial communities from Lake Fryxell liftoff mats and glacier meltwater in Antarctica - MAT-03 (megahit assembly) | ecosystem: Environmental > Aquatic > Freshwater > Ice > Liftoff... | reverse complement strand
GCCTTGGCGACTTTGCGTGAGACGAGTTTCGTGTCGTTCGGGTATTTCGTGGTTTATTGCCGGCAACCGGCTGCGAGGTTGCAACCTGACGCTAGAACGTTCATTCTGTTGGTATGCCGGAAGGGATTGCCAGTTTTCTGACGCCGCAAGAGTTGCAGCGACTCGGGCGGCTGGTGTTGCAATCCCGGTACGTGGTCGAAGGCTCACTCGCCGGGCGGCATCGCAGTCCACTGAAAGGCGCGTCGAGCGAGTTTGCCGAACACCGCGCCTACATCGCCGGGGATGATCCCAAGCACATTGATTGGAAAGTGCTCGGCCGGACCGACCGGTATTACGTCCGCCGGTACGAGGATGAGACGAATCTGCGCGTGTATCTCGTCGTGGATCGCAGCGCTTCGATGGGCTACGGCTCCGCCGGGCGGACGAAGTACGAGTACGCCAGCCATCTCGCGGCCGCCATCGGGTACGTCGTGGTGAAAGCCAAGGATTCCATCGGGTTGTATCTCTACTCGGAAAACATGGATGGCGTGATGGGCGCGCGCAATTCGTTTTCCCATCTCAACAACGCGCTCAAATTCCTCAGCCACCAGAAACCCGCCACCTCCACCAGCACCGCCAAGACCTTGCACAGCATTGCCGACTCGATCCGCCGGCGCGCGCTGGTCGTGCTGTTCTCCGATCTCTTCGACGAACAGGAGAATGTCATCAAGGCGCTCGCCCATTTCCGCAAGCAACATCACGACGTAATCCTGTTTCACACGCTCGACAAAGCGGAGCTCGAATTCCCGTTCAAGAAAGGCACTGAGTTCATTGACCTGGAAACGGGCGAACATCTCATCACCGACCCGCGCGCGCTGGCCGGCGAGTATCGCGCGGCGCTGACCGAATTCACCGACCGCTACCGGCAGGCCTGCAACGAAATGAACATTGATTACCGCCTCGTGGACACCAGCCAGCCGCTGGACTTGTTCGTGCGCGGGTATCTCGAGCAACGGAAGAAATACTCCCGCTAGCATGTTCTCCTTCCTCAACCCGCTCTTCTTGATGGCCGCCGGCGCGGCGGTGATTCCGCTGCTGCTGCACCTGCTCCAAAAACGGCGCACCGTCAAAATCCATTTCAGCACCCTCCGCTTCCTCAAAATCGCCCAGAAACGTTCCGCCAGCCGGGTGCGACTGGAAAATTTCCTCCTCTGGCTGTTGCGGACCCTGATCCTGCTCGCCCTCGCGCTGGCGTTTGCCCTGCCGGTGCTGCGCACCAGTTCGTTTGGCGGATTTCTCGGCCAAGCGCACCGCGACATCGCCATCGTGTGGGACGGTTCCTACAGCATGGGCTACGAGACCGGCCGCCTGAAAGTCTGGGACGAAGCCCGCGACACCGTCACCGCCATCGTCCGCGGACTGCAAAGCGGCGACCGAGTCTGTCTGTTCCTCGCGGAGGAAACCGTCACCCCGCTCATTGCTCAACCCACCGGCGACCTCGAACTCGCGCTCTCCCTGATCAAAGCCCAATCGCCGCGCACCGGCTCCTCCCAACTCCGCGCCGCCGTCGTCGCCGCCCTCGAAGCGCTGCAAAACTCCGGCAATCGCGAACGCGAACTCTACATCATCACTGACGGCCAAGCGCTCCCGTGGACCGACTTTGCCGGCCAAACCGACCGGCTTACCACACCGCCGACGTTCGTGACCCTCCTCGGCCCCGAATCACCCCAAAACATCGCGCCGCAATCCGTGGAGATTCGCCCGCCCGTTCTCCTCTCCAACACCACCGCCAAAATCAGCGTCGCCCTCAGCCGCACCGGCGACACGCTCGACACCACCGTGACGCTTTTCGTGAACGAACAGGAAATATCCCGGCGCACCGCTGGCACCCAAACCGAATTCATCCTCCCGCCGCTGCCCCCCGGCGTCCACACCGCACGCCTCGAAACGCCGGCCGACGGCTTGGCGCTCGATAACGATTTTCATTTCCTCCTCCGCGTCAAAGACCGGCTGCCCGTCCTCGTCGTCGGCTCCGCCACGGACACCTTCTTCCTCCTCCGCGCCCTCAACCCCGGCATCTCCGTCATGGAAGTCACCCGCGTGGAACCCGACGCCCTCGGCAACGAAACCCTCGCCGACTACGCCTGCATCTTCCTCTGCAACGCGCTCCCCCTCCCCGGCCAAGCGCTCCTCGACCTTGAAAACTACGCGCGCCGGGGCGGCTCCCTCATCTTCTTCCCCGGCGACCGCGCGACCGTCGCCGACTACGAAAGCTGGAGTTGCCTGCCGGCCAAGCCGACACTCATCGAAGACATCACCAACCCCGGCCGCCGGCCGCTCCGACTCCTCAAACCGCGCGACCCGCTCTTCACCGGCTTGCAACTCCCCGCCGGCGCCGTCCCCACCATCACCGCCCGGCGCGCCCTCGCGTGGCAACTGGCCGGTGGCGACGCCAACGCCGAACCGCTGCTCGGTCTCAGCGACACCGCCCATCTCCTCGTCAGCCGGCCCTTTGGCGCCGGGCGCACTTTGCTCTTTGCCGTGTCCGCTGATCGCCGCTGGAGCGACTTCCCGCTGTCGCCCATCTTCCTCCCGCTGCTTCACCAAATCGTCCAATTCAGCGCCGGCGTCAGTGGAGAAAAACCATTCATGTGGGCCGCCAAAGACCTCGTCCTCCCCGCCGCCACCGAAGGCACCTTGCTCTCGCCGCAGAACCAACCGCTCCGCATTCGCGCCGCCAAACAAGAAGCCGGCACCATCTATTCCCTCGAAGACGCCACCCAACCCGGCATCTACCGGCGTGAGTTGGATTTGGTGCCGGAAGTCGCCATCAACATTCCCCGCGCAGAATCCAATCTCACTCCGGTCCCACCCGGCGAACTGCTGCAACATCTGGGCGAGAAGACGACTCTCAGTCGTGACCGGGCGGAATTGCTCCGCCAGATCGAACAACACCGCATTGGCCGGCCGCTGGCGGAAACGTTGCTCTGGCTCGCGCTCGCTTTGGGACTGCTGGAAGTCTTCCTCGCCAATCGCGCCGCCCGGCCCGCGCCGCGCGCCCCGGCGGCTCATGCTTCCGTCCGGTAGGGCGCGCCGTCACGGCAGCGCGTCGGCAGTTTCCTCCGCACCCACATCACCCGTGCCGGCGGTATGTGCGCAAGAGTTGCGGTGGGTTTCAGTTGTGACTGCGGGGGATTAGCGTATGGTGGGGGGCGGAGGCGGCGATGATTAAAAAAATTCTACTCTGTACTGACGGTTCACCCTCGGCCGGAATCGCCGGCGTCTATGCGCGGTGGTTGGCGAAAAAAAGCGGCGCCACCATCCGCGCACTGCACATCACGGATCAGCGCTTGTTGGAGGGGCCGTTGCTGGCGGATTTGTCCGGCGCGTTCGGCGCGCAGCCGTACGCCGCATTGTTGCCGCAACTCGAGGAAATCCATCGCCAGAAAGCCGGGATCATCCTGACCAACGTCGCCTCGCTGTGCCAAGCCGAACAAATTCCCTGCGAAACCATTCACGTGACCGGCACGCTGGTTCACTCGTTGATCGAGCAGGAAGCCGTCGCGGATTTGGTGGTGCTGGGTCAGCACGGCGAGCACGCGACATGGTCGGAAAATATGCTCGGCTCCAGTGTGGAAAGCATGGTGCGCGCGTCCGTCAAACCGTGTCTTGTGACGCCGCCGGTCTTTCACGAACCGCAAGATCTCCTGCTCGCCTACGACGGCAGCCGCGGCGCGCAGTTGGCGCTCGAATCGGCCATTGATTGGGCGTTGGCGCTCGGCGCGGAGATGACCATCGTCACCGTTTGCCCGCAAGAATCGGAGGCCGCTGCCACCGCCTCCCTCCACGCCGCCGTCGCACGCGCCGGGGAACGCGGTCTGAAAGCGCACCCCCAACTTTTACACGGTCATCCCGAAGCCGAAATTCTGACGCTCGCCGAATCGCTGGGGGCCGACCTGATCGTCATGGGCGCTTACGGCCACACCCGGATTCGCGAATTCATCCTCGGCTCGACGACGTCCCACGTCCTCCGCAAATCGCGCCTCCCGGTATTGCTGGTTCGCAGCTAAACTGGCTGGAGCCGGGTCACGGGGCGGACAGGAGTTGCAGCACGTGTTGATACAGCCGTTCGCACTGCTGGGAGAACTCCTTCAGAAAACGTCCGCGGTCGGCTTGGCGATCCTGACGCGCCACTTGCTGGGCGAGATGCGAGGCGTATTGCAGCGCTTGCAACTGCGTCAATAGGAGTTGAATCTCAAACTCACGCCCCGTGGAGAAAATCAGGCGCTTGGTGGTTTGGGACGAAATCGCCCCCCGCGTCTGCTCCTCCAGCACCGGCAGCCGGGTTTTGTCCATTTGTAAGCTGGCATCCTGTTTGGCAAACTGATCGAGCTGATCATGCGCATGACCAAAGAGCTGGGCGATCTCCTTGATCACGGCCGCGACGGGGGGAGGCGCGTGTTTCAGAATCAGGATCTTGTCCACATTCTGTTCCTGGTCGGTCAGTTCGTACAGCAGAGCGTAGCCTTCGTTGCGCTGGCGCGCCGGCTCGCCGACAAAGGGAATCTTTTCTTGGAACGACGCGCAGCCGGCCAGAGTCAACATCCAAGCCGCCATCCCCGCCATAATCGGGCGGAGGTTTATGTTTGGCTTCACCTGATCAGCTCCACATCTTTTCTGCAGCGGCGAATTTGGCCCGCATCCGGGTCATCGCCGTCAGAATTTCTTCCTCCGACGAATCGACGCGCACATAAATCGTGCTATGGGTCACGTTGTCGGTGAAGACCCATTGGTCCGGGAGACCGGGAATGACTTGGACGCCATTAAACCGGGCGCCCACGCGGTCCGCGAGTTGTCGCAACGGCGGGCGCTCCCACTTGTCGGGCTGTAACGTCCCACCAACGTCACGATATTGACCCGTTGTCGCCAAGGGACGTGCGGGCGCAAACGTCAGATTTTCCAAGGGCCGAATATGATGCTGGTTCATCCTGCGATGAAGGTAAGATCACTGCGTCCCGGCGGCAATGGGGTGTTGACCGTACTGGCTACAACCAGATACGATCAATGATCCGCACTGCGGCGGCGTAGTGAGGAGCGTGAATACAGCCGTCATCATCCTCCAACACAAAGTCGCCCGCCGCCTCATCGAATCGAACCCGCACAAGTGGGCTGAGGCCGTGGGCGCTGAGATACTCGCTGATGCGGGCGAGCGGGTTCAACAGGTGCGACAACGGCGGCTCCTGCTCAACCGGGGCGCGGCTGTTCTCCGGCGAGTCCGGTCCGGGACGACCGCCCCGTAGCAGTGTCGCCAGCCACTTTTGCAATTTGGTTTCGTTCGATTTCAAGACGGCCCCAAGAGGGAGGTTGATTGTGGCATTGCCCAGACAGTACGCGGTGCCCGCGCAAACGCAATAGGGTCTTGACCCTATCGCCGCCAAGCGGGGCGCGTCGCCCGCGGTCAGGGGCGGCGCCAGAAGCGGAGTTCTGCGCGCAACTGCTCCACCTCGTTGAGGAGGCCGATCATCGTTTTGAGCCAGACCAAGTCGAGCGGATGAAGGGCGCGCAGGTGTTCGATCTGCCGGATGGTATGGATCGCTTCCTCCGTGAAACACATCACGCCGTATGGTGGCTCGAACTCCGGCCGCACCAGACCGGCCCGGCAATAGAGGAGAATGGAACGACGCGGCACGCCCGCCAGATGCACGGTTGCTTCGAGGCTGTACCGGACGTTCGGCGCCGGTTGAAACGAATCGAGAGCAACGGACGTGGAACTCATGTGCTTCTCCTCGGGTTGAAAGTTGATTGAGCGGCCAACTGTTCCCACAGATTTTTCTGCGCTGCGGTCAACTCCGCCGGGACTTGGACGGAAACGGTGGCATACAAGTCGCCACGCGTTCCCACGCCGGTGGGCAACCCTTTACCGCGCAGCCGAAATTGCTGCGCCGCCGCCGTGCCCGCCGGGACTTTCAGCGCAATCGTTCCATCCAGAGTGCGGATGTGAACGCTCGCTCCCAGCACCGCTTCCCACGGCGCCAGTTCCAAATCGTAATGCAGATCCGACCCACGCACGCGAAAGTCCGGGTGCTGGGCAAACTTCACCCGCAAATAAAGATTACCGGACTCGCCGCCACCAACGCCTTCCTGTCCCTTGCCGGCGACGCGAATGAGCTGTTCCTCCCGCACGCCGGGAGGAATTTTCACCCGCAACGTTTGCGCGCTGACCTGGCCGGTGCGCGGCTCGGTTCGTTGGAGCCGAATCAGACGCGTGGAACCATGCAGCACCTCATCGAGCGTCACCAATATATCGCCTTCGATGTCTTGACCGTGTTGGGCGACCGACGCGCCGGCGCGCCCGCCAAACGGCCGGCCGCGGCTCCCAAAGAATTGCTCGAAGAAGTCACTGAAGCCGGTGCCTTCAAAATGGAATTCAGAACCATCACCGGTACCACCGTCGAATCCACCAGGTGCGGGTGCCGGCGCGGCGCGTTCTGGATGGTTCCAGTTCGCGCCCAACTCATCGTACTTGCGGCGCTTGGCCGGGTCGCTCAGGACCTCGTTGGCTTCATTAAGTTCCTTAAACTTTTCGTCGGCCGTGGATTTGTCCTTGGCGACGTCGGGGTGATACTTGCGCGCAAGCCGGCGGAACGCCTTCTTGATTTCCGCCTCCGTCGCAGTGCGCGGCACTCCGAGGACCTGATAATAGTCCTTGAACTGCACGGGCATGGCTACCTCCCTGCGTTTAGGCGCGGCTGGCGGTCGGCGTCATCGGCCGTGCGCTACTTGTCGCTCTTAGCGACTTCGGCCTTAAGATCGCCATACCCTGCTTGGAGTTTCCCGGCGTTTTTCTGGATCTTGCCCTTCACTTCCAGACGCTTGTTCCCGACAACTTTACCGGTGACCTCTTTGACTTTGCCTTCGACTTCTTTGGCGCGGCCTTTGACTTGGTGTTTGTTCATTTGATGATTCTTTCTTGGGTTATTTGCCGAACATCCCGTCGACTGACTTGGTGGCGTCAGTCGTGGCTTGGGCTTGGATGGCTTTTTCAACCTGCGTCTTCAGATCGGCGGACGACGCTTGCTGGTCCGGCGTGAGTTCCATCGCGGAGAGGTCCTTGAGTGCGCGCAGGGCTTCCGGATACTTCTTCTCGGTGATCAGGCTCCGAATGTGGGCGATCAAACTCGGCGCGCGACTCGTGTCCGTGGTCACATCAGCCGGCGTCATCGCGGGTGCCGTCGCGATCGCGGGCGCCAGCGGGATGGCGGGCGCCGGAGGGACAATCGCGCGCGGCGGCTCTGGTTGGGTGAGTTTGGAGGTCGGCGTGGTCGGGGTGACCGGGGGTTGTTCTTTTTGCCCGCAGCCAAGCGCGAGGACGACGGCGCAACTGAGTGCCATGAGAGGAATGATGGGGGTGGTTTTCATATGGGGGGATTCCGTTCTGGGGTTGGTTGATTGGTATTCCGGCCGGTTGCTCTAGCATGGCCACAACAAACCCTACAGTGAAACGGCGCGGAGCGCTATGGGGTATTGACCTTAGGCCTCGTGATGGCAGGGCGGAGGTTTTTGTGGATTTTTCCGGACGCGGTCAGTAGTGTCAGCGATTGTGCAACGGGTTCTGATTACCGGCGGTGCGGGTTTTATTGGGTCGCATTTGGCAGAGGCGTTGTTGACGGAGGGCAAGGAGGTCTTCGTCATTGACGATCTGAGTACGGGGGCGGCATCGAACCTCGCGCACCTGCGCGACCATCCGCATCTCCACTCCACGCACGGTTCGATTCATGACGCGTGGACGTTGGAGCCGTTGGTGGAGCAGGTGGAGTTTGTGTATCATCTCGCGGCGGCGGTGGGGGTGGAGCTGGTGGTGAAGCGGCCGGTCCACACAATCGAGGCGAACGTACGCGGCACCGAGAGTCTGCTGGCGGCAGCGCAAAAATATCGGGTGCCGGTGTTGTTGACGTCCACGTCGGAGGTGTACGGCAAGAGCGACAAGGAGCGATTCCGCGAGGACGATGATTTGTTGATCGGGCCGCCGTCGTTTGCGCGTTGGGGGTATGCGTGTTCGAAGTTGCTGGATGAATTTCTGGCGATGGCGTACTGGCGCGAGAAGGAGTTGCCGGTGCGGATCGTGCGTTTGTTCAACACCGTCGGGCCGCGCCAAACGGGACGGTACGGGATGGTGTTGCCGCGATTTGTAGAGCAGGCGTTGCGCGACGAGCCGATTGTGATTCATGGCGATGGGAAGCAGTCGCGGTGTTTTTGTCACGTGAACGACGTGGTGCGGGCGTTGGTGGCGTTGCCGCTGCAGACCCGGTCGGTGGGCGAAGTGTACAATCTGGGCAGCAGCGAGGAGGTTACCATGTGGGAATTGGCACGGCGCGTGAAGCAGTTCACGGAGAGCCGGTCAGAGTTGCGGTTGATTCCGTACGAACAGGCGTACGCGAAGGGATTTGAGGATATGCGCCGGCGGGTGCCGAGCACGGAGAAGATTTACCAATTGATGGGCTGGCGGCCGACGAAGTCGCTGGATGAGATCATCCGGTTGACGGTGGAATTTCAGCGGACTCAGCCGGTATGAATTGCACGTTGAATTGCCCCAGGTGGTGTGCTAGAAAGCTGCGATTACGGGACAGCGAGTTGGGAAGATGAAAGATCAACGCGAAACCAACGAGGCCACGAAGAAGATGGTCATGAACTCCTCGCTCTATCGGGAGTTTTTGGCCGAGCGCGAAGAGATTTTGCGTCACAAATGGATTGAGAGCGAGAAAGTCGGCCACGACATCGGATTCGAGCGTGCGTTGCTGGATTGGATTGTGAAACACCGATCAACTTGGCGGAAAAATCGGCGGCCCGCGAATTAGCGAAATCAGCACCAAACGACCGCACCTTTAAGCGCGCCCTGCGAGGCACGCAAGGAGCAACGATGCAAACAATCACCAGACTGCAAAGGCCTCGACCCCACCGGGTCGGGGATTTTTTTTACCCATGAATCACACCGTAATCATGGAGGCGCCGGCCGTGGAGCGCGCGCTGACGCGGATGGCGCACGAAATCGTGGAGCACAACCCGGAGCCGGAGCAGCTGGCGTTCATCGGGATTCGCACGCACGGCGGACCGCTGGCGCGGCGGCTGGCGCGGAAAGTCGGGCAGATCGTCGGGCGCGAGTTTCCCGTGGGAGAATTGGATATTTCCATGCACCGCGATGATTTGGCGCTGCGTGATGGATTGCCCGTCGTGGGTGTTTCGGATGTGTCATTTGATGTGACCGGCAAAATGATCGTGCTGGTGGATGATGTGTTGTTCACGGGACGCACGATTCGCGCGGCGTTGGATGAGATCGCGGACTTCGGCCGGCCGCAGCGGATTCAGTTGGCGATTTTGGTGGATCGCGGCCATCGCGAGTTGCCGATCCGGCCGGATTACATCGGCAAGAACGTTCCCACGGCCGTTCCGGAGCGCGTGCGCGTCCGGCTGGTCGAGGTGGACGGGAAAGATGAGGTGGTGATCGAAAAATGAGTACCAACACGTGGACACGCAAAGATCTCCTCAGTATTCAGGATTTATCGGTAGCGGAAATTAACATCGTCCTCGACACGGCGGCGGCGTTCAAACAAGTTGGCGAACGCACCATCAAAAAAGTCCCGGCGCTGCGCGGCAAGACGATGGTGAATCTATTTGTCGAACCTTCGACGCGCACCCGCACGAGTTTCGAGTTGGCCGCGAAGCGCCTGTCGGCGGACGTGATCAATATTGATGCCAGCGCGTCGAGTCTCGTAAAAGGCGAGACGCTGAAAGACACCGCGTTGAATTTGCAGGCGCTCAATGCGGATATCATTGTCATCCGTCACTCCGCCGCCGGCGCCCCGCATTTTCTGGCGCCGCAGTTGCGCGCGAGTGTCGTAAATGCCGGCGATGGCGCGCATGAGCATCCGACGCAGGCGTTGCTGGATGCGTTTACGATTCGGGAAAAGAAGGGGACAATCGCGGGACTGAAGATCACGATTCTCGGCGATATTCTGTACTCGCGAGTTGCCCGTTCCAATATCTGGTTGCTGAACAAACTCGGCGCTCACGTCACGCTGGCCGGGCCGTCCACGTTGTTGCCGCGGGTGTTTGAGGAGTTTGGCTGCCGGGTCACGTACGATATTGAGGAAGCCATTGCCGACGCCGATGTGATCAATCTGCTGCGCATTCAACACGAGCGTCAGCGCAAGACAGCGTTTCCCAGTCTCGGCGAATACACGGCGATGTTCGGTTTGAACAAAGAGCGGTTCGCGCGTACCAAGCCGGACGCGCTGATCATGCATCCCGGCCCGATCAATCGGGGTGTGGAAATTGACAGTGAAGTCGCGGATTGCAGTCGCTCGGTGATTCTCGAACAAGTCACCAACGGTTTGGCGGTGCGCATGGCCGCGTTATTTCTCTGCGCAGGAGGCTCATGAAATCGTTCCTCATCAAGAATGGCCGGGTCGTTGATCCGGCAAATCAGGTGGACGCAGTTCGCGACGTGTTCATCGTGGACGGCCAAATCGCCGCCACTGCCGCCAATCCCACGGTCATTGACGCCACCGGAAAAATCGTCACACCCGGCTTGATTGATTTGCATGTGCATCTGCGCGAGCCGGGACGGGGAGATAAGGAAACGATTGAGACCGGGACGCTGTGCGCGGCGCGCGGAGGATTCACCTCGGTCGTGTGCATGCCCAACACGACGCCGGCGGCGGACAATAACGGCACGATCGCCTTCATCAAGCAGCGCGCGGCGGCGGCGGCGCACGTGAATGTGTTTCCGACCGGCGCGATCACGAAGGAGTTGAAGGGCGAAGAACTCGCGCCGATTGGCTCGTTGAAAAAAGCCGGCGTCGTGGCGATCACCGATGATGGCCGGTGTGTGCAGAATAATGAGCTGATGCGGCGGGCGGTGCAGTACGCGAAGATGTTTGATTTACCGGTGATGGATCATTGTCAGGATTACAATCTCGTCGCGGACGGGGTCGCGCATGAAGGGTACTGGAGCGCGGTGTTGGGATTGCGCGGTTGGCCGGCCATCGGGGAGGATATGATCGTCGCGCGCAACATTCTGATCGCGGAGCTGACAGATTGGTATATTCACTGCCAGCACATTTCATCCGCCGGGTCGGTGGCGCTCATTCGCGAGGCGAAGCGCCGCGGCGTGAAAATTTCAGGCGAAGCCTGTCCGCATCACTTCACACTGACGGATGAGTGCTTGAAGAACTATGATGCGAATTTCAAAATGAATCCGCCACTGCGCAGCGAACGGGATCGCGACGCCATCATCGAAGGATTGGCTGATGGGACGTTGGAGTGCATCGGCAGCGATCACGCGCCGCATTGTCAGCATGAGAAGGAAGTGGAGTTTGATCACGCGCCCTTTGGCATTTTGGGATTGGAAACGGAGTTGTCACTTTCGCTGGAGTTGGTCCGTAAGAAGGTGCTGACGTGGACGCAACTGATCGAGAAATTTACCGTCAACCCGGCGCGGCTACTGCGGTTGGCAAAGGGAACTCTGTCGGTCGGAGCCGACGCCGACGTGACAATTATTGACCCGGCTTGCGAGTGGACATACGATGTCGCGCAATCGGCGAGCAAATCCCGCAACTCGCCGTTCCACGGCTGGCCGTTGCGCGGCAAGGCCATCACAACCATCGTCGGCGGGAAAATTGTGTGGAGCGAATGACTTTGATGAACGGCGTGTTTGCATTGGAAGACGGCACGGTGTTTCGCGGCGCAGGTTTCGGCGCCAAAGTAACGGTGTGTGGCGAAGCCGTTTTCAACACCTCCATGACCGGCTATCAGGAAATCCTGACGGATCCTTCCTATAAAGGTCAGATCGTGGCCATGACGTACCCGGAAATCGGCAACTACGGCATCAACGAGGCGGATGTGGAAAGTTGGCGGCCACACGTCGCTGGATTTTTGATCCGTGAACTCTCGACAATTCATTCAAATTGGCGCTCCACGACATCATTGTCGGAGTACCTCGAAAAGCATGCCGTGCCGGCTGTGCAAGGCATTGACACAAGAATATTGACAAAAATATTACGCGTGAAAGGCGCAATGAAGTCCTGTATTTCGACAGAAGACATTTCTGACAAGGAAGCAGTTACGCGGGCAAAAGACTGGAAGGGAATCGTCGGTGTTGATTACGTGAAGGAAGTCACTCATCCCAAATCGTTTACTTGGGATCAGGACGATACGCTCAGTCACAATTGGAAGATTGAACAAGCGGCGGATGGACAGATGCATTACCACGACGCATTGCCGCCGGCTGACATCCCGATCGTCGCGTTTGATTTTGGAATCAAGTACAACATCCTTCGCCGCCTCCGCCAGCGAGGCTTTAAGATCCAAGTCGTGCCGGCTACGACTACGGCAGACGAGGTGATGAGGTACAAGCCCCGCGGGATCTTTCTGTCGAATGGCCCCGGTGACCCGGATGCATTGGATTACGCGCACAAGTCAGTGCGGGGACTGATTGGCACAGTTCCGATTTTTGGGATTTGCCTCGGGCATCAGATTCTCGGACATGCCTTCGGGGGGAAGACATTTAAGCTTAAATTCGGTCATCGGGGCGGCAACCAGCCGGTGAAGGATTTGCGTAGCGGCAAAGTGGTGATTACGTCCCAGAACCACGGATTCGCCGTTGATCCAGAGAGCCTACCGAGCGACAAGGTCGAGGTCACACAGATCAATCTCAACGACCAGACTGTGGAAGGCATGCAACACAAAACGCTGCCGATTTTCAGCGTGCAATACCATCCGGAAGCGTCGCCTGGGCCGCACGATGCTGGATTTCTATTTGATAGCTTCCGTAAGCTGATTGAGACCGGTCGCGTCTAACTTACGGCTGCGCCGGCTTTCTTAAGCCAGACCAACAGGATCGCAATATCGGCTGGCGTGACGCCTGATATCCTGGATGCCTGACCGATGGAGTCCGGCCGAAAGCGCGCTAATTTTTGCCGCGATTCAAATCTCAGCGAAGGGATTATGTCGTAATCAATTTGAGGAGGTAACCGCTTACTCTCAAGGCTCTTAAATCGCTCAATATGCGCCAAATCACGTGCGATGTAGCCCTCATACTTAATCTGGATTTCTACCTGCTGTCGCACCGGCTTAGGTAACGATGGATCTGCGATTTGGAGCAAGTCATACGACACTTCTGGCCTGCGGAGCAATTCGGCGTACGTGAATTGATTGTTCCTCGTGGAACAAAGGCGTGAAATCTCCGATTCGATCTGGTGCTTCTTTTGCGTGAAGTGTGACCAACGCTCCTCGCCGACTAAGCCGACGTGTTTGCCAATCGGCGTCAGTCGGAGATCTGCATTATCTTGGCGAAGTTGAAGGCGATATTCCGCCCGAGACGTGAACATTCGATACGGCTCATCCGTACTCTTCGTAATCAGATCATCTATCAAAACGCCAATATAGCTATCTGCACGGGTAAGGATCATCGGGTGTCTGTTCTGGGCGCGGAGAGCAGCATTGATTCCGGCCACCAATCCTTGGGCGCCGGCTTCTTCATATCCTGAAGTACCGTTAATTTGGCCGGCAAAGTAGAGATTTTGGATACGTTTGGTTTCCAGAGTGGGGTGCAATTGGTGCGGGAGGCTGTAGTCGTACTCAACTGCATATGCCGGGCGCAATATTTCTGCGTTCTCCAAGCCAACAATGCTCCGAATCATTTCAATCTGCACATCCTCCGGCATACTTGTCGAAGCGCCGTTCACATAAAATTCATCTGTAAATCGCCCTTCAGGCTCCAAAAAGATCTGGTGGCGGTCTTTTTCAGCGAATTTTACGATCTTATCTTCAATGGAAGGGCAATACCGTGGCCCTACGCCTTCAATCTGGCCTGAATACATTGGGGACCGACTCAAATTGGCTCGAATAACATCTTTTGTGCGATCTGAAGTGTAGGTGATGAAGCATGGGATTTGTTCCACGTGGAACATCGCATCGGTGCTGAACGAAAAGAAAGGGACCGGCGTGTCTCCATTTTGAATATCCATTTTGGAGAAATCTATGGAGCGTCGATTCAATCGGGGAGGTGTGCCGGTCTTCAACCGGCCTAGTTCAAAACCAAAAGCTTTCAGACTAGCGGACAATCCATAAGCCGCAGGTTCCCCCGCGCGTCCTGATTCGATCTTTGATTCTCCAATGTGAATCAATCCACGAAGAAATGTGCCGGTGGTAATGATAACCGAATCCGCTCTAAACTCCGTGCCAGTCTTCGTGGATACGCCAATCACGCGATCTCCATCTACGAGCAGCGCTTCTACCATCGCCTGTTTTACATCGAGGTGAGATTGTTTTTCGCAGACCCACTTCATTCGAAACTGATAGGCCTTCTTGTCGCATTGAGCTCGGGGCGCCCAGACGGATGGACCCTTCTTTGTGTTGAGCATTCGAAACTGAATCCCGGTCTGGTCGGTGTTGATTCCCATCTCACCACCCAATGCATCAATCTCTCTCGCCAAATGTCCTTTTGCCAATCCACCGATTGCCGGGTTGCAGGACATCTGACCGATCGTATCGAGATTACCGGTTAGCAGCAGCGTCTCCACTCCCATACGTGCAGACGCCAAGGCGGCCTCCGTGCCGGCGTGTCCGGCTCCGATAATAATTACTCCGTAGTGTTTTTTATAGACATAGCTCATTTACTATTTACCAATGCAAAATTTACTAAAAATTTGTGTCAATATATCTTCTGTTGTCGTTTTGCCGACAACAACACCCAGCGCGTCCAAACACGATCTGATCTGCTGCGAAACAATCTCTAAACCG
>Ga0105046_10010020_pt1 | contig 14779 bp, 15 predicted proteins | sample MAT03_FD_78385 | JGI IMG/M metagenome (GOLD analysis project Ga0105046, IMG submission 78385) | Freshwater microbial communities from Lake Fryxell liftoff mats and glacier meltwater in Antarctica - MAT-03 (megahit assembly) | ecosystem: Environmental > Aquatic > Freshwater > Ice > Liftoff... | reverse complement strand
TAACAGACGCCGAAGCAGGCGGTACAAGTGCAGAAAGATGCTCCTAAAGAGGGGTTGAAGAAGTCTGGCGTTGTGCAGACTCAATCGGGGGAATCCGTTGCTCTTGCTATTGTACCGAGGAATGCGAAAACATCGCACGATCCGAACCGCGAGATCCGAACACCCTGTTGGGTCAATCCGGCGGCGCAGTCGCCATTCACGTGCGAGGCCGACGCAGCGCCTGCCAGCTAGTCAGCAGGAACACGACTTCCGAACAAACGGTCGACCACGAGCACCCCAAGGCACCCCATGACCGGACAAGCAGCAGATCCAACGCAACATTTGTAAAAACTCCAGTGGCAACATTCCGTGTGTCCAACGCCTGGTGATTGGAAGCATAGAGCGCTTGTCGAAGCACTGCGCGTGGAAATTGAAAGGGCAAAACCCATACGAGGATGCGGAGATACACCGCCGCCGGGCCATATTCGGGTCCGAATAACAACGTAACGATCGAGTCCGCTCCCGCCGTGAACAAGGCTGCGATCACAATGCCTGCCAAGGCCGCCCAACCCGCAAGTTTGGACGCGGACTGCAAGAGCGCGCCGGGAGTTGCATGCTCGCGCGAAAACTCAGGAAGAATGCTCGCTTGCAGGTGCCCCAGGAGAGGCGCGAATCCGGTCGCACACCGATAGGCGGCTAAATAAAGGCCGATTTCGTGACTCTTACCCATGGCCGCCAGGGCGAGGACATCAAAGTTATACAGCGTCTGACCGAGAAGAAGGCTGACCGAAACCGGAAACGATTCGCGAAACAGCAGACGCAACGGCACGGCTTGGCGAGTCGCGAGACTAGCCGGATGCCACCGGCACCATAAAAAAACCACGCCAATGAACTCGCCTGCCACCCAACCGATGCCAGCCTTGCTGAGATCATTCGGCGAGCGAACCAGAAAGAACACCGTTCCGAGAAAGCAAATCTGCGACATCACCGATGCAATCGCCGGTGCGGCTGGCTCTCTCAACGCAAGAAAGCGCCAGCGAGGCGTGATCGCGTTGACGAGAAGAGAGCCAGTGTAAATCAGCAAAAGGTTGGACATCGGGCGATCCAGCCCAGTCACCAGAGCCCAGGTCGCAAATCCGCTGCCCATAACAAGCGCGAGCAACACGCGAATCTGCAGCATCGCCCTGACCCAAGCAATTTCGCAACCAGGATCTCGCGCTACCTCCCGAGTCGCAATTGCGTCAAATCCCTGTTGCACCACGAGCAGGCCATAAGACAAGATGCCGAGCGCCAGTTCAAACACTCCGAACATTTCCGGCTTTAATGCCCGTCCTAGCAGGATGATTGCCAACACATGCATTGATCGGGCAAGAATTTCACCGAAGCCAAGCGTGATAAAGCTGCGAACGAAAGCCAAGTGACGAAGACTCATTTCACGGATGCGCCAGATCGACGATCTGGTCCCGCGCGCTGGCGATCGCGATAATTTCTTCGGGTGCGATCGGCGCGCTTGAGCCGGTGTCGAGCGCATGGTAGAACTCGGCAATCAGCCGATTGAGCCCAGGGTAAGCAAACTGCCGCGTAACCAACCTCCGCGCGAGATTCCAGCCCGCCTGGCCGAAACGCGCCGTTGCTGTCCGAAAGGGCCGGGCGATCTTGGCTGCGCGCGAGACAGAGGCGCGATCAACGATCGCGAAACCATGAAACAGATCCAAATCAACGGCACCGTCTTCCGTGATGATCCGCATCGCACATTCCGTAGGGCGTCCATGGAGACTGATGACGATCGAAATCGACAGGCCATTGGCCCGGCCGCAAACGCGCCATTCACCCGCCCGCATATGGAAAACGGTCCAATCGGCCGCGCCAAGCGTTCCAGGAACTAAGCGCTCAATCAATGACAACGGATGAGGCAGAATGCCGGCGGCAACGCTGTCGGAATCCTGATTGGTGACGAGCGTCGCACCCGCGGAACAGAAGGTGGCGTCGATATGAAGGATAGAACCAAGTTCGGCCTTCCTCGCCATCACGTTGCGGAAACCATCCTGAAACAGAAATTGATGCACCGGCATGACGACTCGTCCGCAGCGCACGGCCGCTGACAACAGATCCCGTGAGACCTGGGCATCCCCGGCGAGAGGTTTTTCCACCAGAACGTGCATTCCGGCTTCGAGCGCGGATAGGGCCAGATTGGCGTGCGATTCGATTGGCGTGCAAATATGCAAGACTTTGGGCTTCAGGGCATGTTTCAAATCGGCTACGGATGTCACGTTTCTTGAACCAGGAAACCGGGCGCACAACCGAGCTCCCGCTTCCACGTTGCTGTCGACCACCGCGACAATGGTCGCACCACACCGCTGGGCGTAAATCGCATGCCAGGCCCCCATCAATCCAGCACCAGCAATCGCGACGGGAAGACGTTCAGCCACGATTCATTCCATTCGGAGCCGTGCTCAAGGGACGGTGCGATCGTCTACGGAGCTGAATGATACAACCTGAAGATATCAAAGTCGTCTCCTTTTTCAATCAAGCGGGCTCCAAATCTGTCTCGCAAGAATCTTTCCACTAGCGCGTAGGAATCATCTTTCTTGACGACCACAAACCCGAAGTCTCGGCCGGCCAGCGATTGGTTGACGTCCTCTGTCCGGCAACCCTCTGGAGGGCACGTATAACAACCGAATTTTAAGGGTTGGGGAGCGAAGTCACGGGAACAATTACCTACCCCGAACACAGCGCCGTTTGGATCCAGCGCGGCTATCCGAAATAGCGGGACGCTGGTCTTAATGGTTTTGGCGAGGTACTCTTCCGCACCAATCGTCCCCAGTAGGTACTTGACCTGGAGCACATTGGTCTCGATTACCAACACAGTCAGCAAGGAAAAGATCATGGATCCATACGCGGAGAGCACCAACGCGGCTCTGAGCACCGATCCCGCTTGACTCCATGCCCGCCAAAGTCCGTCCGCCGCCCACACCACCACGAGCGTAATGGGAACGATGGCGTACCTCAGCGTCGAGAGCAGGGTACTCCAATATGCAATGTAAATCAGGGTGAAAAAGACGCAGGCCTTGAATTGAGGATTGCGAGGGCGCAAAGGATAGAGCAGCGGCAGGGGCAGAAAGAGAACAAGAAAGAAGCCCAGCGGATTTGGCGTGGCCGACTCAAAGGCCTTTTGTCCCGCGAAATGCACCGCCCAAGGAATCTCGACATAGCGGCGCACAACTCCGCTGATACCGGAGTCATGGCTGGCTCCACTGCTCACGATGGCGCGACTGTCCCGGGGATACGCCGGATTTCCGGTCCGGACGTAGGTTTCGGCGGCCCAGAACATGCCGGACGCTGCGAATAGCCCCCCAAAAAGGAGCGCGGTCCGAAGCGGCTTGGGCCGATGGAGAATCGTCCAGCCAAAAAGTAACAGCAACGGGATTGCTCCGAAGAGCGCAACGTTCTTGATTCCGAAAGCCTGACCGAGTAGAAACGCCCCCAGATACAGCCAACCTGCCTTTGAGCTTTCATAAGAGCGGAGCAGCGCGTATAGACATCCGATCTGAAAGACTGCCATCGCCAGGTCGTCTTTGGGAACGCTGCCCGTCCAATGCAAGAAAGGTAGGAATGCCGCCGCCGCGGCGCCCAGAAGCGCTGCTTCACGGCTCAAGCAGCAGGCCCGGGCAACCCGGACCACGAGCCACAGGTAAAGGATAAACTCCGGCACCACCAGAAGCTGAGCCGCGGCACGTCCGCCGATAGCAAACTCCAGCGTTCCGAGAACCTCTCCGCCCTGCGGGAAGAATGATTCGGGAAGCGAAAAGTCCGGGCGAAGCACATGAGTCGACAAATAGTGCCGCGAGAGGGGGAAGTGGTAAGCGATCACGTCATAAGCGTTTACAGGGCTGAGAGCAATCAACGCAGTACAGGCGACAAAGAAAATCGCGAAGAAAACGACCAAGCCCGGCCACAGCCCGGACATGCCACTGTCCTGGCGCCAAGAATCCCACAGGAGGCCCGGAGCGCGAACGGCATCCCTCCAATAAAACAGGATCGGAGTAGTGGTTATCAGGAGTGCGGCCACGATGACAGGAGTGTAAAGCAGCCCGAGCTTCCCTATCGCCGTAAAGATCAGAACGAGGGCGCCGAAGCCGGTTGCGATTGCGAGCGGCGCGTCGCGATCCGTCACGTCGAGCCGTGCCAGTAAGAGCCGGCCTAACGAGTAGGCGGCAAGAATCGTCCACGCGACCGCCAAGGAACCCCTGGGCTCGCACAAAAGCGCGACCAGCACGGGAATAGCCAACCATAGGGGTTCAAGGTGCCAGAAGGTTTTTTTGCGCAGCCACAGGTAAAAAATCGCCGCTGCGCCGAGTAAGACCGGCAGCGCCCGAATCACATGAAACATCGCTCCGGTGTCGCGGAAATAGCTGATCGTCCAAACCAACGGGGCAGCGCATAGAACGATCGCCACAGCCAACCAACCGAGCGCCGTCCACTGCCTCCAATCTTGCAAACTTCGGCTCATCGAGCCGCATCCAAAAGAACGTCCAAGGTCAGTCTCGCCGAGCGTCTCCAACTGAATTGAGCCGCGTTCTGGATGCCATCCTTCACAAGTTTGTCCCGGTATGCGGGATCCGTGGCTACCCGGAGCATAGCTTGGGCGAGCAACTCAGGGTCGAGCTGGACAAAGCGGCTGGAGCACGACCCGGTTACCTCTCTCATGCCCGCGGTATCGATGCAAACAACGGGTGTGCCAGAGGCCTGCGCCTCTATGGCCGGCAAAGAAGTAGTTTCGTAGATTGCCGGGATGACCAGCGCATGGGCGGCCGCGTAAATAGGGCACAACTCTTCGTGTGGAACATAGCCGGTGAAGACCACGTGATCTTCGAGAGCAAGTCTGTGGATGACTGAATCCAGGTCGATACTGTGCGGATTCAGCGTGACGAGCACAAGACGGAAATCCGGCAGTTCGGGACGCAGGCGGGCGAACGCCTCCAGAAGCAGGGTCACGTTTCGCCTTCCGGAGGCAGAACCGACAAAAACGAAATACGGATGACCTTCGGCGGAGTACCGGCGCCGGACCTCATCAAGGGCTGAAGGGGAAAAATCAGACCGGAAATAAGACGCCGGCGCCAAAGGGATTGCCACGACATGGTCAGGATCGGCATGCCAGTATCGGACGATGTCGGCACGGGAGGCTTCAGTATCGGCAATCACACGATTGGCATGGCGCGCGCTCCATCCGTACAAGGGATTATAGAGCCAGCGCTGTCCCGCGGGAAACATCTCCGGATGAATCGCCGAGGTCGCATCGTGCAAGGTAACTACAGTTGGCGACCTTGACAACAACGGCCGGGAATAGGATGGGCAGAAGAGAACCCCGGCGGATACCAGGGGACCGAGCCTGGTGTTTTCCCAGATCAGCAGCCGTGCACTGGAGGAATGCACAACCTGCTTGAGATTCGGCGGCAGCGCAACATCCAGCTTTTTCGGGACATGAACTTCGATCTCAACACCGGATGGAACCACATCCGGTGTCCATTCGCGAAGTAAACTGAGCAAGTAGCGGCCGACTCCTGTAAGTTTGCCTTGGATCCTCCAGGCGTTCACTGCCACTCGCATGATCCGTTCAGGTTATCACACAGCGCCATTTTGATATTCTAGTAGGTTCCTGATTCATGAAAGTGCTTCTACTTGGATTCTCCCGGATCGCTCAACGAAGAATTCTGCCAGCGCTGGCGCGCCTGGGGCTTCGAGGAATAGAAGTGGCGTCGCTCCTTGCGGAGTCCACTGAGAACCAACACATCGGAGTGGAGAAGCGCTATTTCACCTATCAGGAGGCGCTGGAAAACAGCCGCGCTGATCTTGTATATGTTTCGACGATCAACAGCTTGCATGCGCCGCTGGCAAGCTCGGCGCTGCGGCGCGGATTTCATGTCATCGTCGACAAGCCCGCGTGTCTGACGGTGCAAGAGGCTGCTGACTTGACGGAGCTGGCTGCCTCCTCAGCCAGGTGCTTGGCCGAAGCGACGGTTTGGGCTTACCATCCCCAGGTCTGCCGGGCGCTGGAACTATTCCAGGGCGGCGCGACGCGGATCGCGGCGGCTTTCAGCTTTCCTCCGCCGCCCGAGACGGATACCCGTTACAAGGCCGAATGGGGTGGCGGCGCGGAGAACGATCTCGGCCCCTATGCCTTGACGCCCGGGCGGTGTTTCTTTGGGCAGCCCGCCGAAGCGATTGAAGCCCGAATATTGTCCGAATGCAGGGGCGTGACGACCAGTTTTGCGTTGATGTCGGTGTATCCGAAGGGAAGGTCACTTACCGGGTACTTCGGATTCGACACATGCTACGTCAACCAACTGCAAGTGGCGGGTCCGATGTTAGGAATCTCGATGGAGAGAGTTTTTAGTCCGCCAGCCGAGCTGCCCATGCGGCTCTCGGTTATCCAGAACAATGAAGTCCGGGGGATTGACCTTGCCCCCGCCGACACTTTTGAGCTTTTTCTGCGCGATGTCTTTGAGGCAATTCGGGTGGGCGAATTCAGTGGCTTCCGCCGGGCATTACTGGCTGATTCGCTCGAACGAGAGGCTTTGCGATCGTCACTGCTGCGCTCAAAAAACACCGTGTAGGCAGGCCAGCAGGTTACGAGCTTCGATGCTGAAATAACCGTGGGGCAGCAGAGCGTAGATTTCGCCCATGGTCATCCAGATGAAGCCAGGGGGCACTTCCTGGATTAAGCCTTCATCGAGTTCCACCACTGTGTATTGGTTTTCATAGTTGAGGAATCGTCCTCCCTCCTCACATTGGAGGGAGGCGTGAATGGTCTTTCCGATCCCTGGCCTATTAACATACTCGAAGAACGCTGGTGCTTTAGGGTCGCCAATCCGGGATTCATAGTCCGACAAAGAAACGGTTGATCCCAGTTCGAAGTTATCGACGCTTCCCGGATAGCAACAGGCTCGAATCAGAAAGCGGAGGTTGCCCCCGAAACGCTGTGCTATCAGGGCATTCAGCCCACGCCCGTGGTGCTTGAGCAACGGTTGGCTCCACTTTGCCACCTCGCGACCTCGCATTTCAACGTCAACCCCCACGACTGAAAAGAACCTTCCGTCAGGGCGATGAATCGCAGACTTCGAGATGCTCCATTCGGCCATTTCATCGAGCCCGACGATCGTGGTGCGCCGGGGGAAGTTGGCGCGGAGCCCGGTGAACCAACGAAGGATACGGTCGAGCTCACTGGCCTGTGGTGCGTCAATTTGAGGCGGTGGAACGCACGACAGGACGCTTCTGGCGTCCATATTGACGATGCTGTTCAGACGAAGGAGATCGCACAGCAAGCGCCAAGGCACCCAGCGGAACCCGGGAAGCACCGTTACAGGTCCGGTTGCTTCGACCAGCATATTGCGATTCCGTTTATAAAGAAAACGTGAAGCTTGTTCACTCTGCAATTGATCGCCCCACACGTGAGACTCATCGAGTGCCTGAAATTGATCGAGGTAGGGAGGAATCCTGCCACCATGCACCTTGGTATAGTTGCTACGCGTCGCCTGGAAGGTGGGAGCCAGTTGTGCTCCGGTCGAGTTTCCTGGCTCGATCTTGGCCTGGACAAGAACGCAACGTTGATTCTCAATGGATTTCGTCAGGAAACCAAGGATCCCCACCTCAGGCTGGTCGATCATCGGCTGATCCCAGTGCTGTTCCGAGCCGAAGGTGCCACGATGGCGGATTCCGACAATACTAAAAAACTGACCGGAAGCATGAACCAGCCTGAGGGGGCGGTCATCCGCGAACTGCCAGCGGTCCAGTTGGTCAAGCGGCACTTCGCGCACCCGCATCTGGGCCTCGAGCGTGGCATCGGCAAGCCACTGGAGCACCTCTTCTGGCGTTCTTAGCGGAGAGCTTTCCGGAGGGGTCATTGACCGGACTCACCGAGAGCCGCCACGAATCCGTCCCAGGACCGGATCGAATTGGCGGGGTCGTAATGAGTGCTGGCCAATGCAAGCATCACAGCTCCGGGCGAAAAGTTTTTAAGGCGTACGAAAGTCATCGGAGGAAGATAAAGCCCACGGTCCGAGCGGTTGATCTCAAAGGAGCGATTCTCGAAGCCGTCGGACACCTCGACGGTAAACGAACCCGCCAAGCCAACAACAACTTGATGAGTATCCCGATGAGCGTGCCCTGCGCGGTCGGCGATGACATCCGTCAAATAAAAGACCCGTTTGATGTCAAAGGGAATCGACTGAGAGCTTTCAATCGCCGTCAAGGTGCCCCGGTCATCCGGATGAGGAAAAAAGTCAATCCACCGAACAGAATCAAGTAGGTTCATCTAGTGTCCATTGTAACAATGCCTCATCATTGCGTTCGCCGAGCCCGTTCGATCCAACCGAGGTAGCGCGCCAGATGTGCTTCCGGGCGAAACAATCGAAGGTCGGGTGCCCGCCAGTCGCCGCGAAATTGCGGCGAATCGGTTTGATCGAGAATCTGCTCCAATTCATTCAGGTCTCGATAGACGAAGCCGCCCGCGGTGTTTCGTATGACCTCGGGGAGAGCGCCAAAGGAACTGGTGATAACCGGAGTTCCAGCTTGGAGTGACTCAAGGATAGTAAGGCCAAAGGTTTCGAAACAGATGGAGGGAACAATTGTCGCGCGCGCATTGGCATAGATCGTGTCCATCTCGGAATGTTGAACACGGCCGAGAAATTCGATCAATGGGCTCGCACCGGCAAGCTTGCGCAATTGCGGTTCGAACTCGCCCGCGCCGGCAATCACCAAGCGCCGGCCCGTTCGAAGGAAGACCGGAATGATCTCCTGCAATCCTTTGGCGCGCTCAAGTCTCCCGGCATACAAATAGTAATTGCTCTCGACTCTTTGGGGAACAGAAGACTCCCGCACGAAATGGGGAAGTACTTTGGCATCAATGTAAGGCGGCGTGGAGGCATAGCGTTGACGGACGAACTCGCTCGGCGCGAGAAACAGATCAATCGAGCGGGCGGCCTCTTCCATCATGGACCCGAGTCTCCAGAGTTGCGGTGGCCGGCGCTGTACAATTTGACAACTTATGCAATCACGGCTGTCGCAGGCCTCCCGTCCGTTCCGAAACAAGATGTGAGTCGGGCAGATCCACCAGTAGTCGTGGAGCGTACAGACGCGAAGCGCCTTGGTCATCGGAATCGCGTCCAAGCCAATCAAAGAAATATTATGGAAGTGAACGACGTCAAAGCCGGATCGCAAGATCTCCTCGAATGCCTTTCTTTTTAGGCATAAACGTCCGGTAATCTGGGTCAAAACGGGGGATGCGCGGCCCTGGGAAATAGTGTGTACGCGGATGGCGGGATGCAAGGCGAGGGGAGAGGGCGAAACGCCACCTTGCAAGAGGTGGAACGCGTCTGCACAATGCACAATCTCCACGCCGTGGCCCGCAATCGCCAACTCGTTCGCAAGTTGGGTGGCGAACACCGCGTCTCCACCAAAGTGCAGCGGAGGGAAGAAGGTCGTCACCATACAAAACCGCATAGGTAGGATTTTAGCGCGGTACAAGCTGACGCCGCCTTTTTCTAAAAATCCCCCTTTCAAACCGTGTGTGCCGTTTCCGGCACGGCGCTTACAGATGATTTTCTTGCTGTGGCTTGCGCCGGTTACTTCACAGCACCCCTAAGTCATGCAGACCCATGCCGATACTGACGGCGCCGCCAGCTTTTCTCCGCAAAACCGGCTATCCTATTGAATTCCTAGTCGGCATTCCCCGTCCGGAAATAGCTCCCCCAGCCGCGAACCGCGGGGGTTAGTTCCCCAACCATCTGCTTCATCTCCTTCCCGCTGTGCCGGTTACTGGTCAACTCTTGCACGCGGTCTCGAAGCTTCTTCGTCGCCTTCGGGCTCAGCCACCGTTACACGCAATGCTCGTCCGTCGCCCGCTGTATGCTTCACTTCTTGCCGATCGGGCACCCCAAAAACACGAAGTTCTCCTTCCTGCGTCTTAAGACCACCATCCGCGTCTACGCTGGATGCAGCGTCCTGGCCCGTGATTCCTTCCGGCATGTGGCCACGAAATCATCAGCGGAACGGACCAGTACTCCAAGCTCGCCGCATCGCGACGTCCAGATCCGATCCAACTTATTCAGGTCGATGTTGGCCAGCAACGGTGCCTGGAGGGGGTCCCGCATGGGTTTCTCTCATCGGGCCATCCTCCATCACTGCCAATTCCAAACTTTGGTAGATCTTCGAAGTCCCCACGACGGCCCCGAACACGTTCATCGGCACCCGGATCATTTGCTCGCCGCCGGCTTTTTCAACAACAGTCAAAATGGCGTTCTCAGCCGGACCCGTATCTACGGCACGGCCACCGAACGCGGGCGCAACGCAAGACGGAAACTAAAGGCTTAACAGGCCGCCCAGCGAGCTACTCAGATCCGGTTTCTACTCGGACTCGCATTCAGCGCCTAGAGCTTACCCTCCGCCAGTTGACCGGCCAGGTACTCGGAAGCCCGCATCGATAGCGCCAATATCGTGATCGTCGGATTCTGCCAACCGCCCGTCACAAAGCTACTCCCATCCACCACAAACAGATTCGATATGTCGTGGCATTGGTTCCACTTATTCAAGACACTCTTCTTCGGATCGTCACCCATCCGGCAAGTCCCTAGTTCATGAATGCTATATCCCGGAGGGTTCACTTTGTCGCTCTTGACTAACATCTCCAGACCCGCCTTGGTATACAACTCTTCCATCGCATCCGCCGCATCTTTGCAAAGGTTGCGTTCATTTTCGCCGCACCGGGCGTCAATATGCAGGGTCGGAATCCCCCAAGCGTCCTGCTGATCCTTGTTCAGCCGAACACGGTTCTCTTTGCTCGGTAGCACCTCGCCAAAGTTTTTCCCCTGCACACACGAACCCGCGGAACTGGCTAGCTTCTTTTGCAGAGCCTCGCCATACTCGGTGAAGTAACGCGGGTCAGGGTTCGACCCGGTATTCATCGGCAACGCATACCCCCGGATACAATTCCGCTTTTCCTTCTTATCGAGGTTGCGTATCGATGTAGGTCAGCGGCGGGATGGGTCAATCGGCAGTCAGTAAACGCCAGCGCCGCCCGGCCCGCGCCGCCGCCGGCCGGTGTTAACGTTCGCCTTCGCGTAAAGGGCGGAGTTCGTCGTGGCCGTCCGGAGATCAGCTCGCAATTCTTTCATAAACCGCTCAAGAGGATCTGCCGGCGGATCGTACGTCCAGGCCACCAACAGCGGTTTGAAGACCTGATCGGCCTGCGGCGTCGTCAGGGCGGCGAACGGCTGTTGGAACAGCTTGCCAGCCTGGGTGTCGACATGGTCCAGGCCAGATTGGTAGAGCATCTGGAGTGGCACCGGAGATACCGACAGGAGGAAATTCAGGAACTCAGGAGCCTCGGCCTCGATCGCCCCGGGCAACGCCCCGGCGGCGGGTTGCAGCAGGCTCGCAGCATGCCGCAGCATCGCCAGTCGGCGCACCGTGAAGAACCGTTTTACCGGTTCCGCTGCCGCCTCCAGCGCGACCGTCGCGATCTTCGCCGGAACCGACCGCGCGGCAGTCTACGCGGAAAGAGTAGAGGCGACCGAGGCCGCCTCTAGCGACCGAAAGAAACGGCGGCGCTGAATCGGCATTGGAAAACCTACTTCTCGGACTTGTATAAGATGCTGATCAGTTCGCTGCCGCCAAACGCGGTCTTTCCAACGACGACGCCCAGGAACTTAAACCCTTCCTCACCGGCTTGCCGCAGCTCTTTTTCCATCGTGGAAGTCTTCGAGGTAGCCGCCAGCTTGTACGAAATCCTGCCCGCTTTGCTATCCGGGTTGAACTCCAGAATCACGGCCACTTCCTTCCCCCCGAAGGTCGAAGAGAAGACGGTCTGCCCGCAATAGAAAAAGCCCTCCTCGCCCGCCTGATTCAGCTCTTTTTGCATCGTCGAGGTCTTCGAGGTCGCCACCAGTTTGTACTTCCGGCCCGCAGATGGGATAGCGGAGTTCTTGCTCATCACCGTGATCACTTCGCTGCCGCCAAACGCGGATTCACCGCCCATGACGCCACCAAAAACGAAGCCATCGGCTGCCGCCTGGTTCAGTTCCTTCTCCATCGTCGAAGTCTTACTGGTTGCCAAAACGCGGTAGTCTACTTTGCCGTCGGCCGAAAGGGCTAGCGCAGCGGTCAAAGCCGTGGTGAAAATGAGTCGTAGAAGCATCAGATTAGAATATCATCGTGCTAACCTCTGGAGATGACTGGCGAATTGTTTCGAGAGTTTTCGACCCGAAAACTGGCGCAATTGGCCGGGCGAATCGATGTCTGCCTCGATCGCCTGAATGACGACCAACTCTGGGCCCGCGGCAGCGAACACGAAAATGCCGTCGGCAACCTCGTCCTCCATCTAATCGGGAACACCGGGCAGTGGATTCTAAGCGGAGTGGGCGGCGCGGTTGACAGTCGCGAGCGCGACGAAGAGTTTAATATCCGGAACGGAGTGAGCAAGGCAGAATTGAAGGCGCGCCTGGCCGAGCGAATTGCCGCCGTCAACCAAATCATCGCCGGAGTCAGCGACGCCCGGCTTGCCGAGCGAATCCACGTCCAGAAGTATGACGTTTCGGTCCTCGAAGCGATCTACCATGTCGTCGAACACTTCTCCCAGCACATGGGCCAAATCGTCTTTGCCACCAAGCTGTTCACCGCGCGGGAACTGGGCTTCTACACCCACTTAAAACGCCCGGCGCATGGAGAAAAAACACCGTGAAAATCCTGCTCTGCCTCCTGGCCGTCGGGGTCTCGTGGGCTCAGCCGAAGCCCTCCACACGCTCTTTGAACAGCATCAACTGGATGGAGTTTCAGGAGTTCGTGCCCGAAAAGATAGACACCGTGCTGATTCCCACCGGCACCATGGAAGCCCACGGAGTCATCAACAACGGCGCGGATAATACTGCGCCGGAGGCACCTCGCCGAAGGCCTTAACGCGCTCTACGCGCCCGTTCTACCCTACGGCATGACCGGTACCCTGGCCCCATTCGCCGGCTCTTTCGCCATTAAAGAAAAGTCGTATCGCCTCTTCCTGACCGACGTTGTGGAAGGATGGGCCGGACAGGGCTTTCGCAACATCATCGTCATTAATGGTCACGGTGGACCCCAGACGGCCGTCCTAAACGATATCGCCCAGGACGTTGGCCAGCGGTTGCGGGTTCGGGTGATGGTCGTCAACTGGTGGTCCACCTGTTCCGAGGCGACTCTCAAGGTCTTCGGCCAGGACGGCGGCCACGCCGGCTGGAACGAAACCGCCTACGTCCAAGCCGTCGACGGGAATCTAATCCACCCCGAGCGCGACGACAAGGACCTCGCGACCGCCCGCCAAGGCGCAGCGACTTGGTTTGCCTACCCCTTTCCTTCGTCGGTGATTCTCTACCAAAAAGGCCAAGGCTATCCACAGTACGACGCCGGCAAAGCCGCGCAGTACAAGACCGCCGTGAACGCCTGTGTCATGGACCTCGTCAAAGACACAATCCGGAAGTGGGACAAAGCAAAGATTTTCCGCTGATACTCGGGCTGGGCTAATCTGGTTAGAGAAAGTCAATGTTGCGCTATTCCCTAATGACGCTCGCGGTGCTCTCCGGCCCCAATCTTTGGGCTCAGCCGCCAGACGTGGCCTTCTTTGAAGCCAAGATTCGGCCCGTCATGGCCGCCAAATGCTACGCCTGCCACTCCTCTAAACTGAAGGCCCCCATGGGTGGATTGGTCCTCGATACCAAGGCTGGCCTGGCCGCAGGCGGCAGTGGCGGCGCGGTGATCACAGCGGGCAAACCCCGTACAAGCCGATTGCTGACGGCGCTGCGCTTCACCGATCCCCATCTGCAGATGCCCCCCTCCGGAAAACTGCCGGAAACCGTAGTCGCCGATTTTGAAACCTGGATCGCCTCGGGCGCCCCGGACCCGCGCGCCGCCGCTCCCGCTGGCGAAACAACCTCGGCCCTCAAGGGCATGTCGATCGAAACGGGTAAGAAATGGTGGGCCTTCCAACCCATCGGTGAGTTGCCATCTCCGCCGGTCAAAGCCAAAACCTGGTCCCTCAACAAGATCGACCCGTTCATCCTGGCCAAGCTCGAAGCCAAGCGATTCAGCCCCGCTCCCACCGCTGACAAGCGAACTCTCGTGCGCCGGGCCTATATCGATCTAGTGGGTTTTAAGCCAACCTACGAAGAGGTGGAAGCCTTCGCCGCCGACCCGGCGCCCGACGCCTGGACCAAGCTGATCGACAAGCTACAGTCGATCCCTCAGTATGGCGAACGCTGGGGCCGCCACTGGATGGACGTCGCCCGCTTCGGCGAGGACAACCCAACCTCCGAAGCGACCAACCAGCCCTACCTCTACGCCTGGCGATACCGCGACTGGATCATTGAGGCGATCAATCGGGACCTTCCCTACGACCGCTTCGTGAAGATGCAACTCGCCGCCGACCACATGCCCGACGCCACCCGCGAGGACCGTCGAGCCCTCGGTTACCTCGGCGCCGCCCCCATTTATCATAAGGATCAGCGCCTGTCGGCCGATGTGATTGGCGGCTTTATGACCGACGACTGGGACGAGCGCGTCGACACCGTCTCCCGCGGTCTGCTGGCGATGACCGTCGCCTGCGCTCGCTGCCATGACCATAAATTCGACCCGATTCCAACCAAGGACTGTTACGGCCTCGCCGGCGTCTTCGCCTCCACCATGCGAACCGAGCAGCCGCTGTTCGATGTCGACGACACGGTTGAGCAGCGGTACTTGTGGGTGCAGCGCCGATTGATCGACCTGCGCTATTCGGCAAATCTGT
>Ga0105046_10010019_pt1 | contig 14779 bp, 12 predicted proteins | sample MAT03_FD_78385 | JGI IMG/M metagenome (GOLD analysis project Ga0105046, IMG submission 78385) | Freshwater microbial communities from Lake Fryxell liftoff mats and glacier meltwater in Antarctica - MAT-03 (megahit assembly) | ecosystem: Environmental > Aquatic > Freshwater > Ice > Liftoff... | reverse complement strand
GGCGAGGGAACAGGCGGGTTTGTCGCCCCATTCATGGGGCTTTGTCAGGGGAGGCGGACGGCTTTAGCCGCCGACAACGCGGCCAGCAATGTCCGATTGTCTTAAGTTGGTGTACATAGGCGACCCAGCGGATCGTCCCTACAAGAGATGTCGCTTCGGGCACACCTTATTTGCAACCATGATAGGTTGCCGCACGTATCTGATAAGATACTCCTCGGCCTCCGTTGTGGAACAAATATTTATCTTTTCCCTTAAACATCTCTTGATGTGTTTGGTGTATCCTGAAGACCTCACCATCCATCATTATGTGATAGAGGACTTGCATTTATGTCTCAGCCTGTTTTTGGGCGTGCAGATTTGCATATGCACACCACAGTTAGCGACGGCGTTCTGCCTGTACGAGAGCTGCTGGATTACATTGCAGAGCACTGTCGTCATCTCACAGCCATTGCCATCACCGATCATAATGTGCTTGATGCGAGTTTGTGGGCCTATGAGCACAAGGATCGCTATCCGTTTGATATTATCCCCGGTGTTGAAGTCAACAGCCGCTATGGGCATGTGCTGGCGCTGTGGGTCACAAGCCCCATCCCCAAGCATCTTGATTTCAAAGACACCGCCGCTGCCATTCATGAGGCGGGAGGTCTTGCCGTACTCGCACATCCCTTTCATCTGGAACTCAAGGAAGTGCGCAAGAATGCATGGCGTTACTGGAACAGTTTCCGTATGGTCCAGGAGGCTGGATTCGATGCGATTGAGACCATTAACGCGGGTCTGGTGACCCCTGGCAGCAATCGTTATGCGGCATGGCTGGCGCAGCGTTCAGGCATGGCGGTAACAGGCAGCAGTGATGCCCATACAGCAGGCGCAATTGGCACAGGATTTACGTACTACCCCGGTCAATCCGGTGATGACTTGCGTCAGGCCATCATCGCAGGCACAACACAGGCGGAGGGTGACAGATGGCCTCTGAAAGAGTACGTCGTATTTTTGAAGCACGTGAAAAAATTGAAGGTGATGCCCTCTTCGGCCACACGCCCCTCCTCGATTCCGCCCAACCCCAACCCCTCGCCTCTGTCCAACGAGTCGCAGTCTTAGCCGAGGCGTTTCCACCGAAAATTGATGGTGTGAGTAAAACGGCTTATCTAACCGTGCAGTATCTTCAACAAACGGGGCGCGAAGTCTTGATCTTCGCGCCTGATTCAGCCATACGCTCGGTGGGTGACAGTGAAGTGGTCGCCCTGCCCTCAGTCTCCGTTCCAGGAGCCGATGAGAGCCGTGCAGCGCTGCCGGTTGGTCTTCTCTCGCGGCGTCTGGCGGCCTTCGATCCCGATCTGATTTTGATGTTCAGTCCAGCTTTCATGGCAATCAGCGGCATGGTCGTCGGGCGTGAACGCAATATTCCCGTGATCGCCTGCTACCAGACCGATCTCCCCGGCTATGCGGCGGCGTATGGCTATCCGCTGCTGTCATACCCGGTGCGGCGTTGGCTGCGTTATCTCCACAATGGCTGCCATCTGACGCTGGTTCCCACGCCAAAAATCGGCGCAGAACTACGCGAGCATGGCTATAAGCGTCTGCGGGTATGGGGGCGCGGCGTCGATATTGACCTGTATCATCCTGTCAAGCGCGATCCACATATGCGGGCGCATCTGCTCAATGGACAGCCCAACGGCTCACTGCTGTGCCTCTATGTTGGTCGATTGGCGAATGAAAAATGCGTGCATCTGCTGCGACAGGTGGCCGATCTACCCGGTGTCGTATTGGCGATTGTGGGGGATGGGGCGCTGCGCGAAGACCTCGAAACGCAGTTTGCAGGCACGCCCACTGTATTTACGGGCTATCTGATCGGGGAAGAGTTGGCACAGGCGTTTGCGAGTGCCGATGCCTTCTTCTTTCCTGGCTCACAGGAGACATTTGGGCAGGTGGTGCAGGAGGCAATGGCGTCAGGGCTCCCCTCCGTCGTAACGAATCGCGGCGGTGTCTCTGGACTGGTCGATCATGGGGTAAACGGCTTTATCTGTGAGCACACCCAAGAGGCTTTTGCGGAGGCCGCGCAAAAGTTGCGCGATGATCTCATGATGCAGCAGCGCATGGCCGCAGCCGCACGACATGAGGTCTCACATCGTACATGGCCCGCTGTGATGCGTCTGCTCGAAACCCACATGGGAGAAGCGCTTGAATTGAACAGCCGTTTCCGCCGCTCCTTCGGATACACGACTTATCATTATGCGGCCCGCTATGTGCTGCCATCAGGTTGAGGTTGCGCCGAGCGCCGCTTTGCGCTTCAATGTGCTTGCTTTGATCTCTTAAGGATGCCTCTCTATGACAGACCGTAAAACGATTGCGCTCATCTCCCATGATGGCAAAAAGGCCGAGATGGTCGCGTTTGCGATGATGCACAAAGAGACTCTCTCGCACTATGATCTTGTGGCAACGAGCACGACAGGCGGCCTCGTGGCACAGAAAACAGGTCTTCCTGTGCGGCGGATGCTGTCGGGCCCGCATGGGGGCGATGCGCAAATTGCGGCGCTGGTGGCGGAGGGCAAAATTTCAGCCGTGTTCTTTTTTGTCGATCCGCTGGGCAAGCATCCGCACGACCCGGATATTCAGGGACTGCTGCGCATCTGCAATGTGCATAATATTCCGCTGGCAACCAATGAGGCCACCGCCGAATATATTATCTCGGCTCAGGCTTTGGAGTAGCGATTACCAGGCTTCGCGCTGTAAGCCTTCAACAGGATCAAAATCTTTGTCGCGTGTGACGAGGATGAGATTGTGCTGGATGGCGGTGGCGGCAATCCAGATGTCGTTTTCAGGGATGATAACCCCTTGTGTACGGAGTTTATGCTTAATGACTCCGTAATGTTCAGCTGTGCCTTTGTTGCAAGGTATAAGTTCATAAATACGAGTCAGTTCATCAAGACGGAGTAAGTTTCGGCCTATGCGGGAAGAATTGCGTGCGCCGTACCACAACTCTCCCCATGTAATGATTGAAAGGGCAGAGTCTTGAGGAGTAGCTTCAAGTCGTTTTTTCAGACGGACATCCGATCCATCAAGAAGAACAGACGCGATGTTAGTATCCAACAGATATAGAACACTACGACCGGACATGTTGTTCGCGTCTTGCGGCACGAATCGACTGGCGAATTTCTTCAGCATCGTCTGTCGTAAAACCAAGTATCTCAATATCTTCTAAAAGACGCTGTCCACCATGCAGGACATCATCGGTACTGTTCGAAGACCTATCACGCTTCTTCTCTAGCTCAAGCTTCTTAGTGTGAATTATAATCATTTCATGAAGATAGTCGGTGATCACAGCGACATCATCCACTCCGATATGTTTGGCAAGTGTTCCATACTGCTCATCAGTGAGAGCAAAGGTCATTGAACGTTCATTCATAGCTTCACCTCGCGTCGATCAGATATTTTCTCGTTATACATTCACTCAATTATACACTTACTCTTCGCCTAAAATCCCATCGTCTCAGGGCGGCGATAGTGAATCATGCGCTGCAACAGCTTCAATTCGTAGGGCGCACGATAGAATTCCAGCTTATAGCGCCAACCACTCAGCGTCTTGAGCAGGGCGCGCATCGTGCCATGCAGACGCATATCGGTTACGGTGGGATAAAAAGCGTTCACCACCGTCTCAAAATCGCGGATTTTGCGCCGAATCGGATCGGATGACCAGGGCGTTCCAGGGTTGCGCCGCAGCGAACGCTCGGCCCACTCTTCATCGGCCCATTCTTCTAAAGTCTGCGGGAAAGCAAAGCCACCGCGCATGGCCTCATCCAGAAGGACGCTGCCCTCTTGCGGTGTGGGCGTGTAGAGATACAAAATCAACTCGGTCGCGGGATTGATGGTCTTGATCTTGCGAATAAACGCCATCGTCTGCTCAATATCAGCAATTGGATCGGGCGGATTGCCAAGCACAAACGATAATTCCGGCACAATACCCACATTCCTGAGCCGTTCGACAATCGCCAGCGTTTGCGCGATGCCGCTCGTGCCGCCCTTGTTCATGAGCTTGAGCGTCTCGTCGCTGCCGCTCTCTGCCCCCATGAAAATCATTCTGGCCCCGCTGCGAGCCACTTTTTCGAGCGTACTGTCTTTATACGTCATGAGCGTATCGACACGACCCAGACCCCACCATGAAATGTCTAATCCAGTCAGACCTTCGGCAATCGCCTCGGTGCGGCGCTCACTGACGAAGAAATCCATATCGTGAAATTCCATGCCATCAATTTGATACTTTTCTTTCCAATGGCGCGTCACGGCCACGACACGCTCGGCGCTCTCGGCCAACCAGCGCTGTTTTGCCAACGGTACAACGGCGCAAAAATTGCACGCAAACGGGCAGCCCCAACTCGTATGATGGGCTCCGACACGCTGGCCCAGGTAGCTCGTGCCGATGTAGGGCTCCATATCGATTTTGTCGTAGGGATACCAGGGCAGATTTTCCAGCGGCACAAACGGAGCACGCAGCGTAAAAATAATCTCGCCTGCGGCATCACGATAGGCCAGCGAGGGCACATCTGTCAGCGTGCCGCCCGCATAAAACACATCCACGAATTTGCGGAAGGCCGCCTCACCCTGACCGACGATGACATAATCCACATAGCCACTTTTGAGCGTGACTTCGGCATGATTCGAGGGGAAATAGCCACCCCATAAAATCGTCAGATCGGGGCACGCGGCTTTTACGCGGCGGCACACGGGCACAGCCTGACGAAGCTGCGGCCCTGGCATCACTGTCACAGCAAGGAGTTTTGCGCCCGTTTTTTGCACCTCATCAATGATGGTCTGTGCCGCATCAACAACGAGATTGCCATCGATGAGGGTAAAGTCATAATCCGCCTCCACGACGGAGGCAATCGCCAGGAGCGACATGGGCAGACGCTGCTTGCCGGGAGAGGTGCTGATCGGATTGTAAAAGAGGATCGTCTGGCGCATAAAAAATCCTTTTTAATGACATGGTGGAATAACAGGGATGATGACGCGATATATGTCTTTTGTACAGCGGATTTCTAAAATCGCCATAACTTTTTAGGGATTACCCCTTAGACAAGAGTATCGTCATTTTGATGTGCGTTGGATTTAACGCTGCTTGTGACCCCTTCTCGCCTCTGTTAAAATAGGGCGTCACACACGCGCGGCCCCCGTCAGGAAGGCGGATCAGGTCGTTGAGCGATAGGTCTCCCATGCAATACCATATCTGGACACTTGGCTGTCAAATGAATGAGGCCGATACCCAGCGCCTCGCCTCCGAGTTTGAACGTATGGGCATTCAAGCGGCCCAGAACCCCGACGATGCCGATATTTATGTCATCAACACCTGTGTTGTGCGCCAGAGCGCCGAAGACAAAGCCTTTGGCCGCCTCGGTCTGCTCAAAGTCGCCAAAGAAGAAAATCCCAATAAAATTATTGGCTTGATGGGCTGCCTTGTCGGTGTGCGCGATCCGCTGGAACTGCGCAAAAAACTCCCTTATGTCGATGTGTTCCTTGCCCCCTCCGAACCCAGGCCCATGATCGACTTTTTGCATGATCGCTATGCCGAGGCTGAATGGATGCAGGTCGACGCGCAAGCCCGCGCTGATCGTGATGCTTATCAGGATGGTGAACTCATCCTGCCCGAACATGACCAGGGCAAACTCATCAGCGCCCATGTGCCGATTGTGCTCGGCTGTTCGCATGCTTGCACCTTCTGCGTGATCCCCTTCCGTCGCGGTGGAGAACGCAGCCGCAGCGTGGGCGAAATCGTGGCCCATGTGCGCAGTCTGGCGAAGCAGGGCGTCAAAGAAGTCACGCTGCTCGGCCAGATTGTGGATCGCTACGGCAAAGACATCCCCGATGGCCCGGATCTCGCGGATTTACTGCGCGTCGTGCATCAGGCGGCTGTCGAAACAGGCATTGAGCGCATTCGCTTTCTCACCAGCCATCCCAATTGGATGAATGACAAGCTTCTGCACACCGTCGCCGAACTGCCGCGCTTGATGCCACATATCGAAGTCCCAGTACAGGCTGGCAACGATGAGGTGCTGGAACGCATGAAACGCGGGTACACGATTGAGCAGTATCGGGCGCTGATTGCGAATATTCGCAGCATCGTGCCCAACGTCGCGATTCACACCGATGTGATTCTCGGCTTCCCTGGCGAGACACATGAGCAGTACATGGAGACATACAATCTTATGGCCGAGCTGAAGCTGGATAAATGGCATCTGGCCTGCTACAGCCCCCGCCCCCAGACCGTGAGCGAACGTCGTATGGTCGATGATGTCCCCGACGAAGAAAAGAAAGCGCGGCTCGCCCATCTGGATGAGTTACAGGCGGTTGTTTGCGCTGAGATCAATCAGCAGTGGTTGGGCCAGACGCTGGAAGTGCTGGTGGAAGATCAGTACAAGGGCAAATGGCGTGGTCGTACCCCGCAAAATAAGATCGTCTTCTTTGAGTCAGATCTGGATTGGCGCGGCAAGCTGGCAAATGTTGAAATCCTGCACACAAGCTCATGGAGTATGCAGGGGCGTCTGCCGCTGACCGAACGCCGTGATGAAGCCCTCATCGTCATGGGTTAGTAGGGCGTGATTTTCTAGGGGCGACTCATGGGTCGCCCTCTAATTTTTATAACAATTTTGTAATCCCCTTCTTTGTGCCACCTCTTCTGCAAGAAGCCTTAAGATTTCTCGTCCCCTGCTTGTGGAAACGATGGTGTCTCGTTACAATAGGGCCTATGTCATGCGGATATGGGTTTGCTTAATGCTACCGATCAGCGCGTGTATCCGACGCTGATTGACCGATTGGAGGCCAGGCACATGCCGGAGATTAAACTCGCGGGATACTACTATCCGAATAAGTTTGCGCGCATCACGCTGGAAGCCATGCAAGAAGTGATGGGCGATAAAGGGTTGAACGCGATTCTCAATCTGGCGGGGTTGTCTCACGTTATCGATAATTTCCCGCCTGATAACCTGGAAAAAGAATTCGACTTCGCCTACTTTTCCGCACTCAACGTTGCATTGGATGATATGTATGGGCCTCGTGGGGCGCGTGGGTTGGCGCTGCGCGGGGGCCGTGCGACGTTTGCACAGGGCTTGCGGGCCTTCGGTGCGCTGGCGGGCGTTGGCGATCTGGCCTTTAAAGTGCTGCCTCTGAACGCGAAACTGCGCATTGGTGTTCCCGCAATGGCGAACATCTTCTCTCAGTTCTCCGATCAGGTGTCCAATGTGTATGATGAAGGCAACGATAAAATCATCTACACGCTGGAACGCTGCCCGATGTGCTGGAATCGCAAGACAGACCGTGCAGTGTGCTTCGTGGGTCAGGGCCTGCTGCAAGAAGGTCTGCGCTGGGTCTCAGGCGGAAGTGAGTTCAAAGTGGATATCGACACCTGCATTTCTAAGGGTGACGATATGGGGCGTTACATCATTTACAAAGAGCCGATTAGCTAACCCTGTCTACTCCGTTCTTGCCGTTCCTCCATCTATAAGAGAATCTCTGCACCTGCCTGTGCGGGGGTATGGTTGACCATGCCCCTTACCGGTGGTTTGATAGGTTTTTTATCACCCCCTCTCACCTCTAAACAATCTGGTCATGCTAGAATGACACAGGACTACCCTAAACTCTCTATGTATGAAAAGAGGTTGTCATGTATCGTCTTGGTCTGATCGGGCTGACTATGATTCTCCTGCTGGCAGGATGTAATCTGGGCAACAGCCCGCGCGAGACAGATGTTCCCCTGAATACGGCCACCCCTCCGCCCATTCAAAGCGGTAAGCCTGTTGTGACCATCCTTTCGCCTGCGGATGGCGGTAAAGTCGAGGTCGGCAAACAGATGATTGTCAAAGTCAACGCCACCGATCCTGTTGGTGTGACGGGTATTCAACTGCTGGTCAACGGCGCAATTGTTAAACGGGTGTCCTCTCGCAATATCAGCGGTGATACCACCCTCCCCGCCGACCTGGATTACATCCCGCGCACAGCAGGCGACCTTGATATACAGGTGCTTGCGTTTCGCGGTCAAACGGCCAGCGATCCCAAGACTCTGAGCCTTGAAGCAGTGACCGCCACCACAGGCGGCACAACGGGTGGAACAACCGGAGGCACAACAGGTGGCAGCGGTACACTTCCTGTTGTCATCCCCAATGATGGCGTCTGCCGTGCGCTCATGGATGTGAATCTCAATATGCGTGCGACCCCTGTCACGGGCCCTGTGCTGATCATTGTCCCTGGTGGCACACTGTCTATCATCACGGCGCGTCTGCCTGATAATTCGTGGTGGAAGATCAGCTACAGCAATCAGCAGGGATGGGTCAGCGGCCAGTTTATCGATCTGTCGGGCAATTGTTCCGGCATTCCGATTGATGCACCCGCCACACCAACGCTTGCCCCGACTCTGACGCCGCGCCCAAATCCCACCAATACACCTTTGCCAAGCAATACGCCTGTCCCTGGCAAATCTGATTTGCTCGTGACGCAAATTGGCGGCGAGCTGAATCCGGTGTTGGGTGGCAATGGCGAAGTCACCAAGCAGTATTCGGTGACGATCACCAACAATGCGATTGGGAACGCAAACGCGGGCCAGTTCACTGTCTCGCTCAAGGTGAATGACACGCTGGATGAGGAATGGACGGTGTCGGGGCTGGCCGCTGGTCAAAGCGTGCTGCTCACAACCAATGTGACCTTCAAATCATCTGGCTCATTCATCCTGCGCGTGGATGCTGATACGGGGAACACCGTCACCGAGGCCAGTGATGTGAACAACACTGGCTTCCAGACCGTGACCGTCGCACAGCCGTAGCACAAAGGGCTTTCAATGGTATGTAAGGACATGAGAGATCATGTCCTTACCCCCTCATAAGTGGGTATATTTTTCCCTTTCCCATCAAAGAACGCTACAATTCTTCTATTCTCAGATCGCAGCGCACGGCGGAGTCGTAACGGTGTATATCAACACCCGTGTTTTGATCCTCACCAATGATGTGAAATTCTCTATGCAAACGGCGCAGGCCCTGGAACGTGCAGGAGCCTTTAAAGTCGCGCCCTTTGCTTCTGTTGAGAATGCACTGACGGCTCTACAGCACTCACCACAAGAGGTGGTTTTGCTCGATACGTCGCTGTCAGGTCTTAATGTTGAGTCCTTCATTGTGCAGGTGCGCGAGATTCAGCCAGATATTGCCTTCATCCTGCTGCCCGAATCGACGACCAATCAGCAACTTGTGGCACGCCTGAGTCTGCATGGTGTGGCCGACGTCACCTGGACCGCCCGCCGCCTTCTGCCGCTCATCAAAGCCGCACAGCGCCGCGTCTATGACGATCAGCCCAAAACCGCCCAGGTGAAAGCCGCCACGCCCACAAAACCGCCGCTGGATGAGAGCACACGCCGAATCAGCGCCCTCAATGTGCCCGGTGATGATCCCGTCGAATTTTTGCTCTCTGACGCTGCCGATGGCGAAACCCGTGTTGAGGTGATTGCGCCCGACGATTCAAAAGGGCTGGAGATTTTCAAAATATTGGCGGATGAAGAGCCGCCCATGCCCTCTTTCGAGGAGAGCGCCACCATCCACGATTTGCGCGTGCGATTAGTGAATCCTGCATTCTTGAAAGAAATTAGCGGCATCGCCCGTGATATGGATGACGAGGACGACGCCACACCACAGTCATCCGGGGGCACACCGCAAGAAGACGAGCCCAGCACAGCAGCCCTCATCCTTGCCAGCAGCGCCGATGATTCGACGCCGCTGGATGCCTTTTCGCTGGAAGACTTTCTCGCCCGTATTCAGGAAAAGCTCCTCGAATCGGGACGGACGTTGCAGCCTCTGCCCTCATGGGTGCAGGAGAGCGAAAAATATGTCCGTGAGCCTGATTTCCTCGACGATGATTTGCCAGGCATTATCTCGCCCTCGACGCCGCTGGAATATACCTCATCCATCACAACGCCCTCCCAACCGCAGCCGCAGGTTCCTGATTACAACGACATGGAAACCGAGCGCAGCCAGCCGGTCATTCGTTCATATCCGGTGTCTGAGGAAGAGGTTATCGCGGCAGCGGCTGAACTTCTACCACCGCCCTCGATCTATGACACGTACCTGGGTGAGGACGACGCCGAAACGCTTGATCTGCCGCCTGAGTTGATCACGGATATGGGTGAGAAAGAACAGGGCACAACGCGCGATCTGCCAGCGGTTTCACTGGCGGCAGGCCAAACAGATCTGCCCCCGATGGACAAAGAAACTGAGACGACGCGCACGCCCATCGTCCCGCTGCCGTCCGCACCCACGGCCGCCGAAGGTGAGCGCGCCTATATTGAGAAGCTCACCGTAACGCTTGTGCAGGTATCGCTCGAATTGACGGCTGAAGCCACCCTGCTCATCCGTGAGGGCCAGATTATTGCGCATGATGGTGTGCTGCCGATTGATGATGTCGGTGAACTCTTTCATCAGCCTGGGCATAATTGGGAGGCTGAACCGCTGCAAGGCCGCATTCGCTTCCTCACGCTTCCGGCCAGCGGGCAGGATTACATGCTCTACTCGCGCGGCATGGAGACAGGTGTCACGCTCTGCCTCATCTTTGCGGGAACGCTGCCTCTCTACACAATTCGTCGCCAGGGCAAACGCCTTGCCGATGCGTTGGCCTCTGTGCCCGCGCCGCCGCTGGCCTTCTTTGAGAGCGAAGCTGAAGCGACTGTTATTGAACCCGTCGATGAGGAACTTGAAGATGTTGAGACGGGTGAACTGCTGCCCTTCACCTATCTGTGGCCTGTGCGCGATGAGTCCGTGTCATTGTCGCTTGAGAGCCGCCAAGCCTTGTTCGATTATTATCAACGTCAGTTGCCCAGGCGCGGCTGGGACATCCAGGCGATGGATATTCAAGAGGATTACATCTATCTCGCCGTGACGCATCCCGCCACGCAGTCGGCATCTGAGCGCTTGCAGGATTTGCAGCAGCGCGCCGCCTCTGTAATTGAACGTATACACGACACCCCGACGGATTTATGGGCCTCCAGTTATACGGTGCTCATTCCTGGCCGCGCCCTGACCACCGATGAGATTCAAGATTTCCTGGAATTTGCACGGTCATAGAATTGCCGAGAGTTCTTTAGAGTCATATCTGGTCATGATTGTTCCGTTCTTCATATAAGAGGGCACATTAAAAAATGGGCGTGTAGGGGCACGATGCATCGTGCCCTGACGACCATCTCATCTCAACCACAACAGACCAAAGCTGCTTTTGAGGGCACGATGCATCGTGCCCCTACATTTCTCGTCCATTTACGCGGGACATACAATGATGTGGTTTTACAAATAAGAGGAGCCTTTCATGATCAACCCCGAAACTATATTCGATGCCATCGCGGAGAATCTGAGCGCCCTGCCCAATATCAAGCGCGGCCAGATGTTTGGCATACCGACCCTCTATGTCAATGGCAACGCCTTTGCCTGCTATTCGCATGGATCAATGGTGTTTAAGCTGTCCGGTGCAGAGCACAAGGAGGCACTTGCGCTGCAAGATGCGAAGCTGTTTGATCCCGGCGGCAGCGGCAGTGCCATGAAACAATGGGTGCAGCTTCTGGCCGTCCATCGCGATCAGTGGGAAGACTGGGCCGAAGCCGCCTTAAGTTACGTCTCAACCCTGCCCGCCAAATAACGCCTTGCCCCACCGATCCAGCAAGCACATGGGACGATATTGCAATCATCCTCGTCGCGATGCCAAACCTCATGTTTTGTGCTAAAATCGCTCGTATGTTCGCCTTTCATATAAGGAGGCTTGTGTATGAGCGAACGGCCTACGCTCTTTTTGCTCGATGGTCATGCCATCACCTATCGTCAATATTATGTTGTGGCCCGCACGCCGCAGCTCAGCCATCTCACATCGCGCACAGGCGAACCGACAGGCACGGTGCATCGCTTTACATCGGTGCTGCTCGATATTTTGGAAAAAGATCATCCTGAATATCTCGCGGCCACCTTTGATGATGGTCTCTCAGGTCGCGAGGATTACTATCCCGCCTATAAAGCGCAGCGTGCCGATCCTCCCGTCGATTTCGAGCCCCAGTTGCAGCGTGTTCACGATCTGGTCAAAGCCTTCAATATTCCTCTCTTCACGCTGCATGGCTTTGAGGCCGATGACATCATTGGCACGCTCTCCCGTCAGGCCGAGGAGCAAAACGTTAACATTCATATCATCACAGGCGACAAAGATATTTTGCAGCTCCTCTCGCCCAATGTGACGGTGCGGATTCCTCGCTTTGGGGAGACCGATGTCGTCTGGGATGAGGCGCATTTCCAGCAGGAATACGGCTTCCCGCCGATTCGTCTGGTTGATTACAAAGCGCTGGTGGGCGATACCTCGGATAACATCCCCGGCGTTGCGGGCATTGGCGACAAAACCGCCAAGCAGCTCTTGCAGCAGTACGGCTCACTGGATGGCATCTACCAGAATTTGCAGCTTCTCTCCAAGGGCGTGCGCGAGAAATTGACCGTTGGGCATGACAGCGCCTATATGAGCTATCGTCTGGCCCGCATCATGCGCGATTTGCCCGTCACATTGGATCTTGAGCGCTGCGTATCGCATGATTTCGATCTGCCAACGGTGGAAGCCATCTTTGATGAGTTGAGTTTTCGCTCGCATCAGGATCGGCTCTATCGCATCGTCAACGCCGAAAACACGCCGCACTTTGAGGAGAGCACTACCAAGATCGAAGCGAGTGACGTCATTCATACGATTATTGTGGATGATGAGGAGAAGCTTGAAGGTCTGCTCCAGGTGCTCGAATCGGCCACACAAATCGCGTTTGACACCGAGACAACAAGCATCGATCAGATGCAGGCCGAATTGGTTGGTATTTCGCTCTCGGTGGATGGCACGATTGGTTATTACATCCCCGTTGGGCATATCTCAGAGGGCGCGGGCACGATGTTTGCCACCGCAGCGCCCAATCAACTGCCCAAAGAGCGTGTGATTGAAGCCCTGCGCGGCCCGCTGACAAACCCGAAGATTCCCAAATATGGGCATAACGCCTCGTATGATCTGGTTATTTTGCGGCGCTCAGGCATTGATGTGCAGCCCATCACCTTTGATACGATGGTGGCCGAATGGATTGTCGAGCCGATCAGCAAGAATCTAGGACTCAAGAATCTGGCCTATGAGCGTCTGCGCGTGCGCATGCAGGAGATCGATACCCTCCTTAAAGCCAAGAAGCGCAAGACAATGGCCGAAGTGCCGATTGAAGAAGCCGCCCCCTATGCCGCCGCTGATGCCGCCATGACCATGCAGTTGGCGATGGAAACGCCGCCGCTGACAGTGGCAACGCCCCAATCTCTGCCCCAGGAGATTGCGGATAAGGGTCTCCAATCGCTGTATGACACGCTGGAAATGCCCCTTATCCCGGTGATTGCCGCGATGGAGCAAAACGGCGTCATGCTCGATGTGCCCTATCTCGCAAAGTTGAACGAAAAACTCACCCATATCATGGAAGGGCTCGAACAGCGCATTTACGAGATGGTGGGCATGCCATTTAAGATTGGCAGCACCAAGCAGTTGAATGAAGTGCTGTTTGAGAAGCTCAAACTCTCGGTGGCAGGGCTGCGCAAGACCGCCCAGGGCTACTCAACGGACGTGAATACGCTCGATGCGCTGTATGACAAGCATCCTGTGATTCCGGTCATTCTGGAATATCGCGAGTTGTCGAAGCTCAAGAGCACCTATATCGATGCGCTGCCGAGTCTGGTCAATCCGCACACGGGCCGCGTGCATACCAGCTACAATCAGACGGGGACTGCCACAGGCCGCGTCAGCAGCAACAGCCCCAACCTGCAAAACATCCCCAACAAGACCGAATTAGGTCGCGATGTGCGCCGCGCCTTCATTGCCCCACCCGGTCATGTGCTGCTCTCAGTGGATTACAGCCGGATTGAGCTTCGTCTCATGGCGCACATCAGCCAGGATCAGGGCATTATCTCAGCATTCCAGCGTGGCGAGGATATTCACCGTGCCACCGCCGCGACAGTGTATGGCATTCCGAGTGAAGAGGTCACGAGTACGCAGCGCAGTTTTGCCAAGCGCGTCAACTTTGGCATTCTGTATGGCATGGGGGCGCATCGTCTCGCCCGTGACAGCGAACTGACCTATGCCGAAGCCGACTCGTTTGTAAAAACCTATCGCGCTCGCTTCCCCCAGGTCGATGAATATATCGAGAACACCAAGCAGATGGCCCGTGATAAAGGCTATGTTGAAACGTTGATGAAGCGCCGCCGCAACTTCCCCGCGATGCAAAATCCGCGCACCAACCGCCAGATTTTGCAGGCCGAAGAACGGGCCGCGATCAATGCGCCGATCCAGGGCACAGCCGCTGATGTGCTTAAGCTGGCAACACTGCGTCTGCACACGTTCCTGCACGATGAGTACCCGACGGTGAAGATGATTTTGCAGGTGCATGACGAACTCGTGTTTGAAGTGCCGTCTGATATTGTTGTCCCGGTGGCCCGCGCCATTGTGACAATTATGGAGGATGCCAACCCCATTGCGCCGCTGCCGCTCACTGTTCCGCTGGTTGCAAATGCGCAGTACGGCCCTAACTGGAACGATATGGTGCCTGTGCCCCTCGAATAACGAAAATTTACAACACATGTGGGCGATCCAGCGGGTCGCCCGCTGTTTGACCCCTCACCCCAACCCCTTCTCAAGGGTAGGTTTTTTTTCTGAGAACGGATTTCAGAGTATCCAACGTAGGGGGTACGTTGGATCGATGGGCAGGGGCACGTTTTTACAGCCCCCTGCG
>Ga0105046_10010016_pt1 | contig 14783 bp, 11 predicted proteins | sample MAT03_FD_78385 | JGI IMG/M metagenome (GOLD analysis project Ga0105046, IMG submission 78385) | Freshwater microbial communities from Lake Fryxell liftoff mats and glacier meltwater in Antarctica - MAT-03 (megahit assembly) | ecosystem: Environmental > Aquatic > Freshwater > Ice > Liftoff... | reverse complement strand
GTGTGGTCGGCCGACAGCGGCATCACACCCGTCGGGATCGGCCAGAGCATGTACAGGCCGAACAGCGTGACGATCGCGAACGGGAGCCAGCGGGTGAGGCCGACCAGGCGCGAGGGTGTGGGCTCAGCGGCGGACATCGCCCAGGATCACCGTCCACGGGAGGGGGCGACGGACGCGGAGGTTGGTTAACTTGGTCGCGGCGAGGCCGATCACGGCGCGGCGACTGAAGTGCTGCACGTGGCCGGGCGTGTTGCCGAGCGAGCCGACGTAGCGGCCGCGGGCGAGGTTCATGAGCCGCCACACCGGCTCCCAGGGCGTACTGATGAGCACGTGACGGCGGGCGACGCGAGCCAGCTCGGCGAGGCCGGCGGCGGGGTCGGCGAGGTGCTCGAGCACCTCGCACGCGACGGCGAGGTCGAAGCTGGCGTCGGGGTAGGGCAGCCCGTAGATCGACGCCTCGCGCAGGACGATCTGCGGGTCGATGCCGGGCGCGGGCCGCAAGGCGACGTCACAAGCCTCGAAGCGCGCCGGCCTCGCGGCCTTGATAAGATGGTCGGCGAGCAGGGCCTCGCCGCAGCCGACCTCGAGCACGCTGGTGGCACCTGTCCCGAGGTACAGGTCGGTGACGGCGCCGGTGAAGCCGCGCATCAGGGCGCGCACGATCGGGTTGGGCGCGCCGTATTTGTCGTAGTGGTTGCCGACGATGTTGCCAGCGTCGACGCGCGGGCGGGCGCTCATGCGAGGTCTCCCGTGGGCGCTGAAACCACCGGCGGCGTGATCGCGGTCGACCACGGTTCGGCGGCGGTGCGCTCGAGGCCGGGCACCCGCGGGCCATCGGTGAGGACCGTGACCGCGGCTTCGAGCTGGCGGACGTGGACCAGGACCTGCTCGTTGAGGCGGCGGTTGGCGGCGATGAGGTCGCCGAGCAAGGCCATGAGCCCGACCAGGAAGGCGAGTACGACCGCGCCGACGGCGACGAGCAGCGACTCGGTGTGGCCGCTCTCCTGCGGCCAGCGCACCACGTAGAAGTAGGCGAAGCGGCCGCCGAGGCCGAGGCCGAGCAGGAGCAGCAGGGCAGCGACGAAGCCGAAGGTCTGGAACGGCCAGTACATGCTGTAGGACCGGAGGATGACGGCGCCGTTGCGGCGCACGTAGCTGCCGAGCGACCGGAACAGCCGCGACTCGCGGGTATGCGGGTTGCAGTCGATCGCCACGTTCTCGATCGCCAGGCCGGCGTGACCGGCCTGAATGATCGTCTCCAGGGTGTAGGTGAAGCGGTTGTGGACGAACAGGGTCATCGCCGCCGTGCGGCCGATCGCCCGGAAGCCGCTGGTCGCGTCGCGCACGGCGGTGCCGCTGGCGCGGCGGACCACGTTGGAGCCCCAGCGTTGCAGCACGCGCTTGACCCACGAGAAGTGCGCGAGCTGGTCGGTGCGGCGGTCGCCGACGACGATGTCGGCGCGGCCGGCGAGGATCGGTGCGACCAGGCGGGCGATGTCGGCACCGCGATATTGGTTGTCAGCGTCGGTGTTGACGATGATATGCGCGCCCAGGCGCAGGCAGGCGTCGACGCCGGCCATGTAGGCGACGGCGAGGCCGCGGTGCCGGGGGAAGCGAAGCACATGATGCACGCCGAGCTGCTCGGCGTACGCGGCGGTGCCGTCGCTGCTGCCGTCGTCGATCACCAGGACCTCGATGCTGTCGATGCCGGGGACCTCGCGCGGCAGGTCGGCGAAGGTCGCCCCGAGGTGGTCCCGCTCGTTGAGGCAGGGGATCTGGATGAGGAGCTTCACGGCCGCGAAGACGACGCTTGTACCACGCCGGCGCGGGCCATGGCAGCCGCGATCTCGACGGTCCGGTAGTGGATGTCGACGATGTCGTCGAGCTCGCGGGCGTAGCCGCCGGCCATGGTGACCGCGACCGGCAGACCGGCGTCGCGACATGTCGTAAGGACCAGCTCGTCGCGGCGCGCAAGACCCTGCTTGGTCAGCGCGAGCCGGCCGAGGCGGTCGCCAGCGAACGGGTCGGCGCCCGCGAGGTAGATCGCCAGCTCGGCCCGCGAGCGCTCGAGCGCGTGCGCCAGGGCCTCGGTCAGCGCGGCCAGATAGGCGACGTCATCGGTGCCGTCGGGCAGGTCGACGTCGAGGTCGCTGCGCTGCTTGGTGAACGGGAAGTTGCGGGCGGCGTGGACCGAGAGGGTGAACACGCTGGGGTCGCCGGCGAGGATCGCCGCGGTGCCGTTGCCTTGATGTACGTCGCAGTCGACGATCACGATCTGGCGCGCGCGACCCTCGGCCTGCATCACGCGCGCCGCGACGGCGCTGTCGTTGAATACGCAATAACCCTCGGGGCGGTCGGCGAAGGCGTGGTGGGTGCCGCCAGCGAGGTTGACGGCGAGTCCGTCCACCAAGGCGGCGCGACAGGCAGAGATCGTCGCGCCGGTGGACCGCAGCGAGCGCTCGACCATCGCCGGGCTCCACGGGAACCCGAGCTCGCGCAGCTCGTTCGCCGAGAGCGTGCCGGCGTACACGCGCTCGACGTAGTCGTCGGTGTGGGCGAGCGCCAACTGCTCGCGGGTGGCGGCGGGCGGGACGTGGAGCTCGCCGAGCCCGGCCGCCTCGACGCGGGCCCGCAGCCGGGCGTACTTCTCCATCGGGAATCGGTGCCCGGGCGGCAGCGGCAGGACGAAGGCGTCGGTGGCGAAGATCTGCACGAGCTTCGCCAAGATGGCAGCAATACCGGCGCGGGCCAAATCGCGCGCGGTGCGCGAGCGACATCGTGGGAGCCGTCGGGTAGGCTTTCGCGCATGGCGGCGATCGACTCGCTCCTCAAGCTGGTGGAGGCCCAGAAGGCCGACGCCCTCATCATCGCGTCCGAGCGGGTTCCGCTGCTCAAGAAGGCCGGCGCCGATCTGGCGCTGTCGATGCCGAAGGTCAGCCACGACATGGTCTCGGTGTTCCTCGAGGACCTCGTCGACGGCGACCAACTGGCGGCGCTGCATCAGGACGGCTCGCTGCGGATCAACCACAACGTCGGCGATGCGGTGTTCTCGGCCGAGCTGCGCAGCGAGCACGGGCGCTACCACCTCGCGTTTTATTTGCAGCGCGTGGGTCAACCGGCGGCGCCGCGGCGCGGCACCGGGGCGCCCGCGGGCCGGCCGATGACCGGGCCGCAGCCGATCCGCAGCCGTGACCCCGGGTTGCCTGGACCGGCGATCATGCCGGCACCGGTGGCCCCGCGGCCGCCGGTGATCTCGGCGCCGTCTCGACCTGTCCCTGAGGACAGCAGACATGTCCCTTCAGACAGCCCAATGAGCGTTGACTCGGTCGGCGGCTACCGCGAGGCGGCGAGCAACGCGGGCGACCTGATCGAGCTGGCGTTGCAGGCCCACCGCGACGGCGCGTCGGACCTGCTGCTGTCGACCGGGCTGCCGGCGCGGCTGCGTCTGGGCGGCACGCTGCGCGAGACGGGCCTGGTCTGCGACGCCGAGCAGATCCTCGCGCTGGCCTCGAGTGGGTGGAGCCCGGAGCGGCGCCTGGAGTTCGAGCGCAGCGGCAGCGTCGACCTCGCGCTCGACCTGGCCCCCGGGCCAGGGGCCAGGCCGCTGCGCTTTCGCGTCAACCTGTTTCGCCAGCAGCGCGGCCTGGCGGCGGCGATCCGGCCGGTGCGCTCGGAGGTGCCTTCGCTGGCGCAGCTCGGGCTGCCGGAGGACTTCAAGGCGCTGGTGCAGTACCCGTCGGGCCTGGTGTTGATGACGGGCCCGACCGGCTCGGGTAAGTCGACCACGCTGGCCGCGCTGATCGAGCACGTGAATCAGAGCTCGGCCAAACACGTGCTGACGCTCGAGGACCCGGTCGAGCTGCGCTACGTCAGCAAGCGATCGATGATCCACCAGCGCGAGGTCGGCACGGACGTCGAGAGCTTCGCGTCGGGCCTGCGCGCCGCGCTGCGCGAGGACCCGGACATCATCCTCGTCGGCGAGATGCGGGACCAGGAGACGATCGCGGCGGCGTTGACGGCGGCGGAGACCGGACACCTGGTGCTCTCGACGCTGCACAGCGGCAGCGCGGGCATGGCGATCGACCGCATCATCGACGTGTTCCCGGGGCCCAAGCAGCCGCAGGTCCGATTACAACTGGCGGGGGCGCTGCGGGCGATCATCACGCAGGTGCTGCTGCCGTCGCGCAGCCTCGAGCGGGTGCCGGCCTACGAAAAAATGCTGGTGACGGCGGCGATCGCCAGCCAGATCCGCGAGGGCCGTGCGCATCAGATCGCCAACCAGATCCAGACCGGACGCGCCGAGGGCATGATGTCGCTCGAGCAGTCGCTGCTCGCGCTGCTGCGCAGCGGGAGGATCAGCATCGAGGCGGCGATGGACGTCGCGCCCGACCCGGACAGCCTGCGCCGGGCATATCGAGGCTGAGGTATGCACGCGTGGCGTCACAGACTGCCAGCGGCGGCGCTGATGATCGCAGCGGTGGCCGGCGTACACGCGCGGGCCTGGCAGTTCATCTGCGACGACGCATACATCTCGTTTCGCTTCGCGCGTCAGTTGGCCGAGCACGGGACCCTGGCGTTCAACCTCGCGGCGCCGCGCGAGCTGATCGAGGGGTATACGAATTTCCTGTGGGTGCTGCTGCTGGCCAGTGGCCAATACTTCGGGCTGGCGCCCGAGGTGGTCGCGCCGTGGCTGACGGTGCTGGCGGCGTTCGCCGGGCTGGCGCTCGCGTGTGGTCTGTCGCGGGCGCTGCGGGGCGGTTGGCCGGTGGTCCCGGCGCTGCTGCTGGCGGTCAGCCCGGAGTTCATGGTGTGGGCGCACGGCGGGCTCGAGACCTCGCTGGCGGCGGCGCTCGGGCTCGCGGCGATGGCCGCGGCGGCGAGCGGGCGCTGGCGGACGGCGGGGATCGTCACGGCGCTGGCGGGCCTGACCCGTCCGGACGCGCTGCTGCCGATCGGCCTGTTCGTTGCGACCTGGCTGATCGTACATGGTCGAAAGGGCTGGCCGGGTCGGCGGGCGCTGGCCGAGGCGGCGGCGCTGGTGCTCGGACCGTTGCTCGTACACCTGCTCTGGCGGCACGCATACTATGGCGAGTGGCTGCCGAACACCTGGCAGGTCAAGCAGTTCGGCGGGCTGCTGCGCGGGACCTACGGGGTCTGGTACGTCGAGGCGTGGGCGCGTGGGGTCGGGCTGCTCGGGGTGGTGCCGCTGGTGCCGTGGCTGCGCGCGCGACACATGGTGCTGGTGGTGCCGATCGTCGGCACGCTCATGTATGCCTGGGCGATCGGCGGCGACTTCATGGCGTACGGGCGATTCTTGATGATCGCCACGGCGTTGCTGGCGGTGCTGTTCGCGTGGCTGCTGGCGGACGCGGGCGCGTGGGTGCAGGCGCGGTGGGCTCGACGCGTACCCGTGGCGAACCTGCTCGCGGGCCTGCTCGCGGTTATGGCCGCGGCGTGGCTGGCAGTCACGGCGCACGGACGATGGGCCGAGGACCGCGCGACGCCGACAGGCTGGCTCGCAGGCCGCTGGGAGGGCGTGACGGCGATGGACCGGTTCGCGCGCGAGCGGGTCCACGTCGGTCGATGGATGCGCGAACACCTGCCGGCGGAGACGTGGCTGTCGGTCGGCGCGGCGGGGGCCTTGCCGTATATGTCGGGCCTGCCGGTCGTCGATGTGTTCGGGCTGGTCGACCCCTGGCCGCGGCGCGTGCCGGCGCTGCGACCCTCACCGCGTGGGCGCCCCGGGCATCAGTTGATGGCGCCGCTCGCCGAGGTCCGCGTCCGTGACCCGGACCTGTACTGCCACCTCGGGCACGTCGGAGCGAAGGTCCCGTCGCAGGCCAGCGCGGCGACGCGGGGGCTCGGGCCGCAGGTGCGATGGGCCTGCGCCGCGCCGGGGCCGGACGCCGACCCACGCGAGCCGACGGGTGTGCTCGACCTTGGCTACTACTGTTGCCTGCGCCCGAAGGGCCGAGTGGTGGGTCCGTTTCGCGACGACGCCGGGCCGACCGGCGTGGAGAAACCGTGAGCGAGCCGGTCGGGGCCCGGCGGGTCGTGCTCGCGCTGGCGGGGCTGTGGGTGCTCGTGCTGGCGATCTGCTTCGCCGGGCGGATCGGGTTTGCGCTCGAGCTCGAGTGGATGGAGGGCGGCTCGCTGCATCAGGCGCTGCGGCTGCAGCAGGGGCTGGCGATCTATCCCGAGCCGTCGGCGCAGTTCGTGCCGTTCCTGTATACGCCGCTGTATCCGGCGCTGCTGGCCGCGCTCGGGATGGTGTTCCCGCTGGACTTCGTGCTGGCGCGGGCGGTCAGCGTCGCGGCGGTCATGGCGATCGGGGTCGGTCTGTGGCGGTTGGTCGGACAGGAGGGCAAGCCGCGCGCGCATCAGGCCGCGGCGGTCGGGCTGTGGTGCTCTGGTTATGTCCTGACCTTTCGCTGGTACGACGTCGCCCGCGCCGACAGCCTGTTCCTCGCGTTGCTGCTGTGGGGGCTGGTGCTGCTGCGAGGGGCGCGTGGGCGGCCCCGGAGGGCGGTGTGGGCGGGCGTGCTGGTCGCGGCCGCGTTCTGGACCAAGCAGACCGCGGCGGTGTTGGTGCTCGCGAGTGCGGTCGCCGGGCTGGTGGTCGCGCCGCGCGAGCTGCTGTGGTTCGCCCTGACGATCGCGGTGATCGACGGCGGCGGGGTGCTCGTCGGGCAGCGACTCACGGGCGGGCAGTTGTGGGTCTACATCTACGAGCTGCACCAGGCGCACGCGTTCAACGCGGAGCGCTTCACCCGCAAGACCTGGGGGATGTTCGTCCACGCCGGTCCGTTCATCGCGGCGCTGCTCGCCGGGATGGCCGCGGGTTGGACACGTCGCCTGTTCTTGGGGACAGGTTATGGTTTAACGAAGGAGCAGGTGCGCGGGCGGATCTACTGGGCGATCGTCGCGGCTGCGGCGCTGCTGGCCTCGGCGCTCGGCTACAGCACGCAGTGGGCGGAGACCAACGCGTTCATGCCGGGTGTGTGCTTCGCGGCGGCGTTCGTCGCGGTGATGCTGCCGGTCGGGGTCGGCGAGCGGCTGGCGCTGGCGCTGGTCGCCGCGCAACTGGTGTTCGCGCTGGTGCTCGAGCCGAGATATCAGGCGATCCAGGACCGCGGGCTGGCTGGCCTTAAAGACAGCTACGCGTGGCAGGACCCGTGGCGTACGCTGCCGACGGCGGCCCAGCGCGAGCGTGCCGCTGCGCTGCGCAGTGAGCTGGGCGAACGTGACGGCCCGGTGCTGGCGCTGCAGCGGCCGTGGTGGAGCGTGCTCGCCGGCGGTGCGGGTCACGTCGGGTCGATGGGGATCAACGACGTGCCACGCGCGCAGCAGCGGGCGATCGAACGCGAGATCGCGGCGGAGGTGGCCGCGGGTCGCTATGTCGCGGTGTACCTCGACGGCGAACCACCGGCCTGGCTGCGACCGGCGCTCCAGCGGCGCTACAAGGTGGCGAGGAGCTCGCAAGGCGAGGGGCGGGTGCTGCCATTGACCGGCTACATGTCCGCGGCCGGCATGGTGACGCCGTGGCGGGGCCCGCAGCGGACCCATGTGCCGCGCGAGTGAGGCGATGGTTAGACGCCGAAGGCCCCGGTCGTGCCGTCACGAACGGAGCCCTGGGATGGAGGATGCGATTGGTTAGACGCCGAAGGCCCCGGTCGTGCTGTCACGAACGGAGCCCTGGGATGGAGGATGCTGTCTGAGCTTCGCGGTGCGAGCCGATGCTCGTGGGACCGCGAAGCGGTGGCTTCGCTGTCAGTCCCGCGTGACGCGGATCATCTTGCGCTCGAGGTTCACGAATGAGTGACCACCGCAGCGGTACGCGATCTCGATGTTGACGCTCGTGCCCTCCGGGCCCTTGAGCGCCGAAGCCCAACCCTCGACGCTGTCGGGGTAGGTGCCGTCGACCGAGATCAGGCGGGCGCCCTCACGGATGGCGCCGTCGGCCGGCGCACCCGGGAGCACGCTGCGGACGATGACGTGGTCGCCTCGACCCTGGATCACCGCACCGATGCCGCTGTACGAGTAGCTGTTGTCGACCACCGGAGCGCGATGCGCCGAGCGGCATTCGTTGCCCCCGACGCGGTACATGACCGCTGCCGAGGTGGCCATCGCTCCCGCGAGTACGATGGAGCCGAGGATGACGCGCCGGGCGGTGCGCCAGCGGCCGATGGAGTTCGATAATGGAGATTCAGTGTTCCGAGAACGCATCATGGCCCTTCGCTCCCTGTCCGAGACAGACTAATGGCGAGTGTTTCACAGCTTGGCGCGGCTTGCCAGGGGCTAGCTAACACTGTGTCTGCGCCGCAGGTATTCCCGCGCGAACGCGAAGCTCGCGGCGGCCTGGGCGCGCGGGGCCCACGGGCACGGAGAGCGACTGACGGGCCCCTCCACGCGTCCGACGTCCGATGCCGCCCCCGACCGGTCGCTGCCAGTGTCGCAGGAGATCACCCGAAGTGATGGCGGTCGTCGCACTCCGGATCGCGGTCGACGAGAACAACGCGCGGTCGTCGCACCCCAGACCCCGGCGCCTCGAGGCATGTTCGCAGCAACACGTCCGTGGTGGCGCGTCCACTTTGCCGGTTCTTTCCTCGGGCGAGGCTTCCGCGATATAGGCACGGCCCATGCTCTGGTCTCCTCGGCGCTGCATCACCCTCGTGACCCTGGCCCTGGCCGCCACCACCGCCTGCACGGCGGACAAGACGGCCGCGACCTCGGCCCCTGCGGCACCGCCCCCGGCGGCGATCGCCTCGGCGGAGCCGGAGCCGGAGCCGGAGCCGGTCCCCGCGGTCGATGAAAAGCTGGTGAAGCCCGAGGTGCCCGCGGTCGAGCCGGAGCCGGTGCCCGAGCTGCCCGCGGTGCCGGAGACCCCGAAGAAGGTGCTCATCCTCGGGGACAGCCTGGCCGCCACTGGCTTCGGCGCGCTGCTCGAGCGCAAGCTCGACGCGCACCCGAGCATCGAGTGCGCCCGCAAGGCGAAGAGCGCGACCGGCCTGGCGCGGCCCGACTTCTATGACTGGGAGTCCGAGGCCAGGAAGCAGGTCGAGGCGAACACGCCCGACCTGGTGGTCGTGATCATGGGTGGCAACGACGGACAGGACCTGACGCCGAAGTCGGGCAAGGGCAAGCGCGTGGCATGGAAGTCCGATGGCTGGAACACGGCCTACAAGACGCGCGTCTCGGACTTCCTCAAGGAGGTCGGTGTCGACCAGCGCAAGGTGTTGTGGCTCGGTCTACCGAAGTCGGAGATCAACAGCTTCGAGCAGAAGCTGACGGTCATCCGGCAGGTCCAGAGCGAGGCGGTCGCCGAGCTCGGCGACGCCGGCACCTACCTCGAGACCACGCCGTTCCTGACCGACTCGAAGGGCACGCTTCTCGACAAGGCGACCGTCGGCAAGCGCAAGGACCAGGAGCTGCGCGAGGACGACGGCATCCACTTCACGATGGCCGGCAGCGAGTTCTTCGCCGACAAGGTCTACCCCGAGGTGCTGCGTGTGCTCGGGGTCGCGGACGCCGAGCCCGAGGCGCCGAGCAAGAAGAAGAAGGCCAAGTAGACCGCGCGCCCGCGCGCAGTTCGTGCCTTGCGCAGTCGCGGGGGAGCTGGCGTGTGCAGATCTCCGAGGGTGGGCTGTTTTCGGCCGCAAATGCGCCAGGAACGCTGTTTTAGTGGCGCAACGGGAAGGCACCTGCAAGCGCCTTGCAGGTGGAATTTTCCGAGATAGGACGGCTGGTGAGCGCCCCACTACGATCGCCGTAGACCCTCCGCAGCCGCGTCACGAGGGCGATGGGAATAACGCCCCGGGGCCGCGAAGTACACGGGGCCCTCGCCGTCTGCTACGGTGACCGACTCGGCCTCCATGCCCCCGCAGCGACCCCATACGTGCCTCCCTGGCCGCCTCGGCGGGCTGTTGGGGCTGTGGTTGACGGTGTTGCTGACGGGCGCCTTCTTCGTGGCGCACGCGCCAGAGGCCGCGGCGGCGAGCAGCAAGGCCAAGACCGGAAAGAAGTCCGGAAAGAAGTCCGGAGGCAAGAAGAAGGCGGCGAAGAAGCGGCCGAGCAAGCCGGCGAGCGTGCAGCCGTTGTCACGCGAGGTGGACGGCGCGTGGGGGATCACCAGCGGCGGCGAGATCCTCGAGGAGGAGGCCGAGGGCGACGCCGAGGGCGACGGGGATGACGACAGCGACGGCGGCACGGCGCTGAGCGAGCTCGACGCGATCGAGCGCGAGCTGCTGGCCCATCCGCCCGACCCCGAGCCGGCGCACGTCGAGCTGCCGCCGGTCGTCAGCGACCCGCGACCGATCGACCGCAAGCCCGGGTGGGTCAAGCATGAGGTCATCCCCGGCGAGACCCTCGACGAGATCGCTACCCGCTTCAACGTCGAGCCGGAGCGCATCATCTACTGGAACCGGCTCGACAAGAAGCAGCCGAAGCTGCCGTTCCCGGGCAAGACGGTGCGCATCCATACCAGCGACGCCCCGCTGCCGCGCGAGCGCATCGAGCACGTGGCGAAGCGCGGCGAGACCTACGAGAGCGTCGCCGAGGAGTACGGCGTCGAGGTCGAGAAGTTTAAGCGGTGGAACAAGCGGGTCGGCAAGCAGGTCGAGTCGAAGGAGAAGTTGATCGTGTATCGCGAGCGGCCGCCGCCGCAGGTGCTCAGCGGTTCCGGTCTGGCCCATAAGCTGGCCCAGATCCGCGTGCCCTCGGGGGGGATCAGCATCGGCAAGCCGAGCCGCGGCCGGCTGATCCGCGGCGTCGCGTTGCCGGAGCGGCCAGACCTCTACGTCCGCCGCAAGCCCGACGAGAGCTACGGCTCCACACACGCGATCAGCCAGCTCATGGCGGCGATCGTTCGCTTCCGGCATGAGACCGGCTTCAACCGATCGATCGTGATCGGTGGGATCAGCCGGGCCCGCGGCGGCCGCTTCCGGCCGCACAAGTCGCACCAGAGCGGCCGCGACATGGACATCCGTATGCCGTTGACGGCGGCCGCAGAGGGCAAGCGCCACGTCACCGCCAACGACATCGACTGGAAGGCGACCTGGCAGTTGATGCAGGCGTTCATCGCCAACGGTCAGGTCGAGTACATCTTCCTCGATTACTCGCTGCAGAGGCGGATCTACAAGATCGCCCGCGAGCAGGGGGTGTCGAAGGAGCAGCTCGAGAAGTGGTTGCAGTGGCCGGTCCGCAAGCCCAAGCACCAGGTCATCCGCCACGTGGAGGGCCACAAGGTCCACTTCCACGTCCGGGTCCGCTGCGCGGACCACGAGAAGCACTGCGTGACCACTCGCTGAGGGGGCGGCCGGGGCGGCCTGGCGGGGGATCTTCGGGGCTGTCGCGGCGGCCGGCTCTGCGCTAGCTTCCCAGGCCATGGCGAGCGAAAAACCGAAGCTGTGGAACTTCTCGGCCGGGCCGGCGATCTTGCCGCCGGTGGTGTTTGAGCGCGCGGCCGAGGCCGTACGAGAGCTGAAGGCGGACGGTCACGCGCCGGGCGCGAAGGGGGTCGGCATGTCGATCCTCGAGATCTCGCACCGCTCGAAGCCCTACGAGGCGGTGACCTTCGGCGCCGAACAACTGTGCCACGAGGTGCTCGGGATCCCCGAGACGCATCAGGTGCTGTTCCTGCAGGGCGGCGCGAGCCTGCAGTTTGCGATGCTGGCGATGAACCTGCGCGAGGCGGGCAAGCCGGCGGCGTACATCGACACCGGGGTGTGGTCGCAGAAGGCGATCGCGGAGAGCCAGGGGCTCGGCGAGACCGCGGTGATCGCCAGCTCGGAGGCGACCAACTACGACCGCATCCCGGCGTTCCCGGCGGCCGAGGCGTACGCGGGCGCGAGCTACCTGCACATCACGACCAACAACACGATCTTCGGTACGGAGTACGCGGAGATCCCGGAGGCGCAGGGCGGTGTGCCGCTGGTGATCGACTTCTCGAGCCACGCGGGTTCGCGGCCGATGGCGCTGGGGAACGCGGCGTTCGGCTACGCGGGCGCCCAGAAGAACCTGGGGCCCTCGGGCGTGACGCTGGTCTACATCCGCAAGGATCTGTTGACCAAGAAGCCGGCGGCGCACGTGCCGGTGATCCTGCGCTACGCGACGCACGCCAAGGAGCCGAGCCTCTACAACACGCCCAATACCTTCGGCATCCTGGTGCTCAAGCTGGTGCTCGAGTGGATGCGCGACGCCGGTGGGCTGGCGGAGATCGGCGCGCTCAACGAGCGCAAGGCGGGCAAGCTGTACGCGGCGCTGGAGCGCAGCAAGGTGTTCGCAGCGCACGCGCAGCCGGGCTCGCGCTCGCGCATGAACGTGACATGGACGGCCAACGGGGCTCCGGAGGCCGAGCGCGAGGCGCTGTCGGCCCGATTCCTCAAGGAGGCGCAGGCGGCCGGCTTCGACGGGCTCAAGGGCCACCGCCTGGTCGGCGGGTTTCGTGCGTCGATCTACAACGCGTTCCCGGAGGCCGGTGTCGACGCGCTCTGCGAGTTCATCGCCGAGTTCGAACGTCGCCTGTGAGCACCATGACGGATGGTTCCGGCGGGCAAGACGCGCCCGGCTGGGCGGCGATCGATGACGCGCTGGCGCGGCTGTACCCGCGCCAGGTGCCGCATCAGTTCGCGAGTCAGCGGGCCTACGAGCCCGAGGCCGACAGCCCGCTGCCGGCGATCGCGGTGTACGAGGGCAAGGCGCCGGACCACTGGCACTTCGTCACCTACGGGCTCAGTGAATTGTTCGAGAAGACCTCGACCGACCCGGATGTCTCGGGCTTCGGCTTCGAGCTGACGATGCGGACGCCACGTGCTGCGGATGAGGCGGTACCCCCGACTTGGCCGCTGCGGGCGCTACAGGGGCTCGGGCGCTATGTTTTGGCGACCGGGCAGGGCCTCGACACGGGCCACTGCGCGGACCTCGGGGGGTCGATCGCGCCGGGCATCGAGAGCGCGTTGACCTGCCTGGCCTGCGTGCCGGACCCGCTGCTGCGCAAGCTCTACACGCCCTTCGGGTCCGTGCTGTTCTTGCAGGTGGTCGGGTTGACACGCGACGAGCTCGAGGCGATGCAGCGGCTCGACCATGAGGGCGTGGTGCATGTCCTGGGTGAGCTCAACTTCCACGGAATAAGCGATCCCGCGCGCAGTTCGTACTTCAATGACCCCCACAAGGCGCCGGTGCTGCGACGCTACCAGCTCGGGGTGTTGCTCGAACGGTGAGGGGCGATGAAGCGATGGCGCGTGGTGCTGGTGGTCGTGGTGCTGGTGGTTGCGCTGCTATGGTGGCTGTCCTCGCGGACAGGTGAGCGGGAGAGCGGGGGCGCGGTCGAGGCGGCGCCGGTGACCGTGGTGGTCGGTGAGCGGGTGGGGGCGGCGCCGGGGCGAGATGCCCCGCGATGGGCGAGCATCTCCGGACATGTGCGTGACGCACAGGGCAGTGGGATCGCGGGGGCCAGGGTTTGTGCGAGTGGTTTTTCGCGGACGCTGGATCGGCGTGACGTGGAGGCGCGTCGCTGCGTGCAGAGCGAGGCCGACGGCGGCTATCGGCTCGCGGGGCTGTGGCCGGTGCCGCACCAAGTTCGTGCCAGCGCGCGGCACTTCGTGCCGGCTCGCTATCGCGGGGGGAAGCGGGATCTGGTGGTGCTGCGGGCAGGGGAGGAGGTGGGCGAGATCGACGTGGTGCTGCGCGGCGGTGGGGCCCTGATCAAAGGCGTCGTGCACGACCTCAGCGGCGGGGTGCTCGAGGGGGCCACGCTCGAGGCGGGTGAGGCCGACGGGGTCTCCGCGGCGGACGGGCAGTTCGCGCTGTGGGTCGAGCCAGGGCAGGTGTTCGTGAAGGCGCGGGCGGAGGGTTATGCGGAGGGCTCGCGCTTCGGGGTGGCGCCGGGGCAGTGGTTTGAACTCCGGCTGACGCCGGAGTCGGTGCTGGCGGGTCGGGTGGTGCGGGCCAGCGATCGGGCGCCGCTGGCGAACGCATTGGTGTATGCGCAGTCGAGCGACGGCTGGAACAACATCGGGCCGGCGATCACCGACGACCTGGGGAACTTTCGTGTCGAGGGGTTGCTGCCGGGGACCTACAAGCTCGAGGCGATGCACGACGAGGCCTACGGGATGGCGGCCGAGAGCGCGGTGCTCGGGCTCGGTGAGACCTCCGAGGCGATCGAGATCGTGGCGCATCCGGCTTACCTGGTCGAAGGGACAGTCGAGATCGCGGGCGGTGGTTCATGTGAGAGCGGGTGGCTGCGGCTCGCGGAGGCGGCCGGGGTCAGCCGCGGGTCGTGGATCGATCTCGACGGTATGGTGCACGTGCAGGGGCTGTTGCCGGGCACGTACGGGGTGAAGCTGGATTGCAGCGGCGCGATGGCGCTGCCGGAGTATCCGCAGGTCGTGGTGGTCGACCGGGCGCTTCGTGGGCTGCGCTGGGAGGTGCAGCGCGGCCTGGCGATCCGCGGCGAGGTTGTGTTTGCGGGCGGCGAGGGCGTGGGTGGCGTGTGGTTGCACGCGGAGCCGCAGCCGGACCCGGCGGCGCCGCGGGTCCGTACGACCAGCGAGGTGCGCGCGCAGACGCAGGCGGACGGCAGCTTCGCGCTCGCGGGGCTGTTGCCTGGACGCTATCGCGTGCGGGCCGGGTCGAATGAAGTCCCCGAGCAGGCGACCGAGGTCGAGTTAAAAGCCGGAGACCTCGAGGGCGTGCGGATCACTTTGCCGGCGACCGGGGAGTTGCGCGGCACGGTCGAGGACGGCGCGGGCAAGCCGGTGAAGGGCGTGGAGGTCGAGCTGGTTGGG
>Ga0105046_10010015_pt1 | contig 14783 bp, 10 predicted proteins | sample MAT03_FD_78385 | JGI IMG/M metagenome (GOLD analysis project Ga0105046, IMG submission 78385) | Freshwater microbial communities from Lake Fryxell liftoff mats and glacier meltwater in Antarctica - MAT-03 (megahit assembly) | ecosystem: Environmental > Aquatic > Freshwater > Ice > Liftoff... | reverse complement strand
GTTTTGCTGAATTATTTGAAGGGTTTTGGCATTGTCAATTTGGATTTTACCGTTTTCAGGTTTCGAAGTCCCAACAATTATTTCAATAGCGTTAAGCAATTTCCGGGCATCGCCACCCGAAATCCGAAACAGGGCTTCATTCTCCGTTATTTGAAGTTCAATTCCTGTTGTTTCCTTTATTTTCGAAATTGCTTTAACGATAATGGTTTCAAGGTCTTCCACGGTAAGCGGTTTTAAAATATAAACCTGGCACCGTGATAGCAGAGGGCCTATCACCTCGAACGAAGGATTTTCGGTTGTGGCGCCGATCAGCGTCACAATTCCTTTTTCAACAGCCCCGAGCAATGAGTCCTGTTGAGATTTACTGAAACGGTGTATCTCATCGATAAACAGAATGGCATTTAAAGCTGAGGCTTTCGCTGTGTCAATGACTTCACGGATGTCTTTGACTCCCGAATTGATTGCACTTAATGAAAAGAAAGGGCGATTCAATGATTTCGAGATAATATAAGCCAGTGTCGTTTTCCCAACTCCGGGAGGCCCCCAGAAAATCATGGAAGGCAACTGGCCTGAATCCACGGCCAGTTTTAAAACACCACGTTTTCCGACGAGGTGTTGCTGGCCTACATAACCTTCGAAAGTATCAGGCCTGAGTTGTTCGGCCAGCGGTGGAAGCGTAATCATTACATGTATTTCAGTTAACCTGACAAAGATAAACCTTATTTTGCCCTCATTAAACTGTCGCGAGGATTTGTAAAATTCGTTAAAAATGACTGTTTTTTCACTTTCAGGTTAAAATCAGCATAAAAACCACTCTAATTTTAAGGCCATTTTAATATTGATTAATTAAAAAAGGATACTATATTTTGTAAATAGCTGTATAACAGGATTATAAATCAATTAAAAAAATATTAAAATATTTTCAAAAACACTTGCTTTTTAAGTTCTCTTTTATCTATCTTTGCCAAGTCTTAAAACAAACACTCGAACATGAAAACATTATCACAGATTTTAATTATCGCAGGTATGGCAACTTTAGTTGCTTGCGGACCAAGTGCAGAACAAAAAGCAGAACAGGCTCGTCTTGATTCAATCAGGGTAGCTGACTCAATCGCAGTTGTTGAAGCTGAAGCCATGAGGGTTCAGGATTCAATCAACGCAGTTGCTGCTGAACAGCAGAGGATCGCCGATTCAATCGCTGCTCTTCCTGTTAAAAAATAATTGGTAAGCGACTTTTTACTACTAAAAAGAGGAGGTTTTACCTCCTCTTTTGTTTTTTACATGTTTCCTTTGTTGTACGCTCTATTGATATTATTGACTAATTTTGACTTCCGAAATAATGAACATAGAACCCGCCTCAATAACCAATTCAATTATGACTGAACTTAATAATGAAAATGATATTAAAAGCTTCAGGCAGTTTGGATTTTCTGAAGGCGTAATGGAAGGGCTCGAATCTATCGGATTTGAAACGCCTACTCCAATTCAAACCCAGATCATTCCGCACGTTATGGCCGGACATGATGTGGTTGGATGCGCACAAACCGGCACCGGAAAGACTGCGGCTTATCTTTTGCCCATCCTGCATCGGATTCTCGAAAAACGGGTAGAAGGAATCAATACCATCATTATTGCCCCAACCCGCGAACTGGCTGTTCAGATAGCGCAGCAACTCGAAGGGTTCAGTTATTTTCTCGATATAAGTTCTCTGCCGGTTTATGGTGGGACCGATGGAATGGAGTGGGAACAACAACGTAAAGCCCTGACGCAGGGTGTCGATGTGGTTGTTGCAACCCCAGGTAAGCTGATTTCATTCCTGAACATGGACATTGTGCCGGTTCAAAACCTGCAACACCTCGTGCTCGATGAAGCCGATCGAATGCTCGATATGGGATTCGTTGATGATATTATGCGAATTATCAGCTATTTACCTGAAACCCGCAACACCTTGTTGTTTTCAGCAACCATGCCTACCCGGATAAGGGAACTAACCAAACGGATTCTCCGAAATCCTGTTGAAGTTAACATTGCCATGTCAAAACCGGCCGAGGGTATTTTACAGGTGGCCTATAATGCTCATGATAAACAAAAAACCAAACTGCTGGCTGGTTTGATCAGAGGACGTGATCTTCCCAGTGTGCTGATATTTGCCTCTACAAAAATCAAAGTCAAAGCAATTGCCAGGGAATTGGCTTCTGAAGGTTTTCAGGTAGCTGACATACATTCCGACCTGGAGCAGTCGGATCGGGAAAAGGTATTGCTTCGTTTCCGAAACAGGCAGCTTCAGATGCTTGTAGCTACCGATGTTCTTTCCCGTGGTATCGATATTGAAAATATCAGTCTTGTAGTTAACTATGATGTTCCGCGCGATGCGGAAGATTATGTGCACAGGGTCGGACGGACTGCCAGGGCCGAACAAACCGGAATAGCTATTACATTTATCAATGAAGAGGAGCAGCAACAATTCTCAAGGATCGAAAAGCTGATAGGATATGAAATCCGGAAACAAATGCCACCCGAATCACTGGGAGCAGGACCTGTGTATGATCCGGTTCTGAATAAACCAAAACCAAGGGGAAGGCCCGGTTCAAAACCCGGTCGGAAGAAACGCTAATACAAGTCTAATGGAACTCAATCTGAAAGATCGGTTTTTCATAGTTACGGGTGCTTCCTCCGGGTTTGGAGAAGCAATTGTGCGACAATTGGTAGGGGAGGGTGCCAGGGTTTTGGCGGTTGCCAGGCGCGCCAGCCTCCTTCATGGCCTGGCTGCTGAATTGGGATATCAGTGTGAGATACTGGTTGCAGATGTTATGATGGAAGATTTTCCTGATCAACTAATGGAAAAATTGAATGGCCGTATTCCGGATGGCATATTGCTTAATGCAGGAGGGCCACCTGCCGGTAATTTTTTGGAAATCAGCCAGGAGATGTGGATCAGGTCGTTTCATGATATATTCCTTTGGAAGGCTGCTGTCTTAAAAGTCATGATTTCTCTTCTGATTCAAAGAAAATATGGCAGAATTCTCATAATAGAGAGTGTCTCCGTGAAACAGCCGGTCGAAGGACTAATCCTTAGCAACAGCCTTAGGCCTGCAGTGGTCGGAATGGCCAGATCTTTAGCCAGCGAAGTTGCTGCTGATGGGATAACCATTAATATATTAGCGCCCGGTTACCACGAAACCAATGCTATGCAAAGACTCTTTAAAAGACGGTCAGAAGTTTCGGGTTTGAGCCAGGAAGAAGCAAGACAATTATTTGTCAGGGAAACCGGGATGGATACATTGGGCAATCCTGCCGATATTGCCAAACTGGCTGTCTGGCTATTGTCTGAAAATTCGGCTTTTGTTACCGGCCAGGTAATCAGTGTAGCCGGGGATCAGGTAAAGGGTATTTTTGGTTAATTACAGGTCTGTATTTTCAGGCTCGTTTTTATCCGATATCCTTCTGAATACCGGCAGGGAGATTTTATAAAGTATGATTCCTATAGGAACTGAAATTACTGCCCACACCACAACTGCAACCACTGCTGTCGTTCCTAATTCAAGTAGGGTATTCCAAACATCAAGCCTGAATCTTTCAGTAAAGTTGTCAAGGGTGCCCGACATGATTTGAGAGCCGGTCAGCGCTGCCCCGGCTTTAAACAACGGGTAGATTAACAGAAGTTGGAGGGGCGTAACCATATAGTTGATTAATTGTATGGCCCCAAAGTTCAGTTTTAATCCAATTGCAGCAATTGTGCAGGTGATTGTCGAACCCGGTATGGGCATTGTGCCGAGGCAAATCCCGAAAGCAAAGGACTGAGCAAGTTTTTCAGGGCTAAGCCCTATTCTGAGGAATTTCGTAAAAGGCCAAATCAACCATTTATTTACAATCCGGAAAAAGACTTCTTTCATACCGGCATCGTCGGATCAATGTCCCGCGCATATTGGTAAATGCCTCCTTCGAGAATGTAAAGATCCTGAATCTTTAATTTATCCTTGAGATAGATGTAAACCTGTTCGCTTTTCATGCCATAAATACAGTAAATCACTACTTTACCGTCCTTAACTATTTCTTTTAACCGCTCGGGAAGCTCAATCTGGGGAATTGAAACTGCAGTGTCGATGTGGCATTCGTTGTACTTCTCAGCTTCGCGGGTATCAATAATCTGAAGAATCTCTTTGGCATCCAGCGACTTCTTTAGTTCTTCGGGTGTTATAAACTTCATGATCAAATGGTTTGATTGCTATCAGATTTGAGGGATAGACCCTGTCTCTTCAATTTTGTCAGATTCTAAAATAACAATTCTTTGATTTTGGTTTGCAACTTTAATCATTGCCCTTGCTACTGTTTCGGCATGTATTGGTCTGTATTTTTTGAAATTCCCGATCATCAGCTTTCCCAATGCTTTGAAAACTACTTTCCCGGCTTCCTCCAACGGCCTGTTTTCTGACCGGAGCCCCAAAAGCATGGAAGGACGTAGAATATCCAGATTATCGAAATCCATTGATTTTAAAACTTCTTCTGTCAAGCCTTTTGTATTTAGATAGAAATTAGATGATTTTTGACTAGCCCCAATCGATGAGATAAGTGAAAATACCTTAATTCCATTGGCTTTTGCTGCTTTTGCAATGTCAATAATCAGGTGGTGGTCAACTTTAAAGAAAGCCTCTTTGCTGCCAGCCTTTTTTATTGTTGAGCCTAAGCAACAAAATAAGTGGTCACCAACAATTTCGTGTTTTATTTCTTCAATCCTGTCAGGGTTAAAAACTACCTGTTTAATTTTCCCATGGTAAAGCTTAATTTCTTTCCGGACGAAAATTATAACCCTTTCATACCGTGAATCCTTGCTCAGCAATTCCGCTAAGAAGCTGCCTGTTAGCCCGGTGCTTCCGAATACCAGAGCAGTTAATTTTGAGGTTTTTTCCATTTTCTGTTTAAAATTTATTCATTACTTTCTTTGAATTGCGGTTCAGTTGATCCCGTTTCCCTGATTTTTCCGCGCTTGAGCGAAAACCAGGTTCCTGCAATACAAAGCAAGGCGAAGACTGTAAAGGTAAGCTTAATTCCGGTAAGCAACTCAACAGAACCAGCGGTTTGACGGCCTCCGTTTCCTATTACAAGGGCCAGAATCAACATGGTAATGCCCATACTCATGGTTTGGCCGGTAAGCCTCATGGTGCCCAACGTGGCCGAAGCAACTCCGAATTCAGCAGGTTTAACGGAACTCATAACCGCGTTGGTGTTTGGAGATGAAAATAGGGCAAATCCAAATCCAAGCAGCATGAGCATAGCCACAATGAAGATTATACTGCTATTTGAATCCAGGAAAGATAAGGATGCTAACCCGATTACGGTAATGATCATTCCTGCTGACGCAACAACCCGGGGTTCAATCCGGTCGCTCAGTTTGCCTGCCAGGGGTGAAAGCAATGTCATCATAACAGGCTGTGCTATTAAAATAAGGCCAGCTTCAGCCGGTGAATATTTGCTTACCTGCTGAAGATACAAGCTTAACAGAAAAACAAGGGCATAAGTCGCACTGTAATTGATAAACGCTGCCAGATTTGAGAAGACGAACACCATGTTTTTTCTGAAAAGGCCCATATCGAGAAGTGGATCCGACGCTTTTCCCTCGAGGTAAACAAAAAAGAACAAAGCAGCGATGCCTAAAGATACAAACAGAATACCTGGAAGTCTTGGTAAAAGCGGGAATCCATAGATAATAGCAGCTATTCCCAACCCGTAAATCAGGCTGCCATTCAGGTCAAAGGAAGTGCCGGAGGTTCTTTTGCTATCTTTTGGGAGGTGATACAATCCTATCGGAATAATTACAAGGCTCAGCAAAAAGGTAAGATAAAAAATGCTTTGCCAGCCCCAAACCTGCGTAAGGTAACCGCCAATTGTGGGTCCGAGGCTAAGCCCAAGATAAACAGATGCTACATTGATTCCAAGCACTTTGCCTCTTTCACTTTTCGGAAACGAAGATGTTAGAATTGCAAGTGCCGTGGCGTAGATCATAGCACCACCGATACCATTTAGCAGTCTGGCTGCAATCAGCAGGTTGCTGTCCTGAGCGAGAGCCGATAGGAGCGAAGCTATCCCGAAAAGGATGATTCCATAAAGAAATAAATTTTTTCTCCCGTTCCGGTCGGCCAGCCTCCCGAAAGGAAGCAGAAAAACTGCTGCGGCCAGAAGATAAGAGGTAGCCACCCATCCAAGCATTATAGTATTCATATTCAAATCTTCGCCAATTGCCGGAAGCGCAATATTGATGGCCGATCCCATAAATGGTGTTAGAAATGAACTGATGGTTGTAATGAAAAGGATTGATTTTTTTCCCTGCATGGTTTGAGATACTGAAAAATTATTCAGTTCAGATTAATTGAGGTTAATTGTACGTGGCAAAGATAAACTGTCATTCGGAATAACTTCCCGTTTTTGTAAAATGATCCTGCATTCAATCGTTAGTTGAAAGTTTTTTGCTGGATTTTAAACAAGGGGCTTAGAATGATTGTTTAGCGGCGGCTAAATGTAATAAAATGAATTACTATTTTTCAAAAACACTGAACTGTACAGTGGAAGAAGCTGTCGAAAAGGTAACCATACTTCTTAAAGACCAGGGATTTGGGATCATTACCAGGATTAATGTCAAAGAAACCATGAAAGAGAAACTGGATGTTGATTTCCGTGAATACCTAATCCTTGGGGCCTGCAATCCGACTTTTGCACTCAACGCTTTAACAGCCGAAGACAAAATCGGATTAATGCTGCCTTGTAATGTGATCGTTCAGGATAAAGGGGAAGGCAGGTGCGAGGTTGCAGCAATCAATCCAAAAACTGTAATGACGTCAGTTGGCAATGCTTCGCTAACCGATCTCTCCTGCAAGGTAACCGAGGTTTTGGATATGGTAATCAGGAAACTGGCTGAGTGACCTGATGATCCTTAAGTGGGTTAAAAAGTAATCTTCATTGAGAAATTGAATGTTCTTCCTGGTGACCAGAATCCAGTGAAAGTATTCAAATCATGTAAAAGCCCATCCTCACCCCGCATGATTGATTCCTTATTCAGAATGTTATAGCAACTGATCGCTGCAATGGCGTTCAAATCTCCGATATTAAACCCGCGGCCAACATGAATGTCGGCCATTGTATAATCAGGAATTCTGTATGGCTGGATTTTGTCATCAGGGTTATTCCGACCCGCCGGATCGAAATTCGCATATAAATTACCGTAATACAGCCAGTTGGCATTGATTGTCCAGCCATCCGGCAGTCTGAGTTCACCATAAATGCCCAAGGTAAACTGAGGCGCATCACCGACTTTAATATCTTTAACAAAAACAGCGGTGGAATCTATGAGTTCCTGATTGTCGTTGTACAACATGGCAATTACATCATTTTTCCAGCGCCAGTTGCCGATTGATGCAGCAGCACCAAGATTTAAACCGGATGCAATCTGTTGATTGATTTCCAACTCCAACCCTTGATGCACTGCATTCAAACCCCTGATAAGTGCACGGGTCTGAGTATTGTTTTCAAGTTGTATGTTTTCGCGCGAGAGAAGTGATTTATCTTTCCAAAAGGTATAATAGGCATTCAAATTAATAGTGGTCAATGATTTATGAAAATTATACCCAACTTCGGCAGACGATATTTTTTCATTTGCCGGATTCGAGGCAACTGAGTTGCTGAAATTGGTGTAAATAAATTTGAAATAAGGTGCCTTTGAATAAAACCCGGCATTCCCATATATATTGCTGAACGCATCAAGATTATAGTTAATTCCTGTCTTAAAGTCGGCCCCTGGTTTGGTAACTATCTGGCTTTCTGTATTCTCAAGATAATTAATCCTGTCATAACGCCGATACCAGGTATTGTTAACCGTTGAAGCTAAGAATAAGGATAGTCTGCCTGTTGAATACTCTCCCTGCATAAAATAACTGACAACATCAACCCTCGAATCATTGTCAACATTGATGATATCTCCGGTTCTTTTTATCTGCTGTCGTCCTCCGATACCTTCAATGGCCCAGCCGTAATTATCAATCCAGAAATTACCACCCAGCAAATCACTGATCTCTTCTCTCAGGTTCGATTTGAAATATCTTGCGTGAAGGCCGGTGATCAGTTTGAGATGGTCATTTATCTGCAGATTCAGGGTGCTCAGCCCTCCATACCAGATGTGACTGGCTAAGTAATTGGTTTGTATTATTTTAGAAAAGCCAGAAACATTCTGTCCATTTGCAAGTTGAAAAGAATCGGTATTAATTATATTCTGCTGATAAACGGCATCCCAGTCAATCTGGTTATTTTTTCTGAAATTGTTGGCAGGTTGGCTCATAAACGACTCTGAAAATTTGCCGCCACCATTGCCAAATGAAACATAAGCAGATGATGTTAACAGAGCTTTTTCGTTAATTGTCCAGTAATGGTTAAGCGAAAGTTGTGGCTTGTGATAGAAGTTTTCGGACAGACTGTTTATTTCGCCATTGAACATACCCCAGTTGGGATTGTATTTGTTGCCATACAAATCATATTGCTCCTTGCTGAGGCCGTAATTTCGTTGTCCATGCCTTTCCGGTGAACCAAGCCCGGTAAACACAATTTTTTGTGATTGATTGATTTCCTTACTGATGGTTAAAAACCAGGCCCAGGCATCCACACCAGTGGCATCAATATATCCTGGTCCTTTGGTTCTCGATCCCAGGAAAGTTACAGCGTAGTTGTTTTTCAACTTACCGCTTGAAAGGCTGATGGTTGTTTTCTGGTTTCCATAATCCGAAACAGCATAACGTATGCTTCCACCCCTGGTTGCTTCGCTTGATTTGGTAATAATATTAATGGTCCCACCCACCGAGTTAAGGGCCACTCTTGAGGCGCCAAGGCCGCGTTGCACCTGTATGGTTTGCGTTGCATCGCCCAATCCGGCCCAGTTCGACCAATAAACCAGCCCGTTTTCAACACTACTGACGGGCACTCCGTTCAGAAGCAGCGCAATATTTTCCTGTTGAAACCCCCTGATGCTGATCCTGGAATCACCATTACCACCACCAAGTTTAGTCGCATAAACACCCGGCACCATCTTCATAATCTCAGGGTAGTCCTGGTTTCCCATTTCCCGATCAATGGTTGCCGTCTTTATAGTGGTTACGGCAACAGGTGTTTCGCGCTCCCGGGCATAAGTGGCAATGATATTGACTTCGTCGAGGCCAACAATGTCTGGTTGAAGTTCGATCAGTAGAAATTCTTTGTGCTGTGTCTTGTCGAATTGTTTCTCAGCTTTTTTATAACCGATGTAACTAACCGTAAGGCTGAACACACCATTCGGAACAATAAGCTCGAAGTGGCCGTTCCTGTCACTAGTAGTTCCTGTAGTGTTCAGGTTGGTTTGAATAGCGGCGCCAAAAAGCGGCTGCCCACCGGTTGCGTCTTTTATCTGCCCCCTGATAATTTCCTGTGCGTTTATCCTGATTGATGAAAGGACGATCAAAATGATCCAGATAGTAATTTGGAAGATATTTTTCATTTTTCTCCGTAATGTCGATTTTGCATATAACCGGAGATAACAAACCCCGGCAGAACACTCCCCGGGGCAGGATAAATCATAAAGATCACCAGGCAAAGTTATACACTCTGCTTAGCAGTCATTCAGATTCTTCTTCCATCCAGACTATACTGTCGGTACCGGAATTAAACCGGTTCAGTCTTGCAGTCAGTTTAACTGTAAGAGTCGCGGACTATACCGCCGGTCGGGAATTTCGCCCTGCCCTGAAGAATAATTATTCGGCAAAATTATTAATAATCTGATTTGTAGACCAAAATATTCTATAAAAGCAGTCGGTTATGAACCCACTTTCATTTTGCTTGATTAGCCAGGATTCCGGAACTGCATATTATCAGGAGTTTAGCTATAAAATTTCTTATTACTTGCCAACTCTTCTGTTCCTTTTATTGAGAATAGCTTAAAATTGGTTGAAAAAATTAGAATTGTCTAATATCATTATCAATGGGGTTAAGTGAAAAACCCTTTTGCAAAGAGTAAAAGTTAAATAGCAACGGAAACTATTCTTCCAGAGGATTTTATATCGGAATGTTAAACAATTTTACACTGACATCTGTTTAAATGGGTTGTAATGCAATAATTCAATGAGTTGCATCATATATGGATTTCAGTTTCTATTAATCCCGTTTTACGCATGGCAAAGAAAAAGAATACCGATTTAAGCTCTTATGCCAGAAAGCGTAAAAATGAGGTGATCAAGGAAACAGTTCTTCCTGCTAATCTTTCTAATGAATTGTTCATAAGTCTTTTTGCTCTCCTTCCACAGGCAAGTATTCTTACCGATGATCAGTTTCTGATAGTTAACCTAAACCTTGCAGCAGGTAAATTGCTGAATAAAGGGGTTGAAGAACTGGAAGGAGAACCTGTTTTTAGTTTCCTGAAATTCAGGTCTGTCAGCAATGCTGAGGAATTGCAAAAGTTAATCTCAAATTCACCTGACCCACTGCATACTTTCGCCAATCTACAAGTATCCGGGCAGAGTTACAGTATTGTATTAATTCCAATAAGGTTAATGACTGAGATTCATTACCTGATTCAGATTGAAGCCATTCATAACTACTCATTTGATTCTTTGGGCTTTGATCTTAATATCTCCTCCGGTAATGATGAAATGAGGTTGCTCTCACCTGGTTTAACTGAACCTTCTTTTTTTGATCCGGGAAATAGCTTTCTCAGGACCATTACCGATTCGTTACCTCACCCGTTCTATATTATTGAAGCCGGAACCAATAAAGCTGTTCTGAAAAATAAAGCTTCTCTACTATTTGAATCCTCACTGGCTTCGGTTCATTGTTTCATGTCTGAAAAGCTGGTCAGATGTGCCGGAGATCCTTATAACTGCCCTTTAAGTATGGTAAATGCAACAACTTCACCAATCAGGGTTGAACATGAGTTTATTACCAAATCAGGCGAAAAGCTTATTCATGAAGTGTTTGGTTATCCGGTATTCAACAGCAAAGGGATTCTGAATTATGTAATTCAGTATTCTCTGGATATCACCGAACGGAAAAGAAACGAAATAGAATTAGCTGAAAACCAGGGTATATTGGATAACCTGATGAATAATCTGCCAGGAATGGCATTCAGGTGTCTGAATGAGGTTAACTGGACGATGGAATACGTTAGCCCCGGTTGTAAAAAGCTTACCGGATATCGTTCATCTGATTTGATCAACAGTAAGAAAACACACTATGGCGATTTAATTCTCGACGAAGATCGCAAGATGGTGTGGGATAAGATCCAGAATGCGTTAAAGTTGCATCGTTATTACAGAGTTGAATATCGGATTGTAACTAAAAACGGAAAGATAAAATGGGTGCTTGAACAAGGCCGCGGTGTTTACGATAAGTTTGAAAAGCTGATCAGACTCGAAGGCCTGGTAACCGATGTAACAGAAGTCAAGAAAGCAGAACTACTGTTAAAGAAAGAACTTGCTATCAACCAGGGCATAGCAACAATTAGTCTGGAATTGTTGAGTGAAACCATTAAGCCGACCAGGGTTGCATACATGGTTCAACAATACGCACGCCTCTTTACCGGAAGTGAATTTTCAATACTTATCTCACCGGCTTCAAATACAGAGAGCTCTTACTTTTATTGCTTTGATGAAGGTAATGGGGAGGAATCTTCGAAACGAATAAAAAGGCGGGAATCCAAAGCAGAAAGGGTTGATAATCTGATAGATAAAATATTAGCTGAGAAGAAGCCCACCATTATCAACGAATTTAACCTTCATTTAAAAATTCCCTGTGTATCTCCCGGTGAGTTTACTGTAAACCGGCTGCTTAGCGTTCCTGCTTTTATCAATAACCAATATGCCGGAATTATTTTACTTGCCCATTCGGAGAAGGACTACACGGAAGAAATGGTTCATTTTGTTCAGCGCTTTATTAATATGTTTGCGCTGGCGATATATCGTCTTAATGCTGAAGAATCGCTTCAATTTGCCAAGGAGAAGGCCGAAGAATCAGACCGGTTAAAAAGTCAGTTTCTTTCCAACATGTCGCACGAAATTCGTACACCCATGAACGCCATTCTTGGCTTTGCTGAAATGTTGCAGGATCCGGAATTAAACATTGAAGAGAAAGACCGCTTTCTGGATGTTATCATCAGGAGTGGAGACAACCTTTTAAGATTAATAAACGACATCATCGATATTTCAAAAATTGAAGCCGGACAGTTAAGAATCATCTATTCTGATTGTCGTATTAATGAATTGTTTACAGATCTTGATGGGTTCTTTAATAAAGAACTGATTCGGTTGCGCAAAGAGCGTCTTACCTTTTATATTCAGGCAGGTAAACCGGAGCCTGACTTCACCGTTTATACCGATCCTGTCAGGCTAAGGCAGATAATAACCAACCTTGTCGGAAATGCGATAAAATTTACCGACGAAGGCTTCATCGAGTTAGGCTATCGGGTAAGGGGTGAAAAGATTGAGTTTTATGTCCGCGACTCGGGCATCGGTATCCCTGTTGATCACCAAAAACTTATTTTTGACCGGTTTGGGCAGGTTAAAGAAGCCGCATCGCGAAATCTGACCGGAACCGGCCTTGGGTTAACTATTTCAAAAAATCTGGTTGAATTACTTGGCGGAACTATGTGGCTCGATTCTTTTCCCGGCGAGGGTTCAACTTTTTGGTTCTCTATTCCACTCAAGATGGGGCATAACCGCTCCGACTCATTGTTTGAATTTGAAGTTGCACCTCATCAGCAATTGGATTTAAATGGTAAGCACATTCTCGTAGTAGAAGACGTTGATACAAATTATTTTTATATCAGTTCATTACTTGGTAAACTCAACGCAAAAATTTCACGGGCCGGTGATGGTGTTTTTGCTGTTGAGATGGTAAGGAATGATCTTTCAATCAACCTGGTGTTGATGGATATTGAATTGCCGGTTATGGATGGCTACACCGCAACCCGCGAGATCAAGAAAATCAGGCCTGATTTGCCCGTAATTGCCCAAACCGCTTTTGCCATGATGGGGGAGAGGGAAAAAAGCGTTGAGGCCGGCTGCGATGATTATATTGCCAAACCGATTAGAAAAGAAACCCTGATTGAAATTATTTCAAAGTTTATTTAACCATTGCCTGCTACAGGTATCTTGGGTCACTCAGTAAGGGCAGTTTTGCCATCTTAATGATCTCCACCGAAGGAAACCCGAATTCTTCCACCACCTTGCCCAACAGCAGATAAACGCCTCGTCCCCGGAAAGGGAAGGCTTTGGCTATATCGGGAAAATGTACGGTGTCGAAAAACTCTCCTTCACTATCGAAAAAGGTGGCAAAGTGCATGATTTCGTTTTTAATGGTCCGCACATACTTGATGGTAACCAGCACGCCGGCCATTTTTACGGTCTGGCCTAAAGAAGCACTTAAGTCGCGGGCAAGTATCTGGCCTCTGAAATTCGTTTTGAGCATATCGAAATAACTCATGCTGACCGGAAAATCAAGCAGCTCAATTTCATCGTAGGCATCTTCGAGCGGATTGTGCACCAGTACCGGCAGGTTAAACTGCCTTACCGGTTGCCTGAAAAGCGCGATGGCCGGTTCCGGTCGCTTTTTGCCGGCCAGCATGTGAGCTTCCCATAAAAGTTGCTGCTTGCCAAGCCCGGTAAACCGAAGCGCCCCGGTTCTTATCAGGATGATCAGTTGTTCCATCCCGGGGTGAACCCGTTCTATAAAGTCGTGCAGGTGGGTAAAAATTCCGTTTTGCCCTCTTTCTGCGAGTAAGGTGTCAGCCAGACCGCTTTCCAGCCCTGAAATATGGACAAACCCGATGTAGATCGTATTTCCCGAGAGGGTATTCAGGTAACTGCCCCGGTTTACGCATGGCAGTTCAATGTTTGCCCCGCAGCGCCGGGCCTCGTTAAAATAAACCCAACTCTGGTAAAACCCGCCGAAGTTGTTGATCACGGCTACCATAAATTCAATCGGAAAGTACGATTTAAGGTACAGACTCTGGTAGCTTTCAACGGCGAATGAAGCCGAATGGGCTTTTGAGAAGGAGTAGCCTGCAAACGATTCAATCTGCCTCCATACCTCGTTGGTGACTTCTTCAGGATATCCCCTGACGCGGCAGTTGTCGAAAAATTTATCAATAATCTTCTGAAATTCGACCCTCGAACGGTATTTCCCGCTCATGGCGCGCCGCAGTACATCGGCATCGGCCAGGTCGAGACCGGCAAAATGGTGACAGATCTTCAGCACATCCTCCTGATAGACCATTACCCCGTACGTTTCGCTCAATTGCTCCTTCATGATCGGATGTATGTAATCGAACCCATCGGGATTGTGGAAGCGGCGGATGTACTCACGCATCATGCCCGACCTCGCCACCCCCGGCCTGATAATCGAACTGGCAGCCACCAGGCTGAGGTAGTTATCGCACCGCAACTTCTTCAGTAGTCCCCGCATGGCAGGGCTTTCAATATAAAAGCATCCGTTGGTTTCGCCGTCGCGGAGTTGCTGTTTCACTTTAGGGTCCTGCTTGAATCTCTCAACCTGGTGTATGTCGATGCTGATGCCGTGGTTGGCTTTGATAATGTCCACGCAGTCACGGATGTGGCCAATTCCGCGCTGGCTCAGGATGTCGAGCTTTTCATACCGGAGGTCTTCCGCTACATACATATCCCATTGGGTAACAGGCATCGATTTCGGTGGCAGGTCGAGGGCTGTGTAGCAGGTGATGGGTTCTTCCGAGATCAGCACCCCGCCGGCGTGGATGCTACGGATGT
>Ga0105046_10010014_pt1 | contig 14783 bp, 11 predicted proteins | sample MAT03_FD_78385 | JGI IMG/M metagenome (GOLD analysis project Ga0105046, IMG submission 78385) | Freshwater microbial communities from Lake Fryxell liftoff mats and glacier meltwater in Antarctica - MAT-03 (megahit assembly) | ecosystem: Environmental > Aquatic > Freshwater > Ice > Liftoff... | reverse complement strand
TCATAGTGCTGTTCGGGATCGGTATTGCGCTTTTGGACTTCTCGCCCCGCCCATGCGCCGCCCAACACGCCTGCCACGCGGGCCAGATCACGGCCTCTGCCACCGCCCACCTGGTTGCCCAGAACGGCACCGAGAACACCGCCGGCGATCGTGCCGCCGATGTAGTTGCCATCGCCGCTGACCTCAATGCGGTTGACCGACACGACGGTTGCGCAGTCGCTGCAAGGTGCATCGCCGCGCTGCGAGAACTGGCGCAGTTGCACGGCATCATCGACCTGGGTCGTCACGGTGCGGCCATTGACGCGCAGCACACCGACGATCGGGTCCTTGTCCTGCAGACGATCACTGGGCTGCAGCCAATAGGTACCGAAATAATCGCCTGGTGAGCGCTCGTCCAGCCGAAAGCGGGATTGTGCGCCCACCATACGCACCATCGCCCGGCCTCCAGGCGTGCCGCGCAACTCGAAGTCGATGCTCTTGCCCGACCGGGTGTCGGGACCGGCGCGCAACTCGAAGCTGTCGATTCGCGGTGCTGGCATGGGGGAGTTCTCACTGCCACGCCGCTCACCCGTCAGCAGCCATTCGTCCAGTCTGGCGGAGCTGACCCGGGAGCCCAGGCGCAGGTTGGCATCGACATGCGCATCGGGTTTGATCTGATCACGTGTGCTGATCGTGTAGATGCCTTCATAGACACCAGGCCTGGACTCGAACATCACCAGAGGGCGGCTCGCGCCATCGATTTGCACCGCTGCGATGGCGCCGGGTGTGCCCCACAGCGTAAATCGTAAATCGGTGCCGGGAGCCAACTGCGCCACCTGATCGACATTGAATCCGGTGACACGCGGCGACGCATTCGACGAGGCGGCCGTCGGACGGGATTCCAGCGCGGCGCTGGTCATCGGAACACACAGGCTCAGAGCCGAGGCCAGAGCAAGGGCAGACAGTTTTCTGTTCATCATCGTGGTCTTTCTTGGACCTCACACAGACGACGCGCCGTCTTCGACGCAACAGTGACAAGGTGCCAGAGCTTGATTGCTGGTGGACTTCAGTCTGCGATTCTTTCGCTGCGCGGCGTGTCGGCCCGTGCCGATGCCCGGCGTAGGACTTCAAGAACTCTGGCGGCCGACATCAGATGCTCGCCCGCCTCCCCCTTACCTCCCCCTTACCTTCCCCTTGCCTCTGACTTGCCCTGAGGTCGACCGGGAAGACAGATGGAGCCCGAAGACCCGGATTCGGCAGTTCGTGCGTCTCTAGGCATGACCCTGTCGCTGACATTGTGCTCCAATAGCCATCCAAACGGAATCCAAATGGATGGCAAAACATGGGTAAGGACGTGGTTGAGAGCCGGCAGCGAGGCGGCGACACCGAGAAGATGACGGTCAACATCGGCGTCGTCGACCTCGGGCAGGTCGATCTGTTGGTGCAGGAGGGCTTCTATGCCAACCGCTCCGATCTGGTCAGAACGGCGGTACGCAACCAGTTGGCTGCGCACGCCGATGTGCTCAAACAAGCCGTCGCGCGCCGCACCCTCACGCTGGGCTTGTTTCACTGCAGCCGTGCCGACCTGGAGCAGGCCGTGAAGAGCGGTCGGCGACTGCGCATCGAAGTGGTCGGCCTGGCGCGCATCGCCAACGACGTGAGCCCTGAACTGGCCCGTGCGGCGATCGAGTCGGTGTCGGTGCTGGGTGCCTTCCATGCCCCTGCACCGGTACGCCGTGCGCTCGCCGACCGAATGAACTGAAGACCCAAGAAGCACCACATCATGAAACTACCGTACTTTTCCCGGCGGCCAGCCCCTCATGCCGACTTCATCAGCGCCACCATCGAGCGCGCGCTCGCTGGTGCGGGTCTGCAGACGCGCGCCAGTACGCTGCTGGATGTCAACGAAACCATCAGACAGGCACTGGCATCAGTGGGCCAGGGCAGCCCAACCAGGCCGCTGCCCGACGACGACGCCGTCATTGACGTGACCGCCCGTGTCGTCGCAGCCAAAACAGGCTCCGGCACGGCTGGAGCGCGCGCGCAGATCGTCGAGAGGCCTGCACCGCCAGGGCAATTTGTGCGCCGCAGCTTCAGCAACCATGCCGGCAGCCGCTCCTACAAGATCTATGTGCCGACTCCGCAGCTTGCGAGCCCGGAGGCTTCGATGCCGATGCCGATGCCGATGCCGATGCCGATGCTTGTGATGCTGCATGGCTGTACGCAGTCTGCAGACGACTTTGCCGCAGGCACACAGATGAATCGTCTGGCGCAGGAGCACGGATTCATCGTCATCTACCCCGAGCAGCCGCCCAGCGCCAACCCGTCGAAGTGCTGGAACTGGTTCAAGACGCAGGACCAATGCCACGCGCGTGGCGAACCCTCGTTGATTGCAGGCATCACCCGCGCAGTGATGGGCATGCAGGCCGTCGATCCAGACCGCATCTTCGTGGCCGGGTTGTCAGCCGGCGGCGCCATGGCGGTGATCATGGCCGAGACCTACCCAAGGCTGTACGCCGGTGCAGGCGTGCATTCGGGTCTGCCCTTCGCCTCGGCTCACGACATCCCATCGGCGATGTCGGCGATGAAGGGCAGACCGCAGGTTGCGCAAGGGCTCGAACACAGGGGCAGCGGGGCCGCAGGGGCGAGTCGCCTTGCGCATGCGGTGCCAACCATCGTGTTCCATGGCGACCGCGATACAACGGTGAAGCAGAGCAACGCCAAGGCCATCGTGCTGCAGGCCTGCACCGCGCACGCCAGAAGCCTGCATCAGGATGCATTGATGTCCAGAACCGACGCTGGCACCAGCCGAGGCGGACGGGCCTACAGCCGCACCGTGCACACCCACCACGCGACCGGAGAAGCCCTTGTCGAGTCCTGGGTGCTGCACGGTGCAGGCCACGCCTGGTCAGGGGGCGATGCGAGCGGCTCGTTCACCGACGGCGCCGGGCCGGATGCTTCTGCCGAGATGTTGCGCTTCTTCCTGGCGCTGCCGCGCGGTGGTTCTGCGTGATGATTCAGGCCACCTCCGCAGTCTGCATCCAAGAGGGCATGGCATGTTGAAGAGACTGATCGAAACTGCCGCGCGAACCCGGTTCTTGCTGCCAGTGGTCATCAGCTTCGCGATTCTGGGCATCACCATCACCGAGAGCACTTACCGCCGGGCTAAATACACGCTGGACGGTGGCATCGCTCTGACCGACGCGCGCATCCGATCGGCCGCCTTGCTGCAAGCATTGACCGACCATGAGGTGGCCAGCCGTGTGTTCTTGATCACCGGCGAACCGGCGGCAGCCGAAGCGCAACGCCAAACCGAAGCAGCGGTACGTCGGATCCAGCAGCAGGCATTCGACCTGGTGCAACAGCTCGACACGGCAGGCACGATACCGATGGACGGTGTGCGCGGGGGAATCGAAGCCCAATTGGCACGCTTCGAGTCGTGGCGGCAACTTGTCGAGCAAGGCCAAAGAACCCAGGCGCTGCGCCAGTCGGTGGGGGATGAGTCGCGACGGCAGCGCGCGGTCCTGCGCGACGAGTTCGAATCGGTGCTGCGCGGTGCTGCCGATCTGCAACAGGGCCATCGCGTCTCTCTGTACGACGCGTTGATGCTCAATCGGGTGGCCATGCACGCGTTGATGATGCTGGCAATTTTGGCCACGCTGCTGTTTGCCCGCAGCCTGCGGGAGGTGGACGAACACAAGGCGCAAGAGCAGGCCCGGCTTGCTGCACTGGTTGATGAACGAACCAAGCGCTTGCGCGAACTGGCCGGGCATCTGGTGACCGCCAGAGAGGATGAGCGCGCCAGGCTGGCACGCGAACTGCACGATGAAATGGGCGGCCTGCTGACGGCCATGAAACTTGAATTTGCCAGACTGCGCCGCGTGCCGGATACGCCCGATGTCGTCAAGCTGCGGCTGGCGGCGATTGATTCACGGCTGAACGAAGGCATCGCCCTGAAACGCCGCATCGTGGAAAACCTGCGGCCATCGGCGCTGGATCAGCTGGGTCTGGTCGCCTCGCTGGACATGCTGTGCAGCGACGTGGCCACCAACCTGGGCGTGCCGGTGGTGACCCGCTTCAAGGAGTCGAGGGTGGCCAAGGAAGCAGAGTTGACGATCTACCGTCTGGTGCAGGAATCACTGACCAACATCAGCAAATACGCACACTGCAGCCGGGTCACCGTGACCATGCACGAGTTGGCCTCAGGTCGTGTGCAAGTCCTGGTGCACGACGATGGGCGCGGGTTCGACACTGCTTCGGCTCAGTTCGGCCGCCACGGCTTGATCGGCATGCGCTTTCGCGTCGAATCGCATGGCGGCACGTTGACCATCACCAGCGCCCCAGGCAGTGGGACATCGGTGTCCGCCGAGCTGCCCGTGGTGCACAGCGAAGCCTAGCCGGCGGCAGCCGGGTTGGGCCGGGTCTCAGACCGGTCACCCCACTGTGGGTTAGATGGCGAACCTGAATACCAGGGCACGGACACTCGCGGGGACTTGTTCAGCTTCGCCTTAGGCGTGTCGTCCTACACCGACTCGTGGGCTCCTCCGATGCGCGGGAATCCACCTTCGCGTTAGCTTGCAGCTGGGTGGTCGAGGCCCGATCAGGCCTGACGCACGACCCAGACAAGGTTCAGCCGTCAATGCAGGCAGCACCGTCCCACCCGACCGTTCAGACCAAACGTCCGGAACAACCGTCCAAACCCAAGGATCGAAGAATGAAAATCTTGATGGTGCTCACATCCCACGACCAACTCGGTGACACGGGGAAAAAGACCGGCTTCTGGCTGGAGGAATTCGCCGCGCCTTACTACGTCTTCAAAGACGCAGGCGCCACCATCACACTGGCATCCCCCAAGGGCGGACAGCCCCCCTTGGACCCCGCCAGCGACGCCGCAGACGCGCAGACCGCAGCCACTGAGCGCTACAAGAAGGACACAGACGCGCAAAAGGCCTTGGCGCAGACCACCAAATTGTCGGGCATCGTGGCTGATGGCTTCGATGCAGTGTTCTACCCCGGGGGCCATGGCCCGCTGTGGGATCTGGCACAAGACGCAGACTCCTTGAAGTTGATCGAGGAGATGCTGGCCGACGGCAAGCCTGTGGCGGCGGTGTGCCATGCGCCCGGTGCGTTGTGGCGTGCAAAACGGCCGGACGGTCAATCGGTGGTCAGCGGCAAACGCGTCACCGGCTTCAGCAATGACGAAGAAGAGGCCAGCGGCTTGACCCAGGTGGTGCCGTTTCTGGTGCAAGACACACTGGTGGAATGCGGCGGCAAGTACAGCAAGGCGGCCAACTGGCAGCCCTGGGTGGTGAGCGACGGCCCGCTGATCACGGGTCAGAACCCTGCGTCGTCAGCGCCAGCTGCCCAGGCTTTGCTGGCCTATGTGGCCAAGCGCTGAGTGCCTGCGAAAACATCAGACATCCCAAGCATCCCAAACACGTAAAGCACATGTACTACCAAAGCACCAATCCTTTCAACAACCAGACCGGCACAGCCTTCGACGCATTCAGCGACGTCGAACTCGACAGCAAGCTGGTGCTTGCGCAACGGTGCTTCGAAGGCCCGTGGCGCGACCACAGCTTCGCCCAACGCAAGGCAGTGCTCAAACGTGCTGCTGCGCTGATGCGTGAGCGTCAGCAGGAACTGGCTGAGCTCGCCACGCAAGAGATGGGAAAGCTGATCAAACAGAGCGCTGGCGAGGTGGCGCTCAGCGCGGCCATCATCGACTACTACGCAGAGCATGGCGAGGCTTTCCTGGCCCCCGAGGCTCTCGACACCGACAAAGGCCGGGCAGTGGTGGAGAGCAGCCCCATCGGGGTGTTGCTGGGCGTCGAGCCGTGGAACTACCCTTACTACCAGATCGCTCGGTTCGCTGCACCCAACCTGATGGCTGGCAACGTGGTGATGGTCAAACATGCATCGAACGTGCCGCAATGCGCGCTGGCATTTGCGAAGTTGATGAGCGACGCCGGGGCACCCGACGGGGCGTACACCAACCTGTTCATCTCGAAAGAGCAGGTGGCAGCCCTGATCGATGATCGGCGCATCCGGGGTGTCGCGTTGACAGGCAGTGAAGCAGCAGGTGCCGTGGTCGCCGCCCGAGCCGGCAAGAACCTGAAGAAGTCGACGTTGGAACTGGGCGGCAGCGATGCCTTCATCGTGCTGGAAGACGCCGACATCGACAAGGCGGTCAAACACGGGATCAGCGGCCGCATGGGCAACGCCGGCCAGGCCTGCACGGCATCCAAGCGCTTCATCTGTGTTGATTCGGTGGCAGAAGAATTTCTGAACAAGTTCAAAAGCGCGATGGCCGGGTTCAAACCTGGCGACCCGATGGACGAAAGCACGAGCCTGGCGCCACTGAGCTCGGCCGGCGCGCTGTCGAAGTTGCTGGAGCAGGTGCAAGAGGCTGTCGCCCATGGTGCCAAGGTGTTGATCGGCGGCGACCGGGTGCAAGAGCTGCCGGGTCAGTTCATGCAGCCGACCATCCTGACCGACATCGCTGAAGACAACCCCGCATTCGCGCAGGAGTTTTTCGGGCCCGTGGCCATGTTCTTCAAAGTGGCTGACGAAAAGGCAGCGATAGCGCTGGCCAACAATTCGCCGTTTGGTCTGGGTGGGTCGGTCTTCACCCAAGACGCCGAGCGGGGTCGCCGCGTGGCCAGCCACATCGAGACCGGCATGGTCTTTGTCAATTCTGCAGCCGTGTCGATGCCCGACTTGCCGTTCGGAGGCGTGAAAAACTCAGGTTACGGGCGCGAGTTGTCTGCCGCAGGCATCCAGGAGTTCGTCAACAAGAAGTTGATACGCGTCGCCTGAAGCCACCCGCACGAGTCAGGCGGGGCACCAAAAGGTGATCCAATCCGCAGCATGAAACCCGTGCGACGACTGCCGGTGGCGCGCCAGCGGCACACGCCATTGGTTCGGGCGTTGAAGCCACTGCCTGAGCCTGACAGCGCATGCGGCTAGGCGTCCTCACCGGTGGCGGCGACGCGCCCGGCACCAATGCCGTGATCCGCGCCTTGACTCAGGCTTTGGCGCAAGGCCAAGGCACTGAGGTGTTGGGCATCGAAGACGGCTTTCTGGGCTTGATGGAGCGCCGCACCACCCCACTCAACTGGCCGCTGGTGCATGGCCTGCTGGGCCAGGGTGGTACTTTTCTGGGCAGCAGCAACCGCGCCACGCCGCTGAACCACGAAGGCAGCGACCGCCGGCGGCAGGTGCTGGACTATGCGCAAGAGCTGGGTCTGGATGGCTTGGTGGTGATCGGCGGCGACGGCACGCTGAGCATCGCCGCTGCCATGCACAGCTTCGGCCTGCCCTGCATCGGCGTGCCCAAAACCATCGACAACGACATTTACGGCGTTGAAAGGAGCTTCGGTTTCGACACCGCCGTGGCGCGTGCCACCGAGGCCATCGAGCGGGTGCAGACCTCGGCGCAAAGCATGCGCCGGGTGATGCTGGTCGAAACCATGGGCCGCAATGCAGGTTGGATTGCCCTCGAATCCGGCCTGGCATCAGGCGCCGACATCATCCTGCTGCCGGAGATCGACTTTGATCTGCAGGCCGTTGTCAAGACCTGCCGAACACGCGAAGCCGCACAGCGCTTCACGATGATCTGTGTGGCCGAAGGGGCCAAGCCACGCGGTGGGCAGACGGTGACCCGGGCCTGGATCGAAGATTCTCCCGAGCCGCAGCGGCTGGGCGGCATCGCTGCGCTGCTGGCGCAACAACTGCAGCCACAACTGCGCAGCGAAGTACGTGCCGTGACCTTGGGCCATGTCCAGCGCGGCGGCTCGCCGACTGCCACCGACCGCGTGCTGGGCACGCACTACGGCACTGCAGCCGCCCTGCTGGTGCGCGACAACGCCTGGGGCGAGATGGTGACCTGGACACACGGGCGCATCGGGCGCGCCCCGCTGGCCAGCGTGGCCGGGCGCAGCCGGCCAGTGGCCAGCGACGAGCCGCTGTTGCAGTGCGCCAGGGCGCTGGCGGTGAGCCTGGGACAGGATTGATCCAGCCGGGGCTGTGGCGCTGCTTGCGCGTACTCAATCACGTTCAGGCTGCATCGGTGCAGTCTTGTGACCTGCCACCAAAGCGCGAGCACCACCGATGAAGACGACCCCATCCCAGGCCAGGCTGCAGCCTCACCAGGCAGACAACGCCACCCACGCCACCCAGCCTGCGAAGGCCCGCTACCTGCGCTGGTTTGCAGACCTGGGCGCGGGCGATGTCGCTTCGGTCGGCGGCAAGAATGCGTCGCTGGGTGAGATGTACAACCAGCTCTCAGCGCTGGGCGTGCGTGTGCCCAACGGCTTTGCGGTCACTGCCGAAGCATTCTGCGAAGTGATGGACCAGGCTGAGGCGTGGCCCAAGCTGCACGCGGTGCTGGACGGGCTGGACGTGAGCGATGTCACCGACCTGGCCCGCCGCGCGCAGCAGGCACGCGAGATCGTGCTGGCCGCACCTTTGCCCGCACCGATGGTCAAGGAGATCCTGGCTGCGTATGCCCGTTTGCGCGAAGAATACGGCCCCGACATGACCGTGGCCGTGCGCAGCTCGGCCACCGCCGAAGACCTGCCCGGAGCCAGTTTCGCCGGCCAGCATGAGACCTTTCTGAACATCGCGGGTGACGCCCGGCTGCTGGACGCCGTGCGGCAATGTTTTGCCAGCCTGTTCAAAGACCGTGCCATCAGCTACCGCGTCGACAAGGGCTTTGACCATTTCAAGGTCTACCAGTCGGTGGGCGTGATGAAGATGGTGCGCGCCGATCTGGCGGCCAGCGGCGTCAGCTTCACGCTCGACACCGAATCCGGCTTCCGGGACGTGGTCTTCACCACCGGCGCCTACGGCTTGGGCGAAAACGTCGTCCAAGGCACGGTCGACCCCGACGAGTTTTATGTTTTCAAGCCCACGCTGCGCCAGGGCCACCGCAGCGTGCTGCGGCGCAGGCTGGGCGGCAAGGAAGTGCGCATGGTCTACGCCAAGTCGGCCGGGCGCGACACCGTGCGCAATGTGCCCACCGCACTGGAGGACCAGCGTCGCTTCTGCCTCAGCGACGAAGAAGTGCTGGCGCTGAGCGACGCCGCCCTGCAGATCGAGGCGCACTACAGCCAGGCGGCCGGCAGCCCCGTGCCGATGGATGTGGAATGGGCCAAGGACGGTCTGGACGGCCAGCTCTACATCGTGCAGGCGCGGCCGGAGACGGTGGCGGTGCGCAAGCCGCTGGGCCTGATCGACGAGTACCGGCTGACGGCACCCGGCCAGCCGCTGGTCAGTGGCCGTGCGGTGGGCAGCAGTGTGGCCACCGGGGCGGTGCGTGTGGTCAGTGATGTCTCGCAGCTGGGCAGCTTCCAGCCCGGCGAAGTGCTGGTTGCCGACACCACGATGCCCGATTGGGGCACGGTGATGAAGATGGCGGCGGCGATCGTCACCAACCGCGGCGGGCGCACCTGCCATGCCGCCATCGTCGCGCGCGAGCTGGGCATCCCGGCCGTGGTGGGCTGTGGCAACGCCACCACCCAACTGCGCACCGGCGACGTGGTCACCGTCTCTTGTGCCGAAGGCGCCACCGGACATGCCTACCGCGGCGCCATCGAGTTCACCAAGACACAGACCGACACATCGGCAGTGGCGCGCCCGCGCACCCAGCTGATGGTGAACCTGGGCAACCCCGAGCTGGCATTTCAAACCGCACTCTTGCCCAGCGACGGTGTCGGCCTGGCACGGCTGGAGTTCATCGTGGCAGAACACATCCAGGCGCACCCGATGGCGCTGGTGCACCCTGAGAAGGTCAAAGACCAGTCAGTGGCCAGGCAGATTGCCGAGCTGACCCACGGCTACGACACACCGGCAGACTACTTTGTGCGGCAGCTCGCGGAAGGCGTGGGCACGATTGCCGCCGCCTTCTACCCCAGGCCCGTGATCGTGCGGCTGTCGGACTTCAAAAGCAACGAATACGCCAGTTTGCTGGGCGGCAAGGATTTCGAAGCCCAGGAGGACAACCCGATGATCGGCTTGCGCGGGGCCTCACGCTACGTGCACCCGAGCTATGCCGAGGCCTTTGCACTGGAGTGCGCCGCCATGAGACGCGTGCGTACCACGATGGGTCTGGACAACGTCAAGCTGATGGTGCCGTTTTGCCGCCGCGTGGGCGAAGCCAAAGCGGTGCTGCAAGCGATGGCACAACACGGCCTGGTGCGCGGTGAGCAGGGCCTGGAGATCTACGTGATGTGCGAGATCCCCAACAACGTGATCGAGATCGACGCCTTTGCCGAGTTGTTTGACGGCTTCTCGATCGGGTCCAACGATCTGACCCAGCTGGTGCTGGGCATCGACCGCGACTCCGAGGTGCTGGCAGAACTGTTTGACGAACGCGACCCCGGCGTCAAGGCCATGATCGCGATGGCCGTCGAAGGCGCCAAGCGCAACGGCCGCCACATCGGGCTGTGTGGCCAGGCGCCGTCAGACTACCCTGAGATCGCGCGTTATCTGGTCGAGTTGGGCATCGACTCGATGAGCTTGACGCCGGACGTGATTCTGAGCACCACGCAGCTGGTACTGGCGTTGGAAAGCAGCATGGACAAGGCGCAACCTGCGGCCCAGCCCAGCGCGCAGCCAGGGCGCGTCCAATCAGCCGGCACGGGCACGCAGGCCGGCGCTGAAGCCTTCAAAGCCAAACCCATCTCGGACTTCATGCACCCGGCAGCACACACCGCACATGTGGACGACACGCTGGCCGACATCGAGCGCTTGCTGGACCGCGCCCACCGCTCGTGGGTACCGGTCAAGGACGAAACAGGTGTGGTGGTCGGCGTCATCAGCAGCGCCGAGTTGCTGCACCTGCGCGCCCAGGGCCGCGACGCGGAGGCCGTCAAAGCCTGGCAATGGTGCAACTACCAGCCACTCGTCGTCGAACCCCAAACACCGGTCGGTGAGGTGGCGCGCCTGATGCTGGACCGCCATGTTCACCATGCCGTGGTTGCCGAAGGCAATGCTGTGAAGGGCGTGATCTCGACCCTGGACCTCCTGGGTCTGGTGGCCGAGCCAGGCCCCGGGGCTGACCTGTCTACCAGCTCGGCAACCCACTTGTCCGCGTCGGCATGACGGGCCTCGCTCCTGAGTTGCGATGGGACCGGCACAAGGCCGGCACAAGGCCGGCACAAGGCGGGCAACCAGGCCACCCGGCTCGTCCTTGAATAGGGCTTGCGCCGGTGAAGCGTATGCTGAGTCGGCAACCTGAAGCAACACGTGCACACCTTTCACATCTATCGCTACGACCCGCACGGTGACTTGGCGCCACGGATGCAGGACTACGAGATCGAGGTCGACAACAGCCAGCGCATGTTGCTCGACGTGTTGATCCAACTCAAAGCGATCGACCCCAGCTTGAGCTTCAGGCGCTCTTGCCGGGAAGGGGTCTGCGGCTCGGATGCCATGAACATCAACGGCAAGAACGGGCTGGCCTGCGTCACGAACATGCTTTCGCTGCCGAAGACGGTGGTGCTCAAGCCACTGCCGGGCATGCCGGTCATCCGTGACCTGATCGTCGACCTGACGGGCTTCTTCAAGCAGTACCACTCGATCAAGCCCTACCTCGTCAACGAAGATCCGCCACCGGAGCGAGAGCGACTGCAGTCGCCCGAGGCGCGCGATCTGCTCAACGGGCTGTACGAATGCATCCTGTGCGCCTGCTGCACCAGCGCCTGCCCGAGTTTTTGGTGGAACCCGGACAAATACGTCGGCCCGGCCGGCTTGCTGCAGGCCTACCGCTTTCTGGTCGACAGCCGCGACCAGGCCAGCGGCGAACGGCTGGACAACCTCGAAGACCCGTATCGGCTGTTTCGCTGCCGCTCGATCCTGAACTGCACCGACGTGTGTCCCAAGGGACTGAGGCCGGCCGACGCGATCAGCGAGATCCGCGGAATGATGGTGCGACGGGCCGTGTGATCGCCGCCTCACCGTTCGAGCTGAGCCCGCTTGTCTACGATGGACGCACGGGTGTCCGAGGGCACCCGGGGCTCTCGGGCACGCACACCGCACAGTCGGTGAGCCAGCGAAGAAGAGTGGTTGCGCGGGACGCAGCGGCAAGCAGGGGCAAGCGGCCTCAGCCGTCCTTGCCGTCCAGGCGCGTCGACATCAGCCACGGGGCGAAGATGACGAGATAGATGAAGAACGCGGCGCTCCAGGCCAGCGTGGCGGCGAACAGGGACTGGACGAACCACTGCGGCGCCACGATCGGCAGCAGTACGCGCAGGACGGCAGCCGCCATCACCAGCACATACGCCAGCACCTCCAGTTTCGAAGCCTGCAAGGGCCGGCCGGTGTGGCCACGCGCAGTGCGTGTGACCATACCGATGATCAGCCCGCCGGTGGCGCCGACCGCCAGCGCGTGCACGCCTGCAGAGACAGTGACCCAGCCGATCTGGGCCAGTGCCAGCAGTGCGAATCCGATCGGCAGCCACAGGTAGGCGGCATGCAGTATCCACAGAATCGGACGGCTGCGGGTCACCCCCGGCCGCCATGACCACTGCCGATGTAGGTGGGCCGCAGCGGCCAAAGCAAACGCAGCAGCGACGATGCCTGGCGGCGCCGAGACAACCCACAACAGCAGCGCGAGCGCCGTGACGGCCAGGGTAGCCATCTCAACGCGCGGTCGCACATCGATGCTCAGGCCCGGCGTCGCGCTCTTGGTGAACGCCGGCAGCACACGCCCGGCCATCACGCACTCGATCATCACGATCAGCGCCAGCGCCGCGTACAGCACTTGCATCGGGGAGACGGCAACGAACCCGAGCACTGCGAGGTGGAAACACAAGTTTGCCAGCGACAGCAGCAGCAGAATGCCCGCCAGCGCCAGGTTGCGGCGGTTGCCCGCACGTAGCAGCACGACGATCAGCACAGCGGCCACCACTGGCAGCAACAGCAAATCCAGCACGGCATACAGTGCGTACGGCCCGACGATCGCCGCGATACGCGCCGCCAGCCACAACGCCACCAGGGCACCCAGGAATGCACCTCGGGGCGTGGCGAGCCCGGTCCAGGCTTTGCCTGCAGTCAGCAGAAAGCCGACGATGACCGCTGCCGCAAAGCCGAACAGCATTTCGTGGGCATGCCACAGCAAGGGCGGCACGGCGGACTTCAGAGAAGCCTGCCCCAGGAACAAGGCCAACCAGAACGGGATCGCCAGGGCACCAAATACCGCAGCACCGAAATAGAACGGACGAAATCCCAATCGCAGCACGGGCCACCCATGCGGAGGGTCGGTGGTTGCGGAGACGATGGCCGCGGTGGCCGCGGTGGCCGCAGTGGCCGCTTTAGACAAGGTGGGTGAGTTCATGAGCATCGTTGTGGATTGCCGCGCACGAGGGCATTAAGAGGCATATCGCACGCATGTTAAAGCGATCATCCAATTGAAGCAATACATGACATGCATCTTCAACAGCATTGTGCCAAGCGCTGAGTGCCAGGTGCTGAGTGCACAGCAGCCTTGGTTGGCTTGCGCCAAACGATCGACTGCACATGCATTAAGATGTAGGCACGCTGCATGTTACGGCACACCTGCCCGCAAGGTTCCGGGCATTTCGCAGCGCGAAGGAGCCGCATGCGACTCACCGAGTACACCGACTACACCCTGCGCGTGCTGATGTACTGCGCAGCCCATCCCGACCGCCTGGTGACGATCGCCGAGTTGGCTGAACGGCATGGAGTTTCCAAGAACCACCTGATGAAGATCGTCAACGACCTGGCGCGCCAGGGGGTGCTGCAGACGACGCGCGGACGTGGCGGCGGACTGCGTTTGCTCAAAGCACCTGCGGACATCCGGGTAGGCGACGTGGTGCGCAGTTCCGAAACCGATTTCCGCCTCGTCGAGTGCTTCGACGGCAGCACCAACACCTGTTCGCTGACGCCGTCGTGCCGCCTGAAAGGCGTGTTTGAAGCCGCGCTGCTGGCCTACTTCAAGGAACTGGACAGCGCGACCCTGGCCGACATCACCGGGCCTTTGCCGGCAGCTCGCGGGTCAGCGGCAGCATCGCGACGCGCCAGAACAATGGCCGCGTTGCATGCCCCGATAAGCGCACCGGTGACACGCAGGCGCGCCCCCGCCAAGCACAGGTCGTAGCTCGGGCTCGGTCCGCATGACGATCAACCTCCCCGGCCACTCTGCACCCACTGGGGGATTCGAGGTGCCCCTGGAAATGCTCTCGGCCTGCCATCACCGCATCGAACGGCAGTGCGCGACGCTGCGGCGACTGGTGGCGCATCTGGCCAGCAACGGTGCCGATGAAGACGCTCGCATCGCCGCGACGGCCGTGATGCGCTACTTCGACACCTCGGCCAAGGACCACCACGCCGATGAGGAAACCAACCTGTTTCCGGCGCTCATTGATGCGATGGCCGGGTCGGACGCGGTCTGCATTCGTGATCTGATCGACGCGCTGACGCTCGATCATCGCGCGCTCGAATCGCATTGGCAGCGCCTGCGCTTGGTCCTTCAAGGCATCGAAGCTGGCGCCCCGTTGCCACTGGCGTCCGTGGACGTGGAGCCGTTCATCACCTTGTATGAGCAGCACATCGCCCGGGAAGAAAGCGAACTGCTGCCGATGGCGGCGCGGCTGTTGGGTGACGAAGCGCTGGATCGCGTTGGCCAGGCGATGCGCGAGCGGCGCGGCATTCCCGCGATCGACTGAGAGGCTGAGAGTCTTTCGATCATGCCCACTCATCACGCCAAAAGACGCCCGCTCGTCGTTGCAAATGCGCGCCATAGCCCAAGCTATGGCTGTGTTTTGCGCCTGGATCGGACG
>Ga0105046_10010013_pt1 | contig 14783 bp, 12 predicted proteins | sample MAT03_FD_78385 | JGI IMG/M metagenome (GOLD analysis project Ga0105046, IMG submission 78385) | Freshwater microbial communities from Lake Fryxell liftoff mats and glacier meltwater in Antarctica - MAT-03 (megahit assembly) | ecosystem: Environmental > Aquatic > Freshwater > Ice > Liftoff... | reverse complement strand
TCGGAGTCGGACCATTCGCGAACCACATCGGGCCGCGTCCGGGCGACAAGGTGCAAGTGATTCGAGAGAATCGCATAGGTCAGGACATCTATTCCAAAGACGGAGGCAAGTCGTTCCATACGAGCGCGGATCCATTCGCGTCGATGGGAGTAATCTTTGCCGGTCGATTCATCGAATCCGGTCAAGTACGATTTCCTGACGCAACGTTGGACTAAATGTACAATACAGACTTGGTTCGGGTCAAACTGTTCAGCACGCGGTGTACGGGGCATATCGAATCTCCTTCGAAGGCAATTCTAGCAGACGGCACCAGCCCTGTCAAGACAGGTGCCTGGCACCTACCGGGTGTGGCGTCCAACGAATCCTCACGGTGTCTGAAACTTGTCGCCTTCAAGGACGTTCGACGTATGACTATCTGATCGCAACAATGAAAGCAAAATTCGCAGGTGAATCATCACCATCGTTACTGCCTACCAAATCTCAAGCCGCCGCTGCGTAACCAAAAAATAACCCGCTTACACCGATCCGTGAACGGTTACGAACACATGGCCACGGCCTTTCGGATAGTTTAATATGAGCTTCGGCCAAAACTGTCGAAACATGACAACCATTCACTCTTCGCACACTCTCGATTTTTATCCATGAACTCGGTTATACTATTCTTCTCACACCCATGTTTTTTGGTAGGACTGGGTGGCGGGATCGGGAGCATCCTTCGTTTTGGCTTGGGATATTGGCTTGGTCATCTTGCTACACCGTTTCAGCTGCCCATGGCAACAACAACGATCAATATCCTGGGATCCCTGGTCTTGGGATGCGTCGCAGGCTGTGTCAGCGATCGAACCCAAACACTCTATCTATTTCTTGGAGTGGGGTTTTGCGGTGGCTTTACGACGTTTTCAACTTTCTCGCTCGAACTCGTCGAGCATTTGCAGCGAGGCAGAATCGGGCTTGCGTTGCTTGAATGCGGACTGAATCTGTTCTTGGGGGTCGGTGCGTTGTACGCCGGTCTTTGGCTTACCCAAACCAAATGATGTTTGGAGTTTACACTGTTAGGTCGAGTGGCCCTTCCGTGTTTTCGCAGCTATGATAGAACCAGAATCACATTATCTAACCGAGCCTTTATGTCTAAAGCCACATGGCATCCGACGACGCACAACCACCCAAGCTGGATGACTTTCGCAACAAAGTAGCCCGAGCCTTCAAATGCAACGTCAGGCGCTCGCATTGGGCCTGGCGTCTAAACTCGAGAAGCTATCGGCGTCTCAAGGCGATGCGGTTCGCATGAGGTACATCCAAGGGATGACGATCGCTGAAATTTCCAACTACATGCCTATGGCTCGGGCTTTCAATATGCATTTGCCAGCTATACCACAGCTGGTGGTAAGTCAATTGAATAAAATGGAGTCGTTCCAATGAACAAAAAACGATTTCAACTCGGTGCAATGGCGATCGCATCCCTGGCTTCCATCTCGGCTTATTCGTTAAGTATATTGGCGCAAGAAAAATCTACAAAGGTATCAACGCCATCTGGCGATAGCTTGATGGATGCGTATGCAGACGCGATCGGTGTTAAAAAAGAGGCGAAAAAATCAGCTCGCGTCGAGCCGAAGGGACGATCGAAATGAAAGAGGCTGGGATCAAGGGCAAACTCACCACGACGCAACAGTCCCCGAACAAATCGGTGGTAAAGATGGAGATCCCAGCTATTGGCGAGATTGCACAGGGAATTGATTGCGAGATAGCTTGGGAAGCGTCTGTGATCAGCGGCACACGCACACTGGCTGGAGAAGAAAAGAACGAGATGATGAGGCGGTTCAAGTTTGCCGCAGATGCGGATTGGAAAGAAATTTATAAGTCGGTAAAAACCGTGGGTGCCGAAAAGGTTGGGGAGACGGATACTTGGGTGGTGGAGATCAAGGCGAAGGACTCGGCCAATACGCAAACGAAGTACTTTGACAAGAAGTCAAACTTGTTGGTTCAATCCAAGATGCAGATTGACGAGCCCGATAGGAGTCATTGCGGTCGAAATGACTTTCGAGGTTTTTCGTGAGGTGGATGGAATCAAAATGCCGTTTGCGGGCACTCAAAAAGTCCTTGGCCAAACTCAGGTCATCAAACTTTCAAAAGTGACCCACAACGAACCGGTACCAACGGGATCATTCGACAAGCCAAAGAAATAGGATTGCCTTTAAACGGTGCAAACCTACGCCACTTGTTTCCGCGATAATGCTAAACTAAGTGTCCTCTCCAAAGTAGCAATTTGATGCGAACGAATCTTCGTTTGCCGAGCCGTTGACACGAATCACTTAGGTTGCCATGTCCATTCAAGTCCGATCCCGTTTTTCAATTCGCTTGACGTTTTTTTGTATTCTCTCGGCAAGTGGTCTTTTGCATTCGGCACGCGCAGGTGAGTCGACTGAAACCAAACTGGCAGATCTTGCGATCGTGAATGCGAACGTTCTGCTTTGCGATGCTGCCATGACTCGCGCGACGGCAGTTGCAGTCCAAAACGGCCGCATCGTGGCGATCGGTGCGCGAGCCGAAATAGAGCCATTTATTGGAAAGTTCACGCAGGTAATTGATGCTACCGGGATGACGGTGACGCCGGGATTGATCGATAGCCATCTTCATTTTGTTGGCCTTGGACAATCGCTCCAGATGCTGGACCTGAGCCAAGCCGACTCGTGGGAAAAGATCGAAGCGCAGGTGGTGGCGGCGTCCATGCGATTGCCAAAGGGGACATGGATCGAAGGACGCGGCTGGCATCAGTCCAAGTGGATTTCGCCACCCAAAGAAAACGTTGATGGCTACCCGAATCACAAAGCGCTCAGCCTCGCTGTGCCCGATCATCCGGTTGTGTTAACACATGCGAGCGGTCATGCCAGCTTTGCAAACGAGGCGGCGATGAAACTCGCGGGAGTCGATCGCAACACCGCCGATCCTAAAGGGGGCGAATTGCTGAAGGATGCCGATAAGAATCCTATCGGTGTTTTCCGTGAGAACGCGCAATCGATGATCCGTCGTGCGCAATCGCGAACTACCGAGCGACTTTCTGAGCAGCAGCAGATGGCCGCGATGTTGACACAGATTCAGCTTGCTGGTCGAGAGTGCGTAAGAAACGGCATCACAGGTGTCCATGATGCTGGTAGCAGTTTTGCCACTGCGAAGTTAATCAAACGATTTGCCGAGTCCGGCCAATTGCCGCTTCGGATGGCAGTTATGATTCGAGAAGGGCGTGAAAGCTTAGCCGCGCAGATGGAAGCGTGTCGCTGTGACGACGTTGGCGACGGCTTTCTTAGCGTGCGGAGTGTCAAGGTTTCGATTGATGGGGCGCTTGGGCCACATGGTGCGTGGTTGCTGGAACCCTACAGCGATTTGCCAACCACCTCTGGGCTGAATACTGTCTCACTCGATGAACTCAAGAAAATCGCAATTTTGTGCAAGGAGCGAGGCTGGCAGCTTTGCGTGCACGCGATTGGGGATCGAGCCAATCGCGAGGTGCTCGACATCTACGAACAGGTTCTTGGCGATCAGGTTACGAGCGACCACCGGTGGCGGATCGAACATGCGCAGCACCTAACGCCAACGGACATACCACGGTTTGGAAAGCTTGGGATTATTCCGGCCATGCAAGCCAACCATTGCACCAGCGATGCGATCTTTGTCCCGCAGCGTTTGGGCGAGCGGCGCAGTTCTCAAGGTGCGTACGTTTGGCGATCGCTCATCGACGCGGGAGCCATCGTTCCTAACGGTACGGATGCACCTGTAGAGCGAGTGGATCCACGAGTTAGTCTCTATGCCGCTGCTACTCGGCAATTATCATCCGGCGAAGTCTTTTATCCCAATCAATGCATGACTCGCAAGGAGACACTTCTAAGCTATACGTTGTGGCCGGCGCGCGCGGCATTCCAGGATAAGCAGTTGGGCTCGCTGGAAAAGGGAAAGCGAGCGGACTTGGTTCTCTGGGACACCGACTTGCTCAATTGCAAGCCCACAGAGATTTTGACGGCAAATGTAGAGCTTACGATTATTGCGGGAGCGATTGTGTATCAATAGCCTGCCGCAGTGCCGGTTGTGAGAAAGTATTGCATTCACCGGTAGGTAGGCTCGCAGCGCTCGCAGCCTGCGGCACTTAATTTCGATTGTGTTTTTGTAGCGGCAGGGCGCGAGCTCATAGCTGTTGGGGCTTCGCAAATGCGTAGTTATTGACAGCGACAGGGCTTGGAAGCTAATATGGGACGCCCACCGTCTTTCGATCGCCTTGCGATTTCCACGCTGCGAACTGCATTTCACTCCAATACTGCTTTTGACTGCATTGGCAGTACGCTAAGACTTCATAACCTTTTGGGAACATTTCCGATGATCGCGTTCGAAAATGCAAACCAACCTTTCCTTGTTGTTTTGGCTGTTGTCGCCTTCTCGAGCATTCTTTCGGCGGCGGAAGCACAGGACGACTCGGTTTCGGATACCGCCGTCAAAACACGATTCTTTGAAAGTAAGGTTCGGCCGCTTCTGATCGATAACTGTGTGCGGTGCCATGGCGATGAAAAGCAAGAGGGCGGACTGCGACTCGATAGCCAAGTTGAATTCTCGAAAGGAGGTGAAAGCGGGGCGATTGTGGATTCCGCGGCTCCTACCGAAAGCACCATCCTTTCTGCAATTCATTACAAGGATCTTGAAATGCCTCCCTCCGGCAAACTGTCGGATGAAAAAATTGAGATCCTAGAGCGTTGGGTTCTGGACGGCAGTTACTGGCCTCCCCAAACCGCAGCCATGTCTTCGATAAAGAGTGGCCAAAAAGTTTTCACGGATGAGGATCGTTCCTATTGGTTCTTTCAGACTCGCAGGCCGCTCAATCAACGGCCACTCGGCTCGGTTAGCGCTCAGTTGGATGCACTCATCCAGTCGGGTCATGAAGACAACAACGTCGCGTTCGCAGAGCCCGCTGATTCGCTGGCTCTCGTCCGTCGCGCTTATCTCGATTTGGTGGGAGTCACTCCAACACCAACGGAGGTCAAAGCGTTTCTTGCTGAACCGACCGACATTGCCTATCCAAAGCTGATCGATCGATTGCTGGACGATCCACGGTACGGGGAGAGATGGGGACGATTCTGGTTGGACTTGGTTCGGTTCGCGGAATCGGACGGATACAAGCAAGATGATTTCAGGCCGACTGCTTATCGATATCGCGACTACGTAGTTCGATCGTTCAATCAGGACAAACCGTATGCCGATTTTGTGCGAGAACAGCTTGCTGGCGATGAAATCGATCCGAACTCATTGGAGTGCAGGGATGCAAGTGGTTACTTGCGACTGTGGATCTATGAGTACAATCAGCGCGACGTCACAGGCCAATGGACCGCAATATTGAATGACTTGACCGATGTAACTGGTGAGGCGTTTATGGGGCTGGGCTACGGTTGTGCGAGATGCCATGATCACAAATTCGATCCACTGTTGCAAAAGGATTACTTCCGACTTCAAGCCTACTTCTCTGGCCTGATCCCACGTGAGGATTTGCCCGTAGCAGACGATGAACAAATCGAACGCAATCGATCCGACGAAGAATTGTGGCTCGAAGCAGCGCAGCCATTCGTGGATGCGATCGAGGCAATCGAGGCACCGATTCGAGACAAAACGATTCTGTCCGCCGTCAGTAAATTTCCGCCTGAAGTGCGCCCGGCGTTGCTAAAACCTGCTAGCGAACGAACGACTCGCGAAAAGCAAATTGCACACTTGGCATCGCTTCAGCAATCGCGTGACGTCAGGGAGATCAAATGGGACAAGGTACTAAAAGGCGAACAGCAAAAGAACTGGCTACTAGCGAAAGAGTACCTTAAACAACTTCCTGCACCGAAGCCAGCTGCGCTTCCGATTTCGCTTGCCGCGACGGATGCCGGCGTCGAAGCGGCTGAAGTTTACATCCCGGGTAAATCGGCGATGGGACCGATTGCGCCTGGCGTACTGTCAATTCTTCATCCCGAACCGATGCCGATTACTCCATTGCCGGACCGAAACTCGAGTGGTCGTCGCCTTGCGTTGGCCAATTGGATGGTAAACGCGGAAAACCAATTGACCTGGCGCGTGATCGTCAACCGTGTCTGGCAACAGCACTTTGGACAAGGGATTGTACCGAACGCGAGCGACTTCGGACGTTTGACAGAACCGCCAACCCATCCCGAGTTGCTTGATTATTTGGCCAGTAGCTTCGCAGAAAACGGTGGCCGATTTAAATCGTTACATCAATGGATTATGAATAGCCGAACGTATCGCCAGGCGGCTTATCCAACCGCGATTGAAAGCGCAATACTGGTCGATCCGAATAACAAGTGGCTTTGGCGATTTTCACCTCGACGTTTGGATGCAGAGCAGATTCGGGATTCGATACTAACTGTGTCAGGTGAGCTGAAAGCGATGCACGAGGGTGCGTCTCTGGACGCGTCCAAGCCGATTCGATCGGTCTTTGTCCGGTCGATGAGAAATTCGCAGGACCGGTTCTTGTCGTTGTTTGATTCGCCTGACGGGAGTTCTTCGACCGCCAAGCGAAATGCGACAACGACGCCGCTCCAATCGCTGATGATGATGAATTCCGATTGGATGAATGTGCGTGCTGAGAACATGGCGAAGCAGATCGTCAATCTAAATCCCGCACCCGAAGCAGCGATCCGCCAAGCGTTTGAACGCGTGTTCCTCAAGCAGCCAACAGAATCAGACATTGAGTCGGCCATGCGATTCATTGGCGTTGAAGAATCAGCTGCCGAAAAATCAACTGCCGAAAAATCTTGGCGCAATTTATTTGTGGACTACTGTCACGTCTTAATCAATTCGAATTCATTCTTACACTTGGAATAGCAGGGCGAGCGATATGCAGACGAACAACTCCAGCCCACGCGGCAGCGGTTATATAAACCGTCGCGACATGCTGCAACAAGCGGGAGCGGGCTTTGGTTCGCTGGTGTTGGCTTCGATGATGCAAGAGGCGACAGCCGCAGTCGAAAAGCAAGGCGTGATGGCAAAAGGACCGCATCACACACCGACGGCCAAAAGCGTGATCTTTTTGTTCATGGAAGGCGGACCGAGCCACATCGATCTGTTTGATCCAAAGCCGGAACTTGAGAAACTAGCGGGTAAACCGCTGCCAGAAAGTTTCGGACCGATCATTACCCCGATGGGCGAATACGATGCCCCGCTGATGCCGAGCAAGCGGAAATGGGCTCAGCATGGTGAGAGTGGTCTTTGGGTTTCGGACTGGCTGCCGCACATTGCAGAACATGCCGACGATTTGGCGGTCATTCGATCTTGTTGGGCTAACGGATTAAATCATTCGAATGGCGTTTGCCAAATGAACTCCGGATCGATTCTTGGCGGACGCCCTTCGCTTGGAAGTTGGGTCAATTATGGGTTGGGAACTGCGAACGAAAACTTACCCTCGTTTGTGGTCATTGAGGATGGAGATGGCCACGTCATCAATGGCCCTCGCAACTGGTCGGCAGGCTTCATGCCAGCGAGCTATCAAGGGATCGCACTCAATGGCAGCAATGCTCCGATCGATTTCTTAAAGACGCCCGACAAAGTGGGAGCCGAACGCCAAGCGGCCAAACTCCGACTTCTGAATGAAATCAATCGACAGCATCAAGCGCAAAGGTCAAGCGATTCGGAGTTAGAAGCCCGCATCAATTCCTATGAACTGGCTTTTCGGATGCAAGCCCAAGCTCCGGAAGCGGTCGATTTATCTCAGGAAACGCAGCGCACTCAAGCCATGTACGGAATCGATGACAAAGAGACCGCTTCGTTTGGCAAGAATTGCTTGTTGGCCCGCCGGCTCGTCGAGCGAGGCGTTCGATTTGTACAGCTCTATCACGGTGCGGGCAGCAAATGGGACTCGCACTCGGCCATCGAAAAGAACCACGGCAAAATGTGCTTGACGAGCGATAAGCCGGTCGCAGGATTATTAAAGGATCTCAAGGAACGAGGGTTGTTGGATAGTACGTTGGTTGTTTGGGGTGGCGAATTCGGACGAACGCCAATGAGTGAGAAAGGGGACGGGCGCGACCACAATGCCTATGGCTTTACAATGTGGATGGCAGGCGGCGGAGTTCGCGGCGGCCAGACGATTGGCAAGACCGACGAAATTGGACTGCACGCCATCGAAGACAGATTGCACGTGCATGATCTGCATGCGTCCATATTGCACATGCTCGGAGTCGACCACTGGAAACTAGTCTATCCCCATCAAGGTCGCCCCGAGCGCTCGACTCAAAACGAGGGCAATGTTTGCAAGAAATTGCTGAAAAATGCCTAATGGCATGGGCGTCTCGCCCATGAAATCACGAGCGAGACGCCCGTGCCACGCGATTTCGCGAATTCAAGGCGAAATTCGGCGGGTGTTACCAGTGACATGCAAACTAAATTCGTTATTCTCTGAGCATGTCGAATCCTAACTTCTCAGCAAAATGCCCGACTTGTAGCCGTCCCTTTACGGCGAATGCGACGGCTGCGCATATGCCTTTTTGTTCCGATCGTTGTAAATTGGCGGATTTGTATCACTGGATGAGCGAGGAGATTGGCATACCGACGGGGTGTTCCGAACCCGAGGACGACCCTGAGCCAGAACCGCCGCCAACGACTCGGCAATGGAATTTCGATTGAAACTACCGACCAACTTCCTTGATTCACATCTGACCCAGACGCGTCCAAATAAATGAAAGACTCCCCTGTCGACTCAGTCGCTATTCCAAAGGTCACCATCGACTGGTACCGCTCCACGCCGTGGTGGCGATTCGCTTCCCAAAGTGTGGTCATTTCTTGGCGTTCAACCCATTTGTTGTCCTGTGCCGTCGCGCTGTTGCTCACTCAATTTTGGTTGAACACGGCGTACTTGATGTTCTCCCCTGACAAGGCGGTACGGCAGGACTGGATTTCCCCGAGGGAACCTGCGCAGTCGCTCCTTTCGAAACTTGACGTGCAGGGTACCGTCTCTCCGTTGAGAGTTTGGGAGCAGTTTCTTTTTCCGGTTTATCAATGGCTATCCGATCCGACCCTTCGTGGTGCAGCCTTCTGTCTTGCTTCTGTCATTGGAATTGTTGCAATTTGGTCGTTTGTGGGCGGATGTCTCGCTCGTCGTTCGGTAGTAGAACTGGGAACGAAGATGACAGCACCGTGGGTAGAGAGTGTTCAGTTCGTTTTAAAAAGATGGCAGTCCATCGCATGGTCGGTGACGATGCCAAGCGGACTTATTTTGATGATTGCTCTGGTGCCGTTGTTTCTTGGTTGGCTTTCGAACATACCGGCGGTTGGGCAGTGGCTCGCAGGATTGCTGATGATTCCAGTCGTATTGCTTTCGATTGGGATTGGTTGGTGCGCGGCGATCACGGTCTTTGGATTCCCACTTTCGGTATGCGCCATTGTTTCCGAGAAAGGGGCGGACGCCTACGATGGAATTTCAAGATCCGCAGCTTATACGTTTCAGAGACCTTTGACGTTGGCCTTGTGCGTGATCGCCGCACAGTTCTTGAGCAACTTGGGCGGTACGATGCTGTCTCTTGTTTTGATGACCGGTCAAGGAGTCGTGTCTGCCAGCTTTGACATTGGCTCGTTCTCATCGCTGAAGGACTTCGAGTCGATGTGGGGGCCTGTTTTACGAGGCATCGTGCCGTTGTTATTGACCGCATATGGCTTTAGTTTTTTCTGGACGGCTTCCGCGGCGACGTATCTGATTTTGCGCCGCGATGTGGATCACGCTGAGTTTGATTTGATCGATATGGGAAGCCAGCAACCCAAGCCGCTGCCTGAGTTGCCCAAATTGGAATCGACCCCAGCGAGCAAAGAAGTCTCGGTTGTTCCTGTAAGCAGTATTCCAGAAAACACTGCCGAGTAAGGCAGTATCCGGCTGTAGATGATCTAACTCCCCTTGTCCTCCTCGGGCAAGGATTTCGATACGGGTGGCACGCCCTGAGGCAAGAAGGGCGTGTGAGTCGCTAGTTACGTTTGCCCTGCTCCCCACGCCAATCGCTAACGCTCTGAGAGGCTCTGATTTTTTTAAAGCCGAAGAAATATCCATCACACTCCGTGTGATATTTCCTCAAAAACCGAAGGTTTTTGAACTGCGAAAATCACACGGAGTGTGATTGGTACTATAAAATCACAGCCTCTAGCCTGTCTTAGGAAGCCAGTCGGTCGCGTTCGTATTCGAGAACACCGGTAACCAACGTGGTTAGTCGAGGCTCAGCGTCGTTGGCGATCGCGATGATCTTTTGAACGTCGGCTGGCTCCAGTGCGTCCGGTAGACACATGTCCGTGATTACGGAAAAGCCAACGCAACGCATTCCGGCGTGAACGGCCACAATCACTTCTGGCACCGTAGACATTCCCACCACGTCGGCCCCGATCAAACGCAAGAAACGGTATTCGGCTCGGGTTTCCAAGTTTGGTCCTGACACTGCCACGAAAACTCCCTTGTGCGCGACAATGTCATGTTTCCGTGCGGTCTTGAGAGCCGCGTCGATGAGCGTTTGGTCGTAGGGATGACACATGTCTGGGAAGCGGGGTCCGAGCCGATCGTCGTTGATGCCGATGAGTGGGTTGCCACCGAGCAAATTAATGTGGTCGTCGATAAGCATGATGTCGCCTGACTTGTAAAAGGGGTTCATCCCACCGCACGCGTTGGACACAACAAGCAATCCGGCCCCCATCGCGTTCATCACTCGCACAGGAAGCGTAATCTGCTTGAGATCGTAACCCTCGTACATGTGGAAGCGGCCCTCCATGGCCATGACAGGCAGGCCGCAAAGCATGCCGCACACCAATCGACCTCGGTGGGACGTTGCGGTCGAACGCGGAAAGTGCGGAATATCCGAGTACTCCAATGTCGCTTCGACCTCAATGCGTTGGACGAGTGGCCCAAGGCCCGTTCCAAGAATGATTCCTGCATGTGGAGTGCGTCCCCAGACCTTTTTGATGGCGGTGCTGGCATCTTGGATTTTGTCGTACAGTTCTAGCATTTTCGTTGGCGACTTTGAATTGGGATCGGAAACAGATACTTCGAATCCAATCATTTTACGCAATCGTTTCAATCCCACTACTCATCTTGGCAACGTTTTACCAGGATTGGAAAAATGCTAGGCAAGCGGCCATGGAATTGCACAATAGCAATCCAGTATGGCACGCAGACTCCGGTTGCGGATCCGTGGCATCAATAGTCCAAGGTTTTGGAGGAGTGGAACGACCGTTCTACATTGTTATCTCTTTTTTCCCATTTGAGTTGCCTTCTCGCGAATGCGATTCCCGTTTAAGGTCCAAAGCTATGTCGATTGTCGTTTTCGAAGATCCTCAATGCGAGCTGTTGGCTCCGGTCACTGTAGCGCGCTTGGCAGCGGCGGTGACCTGTGGCAGTTTTCGATTGATCGATTTACTGGAGCCGATGGGGCGTGAGGTGTTCGGGATTTCTCGCCCGCACCTGCAGACGCTGCAACGAATCGACTTTCCTTCGTTGCGAATCCCGGACGACAGTTCCAGTGAGGGAAAACCCGAGAGGCAGGTGAACTTGCTGCTCAACGCCCGGGTCGTACCGACGAAGAAGCATTTCGAAACGATACAAAACCTGTACCAAGTCGCATGCCAAGCCGCGAAGAACCCGGCCCCGATGGTCGTTATGGATAGAGAACATGTGGCCGCCGTGATCAATGCACCCTGGACAGTCGAACAATTGTTTCACTACGGTTATTTGGGAGTGGAGGATTGGTTAGCAAAGGCCAAAGCGTTTGAAGCCTATGACTGTGAGTTGACGACGATTGCGGTTCCACACGAGTTGATCGCCTACAACATGGCGTGCATTCGAGAGAATCTCGAGTGGCGGATTGAGCTTGGAGCCAGTGCGGCCACCGGTCGCTCCGGTATTCCCAGCGTTTCTCAATTGCGACAGATGTCGGACGGGTTGTTCCTGGCCGATGGAGCATCGGTCGGTGAATATGTGCTGACGGATACTCGCAAAGGACCAATCGTTATTGATTGTGATGCGCAGATTGGCCCCTACACATTGCTCCGAGGCCCGATCTACATCGGCAAGAAAGCGAGAATCCTGGAACACTCAGCCATCAAGGATGCAGTGTCCCTATCGCATACGACCAAAATAGGCGGAGAGGTAGAAGCGTCTATCGTGGAACCCTATAGCAACAAACAGCACCACGGGTTTCTCGGTCACAGCTACCTTGGCAGCTGGATCAACTTAGGTGCAGGGACTTGCAACAGCGATTTAAAAAATACGTATGGCACGGTCAACATGGAATACGGATTCGGCAAAGCGTCGACAAACATGCAGTTCCTGGGTTGCATCATGGGAGACTACTCCAAGACGGCCATCAACACTGGCATTTTCACTGGCAAGGTCATTGGCGTTTGCAGCATGATGTATGGCTTTGTGACCAGTAATGTGCCAAGTTTTGTAAACTACGCGAGGCTATTTGGTCAAATAGCAAGTCTGCCACCCGAGGTGATGGTGAGCACACAGCAGCGTATGTTTGCACGCCGCGATGTTCAGCAACGTGGTTGCGACGTGCAGTTGATTTACGACATGCACCGAATCACACAAATGGAACGCGATCGATTGGGTGACGCTCTGACTCATTAATTGGAATTGAACGAAACCAATGCGATTTCTCCCCCTCGCCCCTTTTTTGGGGAGACTGCAAAACCCCTCACCATGGCACTCATTTTGTGAGCGGCAAGGCGCTAGCCGCCGGTATACCGACTGCATATTCGCTGTGATTTCCCTCACCCGCGGCTAGCGCCCAGCGGTTCACTTACGCCAAAGTGAGTGGCATTGGGCTTTAGGCTAGCGGATTGTTATCTGCGAAGCTGGCTGGACTGGTGGGGCCGATGTCCGAACGTGCGCAACATGTTCAGTCTTCGCGGAATCGGTAGCCTACGCCTCGAACTGTCTCAATGGCATCCGCTTTCTCGCCAATTTTTTTTCTAAGTGCACGAATGTGGACGTCGATCGTTCGCTCAAGAACCAGGGTGTCCTCTCCCAACGCCGAATCGATCAACTCCGAACGGTCAAAGGCACGACCTGGCTGACGAATCAATGTATCGAGTAGCTTGAATTCGCTTTTCGTCAAATCGACATTCTGCCCATCAACGGTAACCCGATAGCGACGGCGATCGAGCATGATCCCCAATCGAGTAACCGTTTCCGCTCCCTCGTCGATCGGTTTCGATTTGCGACGCGTTAGGGCTTTGATTCTTTCCAAAAGAACTCGAACGCTGAACGGCTTGGTAACGTAATCATCCGCTCCAACCGAGAACCCAATCAGTTGGTCCGCTTCCTCTGATTTTGCGGTCAACATAATAATTGTTGCAGAGGCGGTTTCGGGTGTCGCGCGAAGTCGACGACAAACCTCTATGCCATCCATCACAGGCAGCATTACATCCAATACCACAACCTCAGGCAATCGCAATTGCGCTTGGTTTAATCCGTCTCTTCCATCCATGGACTTCAGTACTTCGTATCCTGCCTTTTCCAGATTGTAGACCAGAATCTCGGACAGCGCTCGATCATCTTCGACAACCAATATTTTGCTTTTTGACATAGAAGGACTGGGTGCGAGTTAAGGTTCGAAATCTAAGTGACATTGGAACGTTGAAGGATTTGGCGGTGACGTACGATTACGCCATCGACCATGTAAATGATGTCTTCTGCAATGCTGACTGCATGGTCCGCGATCTGCTCCAGATGACGCGAGGCCGAGAAGCAATGCATCGCGGCAGCGATTTGTGAATTGTCTCGCGACATCAACGAGTTCAGGGTCTCGATCACTTCGACATTCTTTGCATCGACGCGGTCGTCGTCTTCAATCACTTGATGCGCTTGCTCGGTACTCCTTTGAACAAAAGAATCCAAACTTCGCCGGACCATTGAAGTCGTCATCAGCGCCATTTCATTGATCCCAGGTGGAATCGGAAATTCGGGATGCGGACACAAACTATCAGCTCGCTGGGCAATGTTGCATGCCAGGTCCGCGATGCGTTCGAGGTCATTGTTGATCTTCATCATGGTTGTGATTCGACGCAGGTCGGCTGCCACCGGCTGGTGCAATGCCAGCATCTTTAGGCAGTCCTCCTCTATTCGCACTTCGCTCCGGTCAATTTGGCTGTCGCGTCCTATAACCTCTGCTGCCAGAGCTCCCTGCCGTTCGACCAGCGAACGCACGGCGGATGCGATCATGTCCTCGACACTACCGGATAGTTTGAGCAGCGAATTGTGGGCTTCTGTGAGGTCTTGGCTTAAATGAAGTGACATTGATTGCGCTTTCTTTGAAACAAGAATAAATGCCGAGTGTTAAGATTGGATGAGTATAGCGTTAAGAGAGGATGCAGCTTGGCTCAAATGGAGAATGAGCCGGTGTTGAGGAAATTCGCCGTTAGACCACCTACCGCTCTGGAAAAGAGCAAGGAGTTATGTGTTGCGTTAAGTACAACATGGCCTTTTTCCTCGGGAAGATGCGTGTTTTTAGCTGGCACGAGCGCATCGAACCGAGCAGCGATGATTCCGATTTCTAGATCGGTGCCACATGCGAGTTGGTTTACGTAACTGGTCCTTGCATCCGACAAATCGTCCAACGGAGGCAGCACGCGTCCAAACCATTTTGAAGCAATCCTCGCAATAGGCGAACCACCATTGGGTGGAGCGAGAAAAACCAACCTGCCTAGATTCTGGTGCTCGCGTTGATGGAGTGCCGATCTCGAAACAATGGCTCCCATGCTATGAGCAACGATGTGGAAAC
>Ga0105046_10010012_pt1 | contig 14783 bp, 12 predicted proteins | sample MAT03_FD_78385 | JGI IMG/M metagenome (GOLD analysis project Ga0105046, IMG submission 78385) | Freshwater microbial communities from Lake Fryxell liftoff mats and glacier meltwater in Antarctica - MAT-03 (megahit assembly) | ecosystem: Environmental > Aquatic > Freshwater > Ice > Liftoff... | reverse complement strand
GCCTGGACTTCGTCGGCGGTTCTCACCATGATCGATTCGACCCCGTAACCGGAAGCGATCTTCGCGGACTCCAGGGCGGGCAGGTCGAGGCCGGGTGAACCGGTGACCTGTTCGATCTCCGCGAACCACTTGAGGATCGCGTACTCCTCGTTGCGCAGCACCAGGAAAGTGACCGGCACGTCGTATGCATGGGCCGTCCAGAAGGCGGCGACCGCATACTGGACAGAACCTTCACCGAGCACGCAGACCACCGGGCGGTCCGGCTCTGCGATCTGGATGCCGACCGCTGAACTCAGGCCGAAACCGAGACCGCCACCGGCACCGAAGAAATAACTGTTCGGCTTCGAGATCCGCAGCTGGTTGCGCAACGCCATGGTGCTGGAGGGCGATTCGAGGATGATGATGCCGTTCTCCGGCAGTTCCTCCCGCAGGACCGAATGGATGGTCGACGCGTTCAACGGATCGGTCTCTTCCATGCGGGTCGGCTGCGGCCACACCGGCGGCGGGTCGCGGTCGGTGCCGTCGAGATGCTCGAGCAGCGCGGTCAGGGTCAGCTTGACGTCGGCGACGATCGCGTCACCCATCGGTGCGCGCGCGGCTTCGTCCGGGTCGGAGGTGATCGCGACCAGCGAAGTGCCTTCGGCGAGGAAAGGTCCCGCGAGGTTCGGGTAATAAGCGAAGACGGAAGAACCGATGACGATCACCAGGTCGTGGTCTTTCAGGGTTTCACCGATCGGGCCGACCGCGGGCGGCAGCACACCACGCCAGTGCGGGTGGCTCTCGGGGAAGCCGAGCCTGCCACCGCCGGTGGCGGGGGCGGACCAGACACCTAGGTTCTGGTTCTCGGAGAGGGCGATCATCTCTTCCCAGGCTCCGGAGGCGTCGACGTCGGGACCGGCTACGGCGATCGGGTTTTTCGCCGCCTTGATCCGGTCGGCCAGGTCGCTGATCCGGGCCGGATCTGCGGTGGCCCGGCCACTGACGTTGCGGTTGATCACGTGCTGGGCGGTCGCTTCGTCGATCTCGACATCCCAGTCGTCCATCGGCAGGGAAACCATGACCGGACCCATCGGCGGCAGGCAGGCGAGGTGGATCGCGTGACTGATCGCCAGCGGCACATCTTCGGCCCGCGGCGGCTCGTAAGCGAACTTCACATAAGGGTGCGGTACACGGATCGCATCCCGGTTGGTCAGGTTGGACTGCATCGTGATCATCGAACGGGCCTGCTGGCCGACCGTGATCACGACCGGGGAATGGTTCGCCTGTGCGTTGAAGAGGGCGCCCATCGCGTTGCCGAGGCCGGGGGCGGTGTGGAGGTTGACCAGGGCCGGCTTGCCGGTGACCTGGGCGTAGCCGTCGGCCATGCCGACGACGGCCGCCTCCTGAAGGCCGAGCACGTATTTGAAGTCATCAGGGAAGTCCTGGAGCATCGGCAGCTCGGTCGAGCCGGGATTGCCGAACATCGTGGTCATCCCCTGTTTACGGAACAGGTCAAAAGTCGCTTCGCGCACGGTAGGCATGGCGGCAGCCTATATGGGAACGAGGGAGTACGGAAAAGAGTGGTGGACACCCCCGGAGCGGCCCTGCGGAAAACCCCCATGGTGGCCGGGTGTCAAGATTGTCCGGTGCGTATACACGGGTTCTCAACACTGGCCTTGATCCTCGCTTCGGGCGTGCTCGTTCTCGGGTGCGGGGAGACCGAGACCGAAACCGCGGACGGATGCTTCGGCGGCGTCGCTTCATTCAAGTCTTCCCTGCGGCAGGCGCCGGGACCGGTGCTGCTCGGCGGCACGACTCCGATCAGTGACTGCCTGCCGCGCGACCAGCCAGCCGGGGATCTGGTCGACTTCGGCGAGATCGCAACCCAGGTCGCGACCGAAACCGGCGCCGCGGTATCCGAACCCGGACCCGACGGGATCAAGGCGGCGATCGACGCCGGCTATCTGGTCGGCGCGATGGAAAAAGGTGCCGAAGACAGCGAAGCCATCCACGCGGTCCTGGTCGAAAGGGTTCGCAGCGCGGCAAGTAATGGTCTCGATGGCGCCAGCGAGTCGGTGCGGGGCCATTACGAAGCCGGGCTGGAAGCGGGACGCGAGGTCGGTTGATCCGGGAGCCCTGAACCCGGGGTGGCTTCTGGGACGGATATTTCGGAGATAGCTGGTCGATGCGTGCCAGAATCCTCCGGCCCCGGGGAACCCCTGCCCGAAAACCCTCTGGGTGAAAGACTGTCGCTGTAAGTGGTTTCCAACGATGAGAGGTTCCCTTGACTGACCAGCTGTGGGGTGGCGAGACCACCAAGGCCGTAGACAACTTTCCCGTCTCCGGGGAGCCGATCCCGGCGCCGGTCATCCACTGGCTCGGCCTGATCAAAGCGAACGCCGCCCGTTCCAACGCCGAACTGGGACTGCTCGACGCAGACGTCGCCGGGAAGATCGCCGCCGCCGGTGAAGAAATCGCCGCCGGCAAACATGACGACCAGTTTCCGGTCGACGTCTTCCAGACCGGTTCCGGCACCTCGTCGAACATGAATACGAACGAAGTCATCGCTTCGCTCGCCGGCGAGCCCGTCCATCGCAACGACCACGTCAACATGGGCCAGTCCTCGAACGACGTCTTCCCGTCAGCCGTCCACCTGGCCGCACTCGACCAGGTCACCAACGACCTGCTGCCCGCCATGGAAGAACTCGCCAACGCACTCAGCGGCAAGGCCGAAGAGTTCCGCGACGTGGTCAAGGCCGGCCGTACCCACCTGATGGACGCGGTACCGGTCACCCTCGGCCAGGAGTTCGGTGGTTACTCATCGCAGGTGAGCCACGGCATCGACCGGATCAAGGGCACCCTCGAGAGGGTCGGCCAGATCCCGCTCGGCGGCACCGCAACCGGCACCGGCCTCAACACCCATCCCGACTTCGCTGCCGGCGTCCGCAAACGGCTCGAAGAAGCCTCGGGCCTGACGATCTCGGCCCCACACGACCCGTTCGAGGCGCAGGCCAACCGTGACGCTCTGGTCGAACTCTCGGGTGCGCTCAAGGTTTATGCCGTTTCGCTCAACAAGATCGCCAACGACCTCGCGCTGATGGGTTCCGGTCCGCGGGCCGGCCTCGCCGAGCTGCACCTGCCCGAGCTCCAGAAAGGCTCGTCGATCATGCCGGGCAAGGTCAACCCGGTGATCCCGGAAGTCGTGATTCAGGTTGCTGCCCAGGTGATCGGCAACGACACCGCGATCACGATCGCCGGATCGCAGGGTCAGTTCGAACTGAACGTGCGGGTGCCGCTGATCGCCCGCAACCTGCTCGGCTCGATCAAGATCCTGGCCAGTGCGTCACGTCTGCTCGACCAGAAGTGCGTTTCCGGCATAGAGGCCAACGTCATCGCCAACGAGCTCCATGCCGAAGCCACCCTGGCCACGGCAACCGCGCTCAACCCGTACATCGGTTACGACCGCGCCTCCGAGATCGTGCAGGAGGCCGCCCGTTCCGGCCGCGCCCTGCGTGAGGTCGCGATCGAACTCGGGGTCGAAGAAGCGATCCTCATCGAGGCGCTCGACCACAACAAGATGGCCCGGCCCCACGAATAGGGGTGGGCTGGCGGCGGCTCAGTCCCGCCGGAGCTCGGTGGTCGGATCTTCCGTTTCCGGGGCTTCGACCGCTGCATCCTGTGAGAGCAGCACCGTGTCGTCCTCTTCGAGATCCGCTTCGGCTACGGGCTGCTCTTCAGCCACGGGCTGTTCTGCGGCCGGTTCGTCGGTAGCCGGACCAGCCGTCATTGTGGTGACCTCCCAACCGATCCTCGACTTCAGGTAGAGCATCACGATCGGCCAGGCCATCAGGAACGCACCGAGCACGAAAGCGAGGGTGAACCCGCCGAAAGTGAGTTGGTCATCGGCACCGGCGGCCCAGAACATCCAGGCGCCGACCGGCAGGTAGATCAACACCGCACTGATCGTGCCCGGGGTGATGCGTTCGCTGCGGGCGGTTGGAAGCATGTGGAAGAAAACGGCGTTGATGATGAACAGGGCCGGCACCGCGAGGCTGACCGCCGGTGCCCACCAGCCGATCGCCGCAGCGGCGAGCGCGACGAAAACGAGGCCGACGTTGGTGAGCATGAAATCGGTCTCGGTGAACTCGACCCCGAGCCTCGGGCCCAGCTCCTCGTTCGCCCAGGCAACCCAGCCGAGCGCGTACTCCTCGAAAACATGGATCACCGCAGCGATGACCCCGATCCACAGAACCCAGGAATTCGTATCCATGACTAAAGCCTACGTGCCCGGAAGGTTCGCTCAAGCGAGCCGACCGTCAGGTTGGCGAAATTCATCACCCGCGCCACAGCGTCAATTTCGTTCAGGGTCCGGTTGTCCAGCTGCTCGCTGACCAGTTGCCCGAGTTCCGGCTCGAGTGGTCCGGCGAACTGGTTCTCGACCCGTTCGACAGCGAAGACGATGGCTGCCCGGCTCTGGCGGTCGAGCCCGGTCAGGTCACCGAGGCCGATCGATTCGAGCTCGGTCTCCGACACACCGGCGCTCAGGGCCCACCGGCTGTGGACACGGGTGCAACCGGCGCACTGGTTAGCCTCGCTGACAGCCACCATGACCCGCTCTCGAAGGTCCGGGGACAGCCCGCCGCGGTAGGCGCTGACCAGCGGCCGGGCGCGGGCCGCAATCCGGAGCAGGTCCCGTCCGGCTTCCGGAACCGAGTGGAATCGCCGGGCTACCGGTGCTCCTGGCCCGCTGTCTGCCTGGTTGACCTGGCTCAAGGGCGCCGTCGTGGCTTGATCTTGATCACGGCCGAGCCCTTGCGCTTGCCGACCCTCGCCTTGATCTTCGCCTTGCCGCGGGCCCCGCCCTTGGCACGAACGGTGACCTTGACGGTGGCGGTCTTCTTCGCGCCGATCTTCCTGATCCGGATCTTCCTCTTCACCTTGACCCGCTTGTTCGAGGACTTCAGGCGCAGCTTGACGTTGGTTGCCGCGGCGTCGCCGGAGTTCGTGATTCGCACTGTCAGCTTCGTCTTCCTGCCAGCCCTGAGGGTCTTCTTCTTCGGTGTGACCCTGACCTTGGTGATGTTGGCCTTGGCCACCACTGGCCGGCGTGGATCCTTGATCAGCAGCTCGACGTTCCGGTCGGCCGGGGCGCCCTGGCCGCAGGGGTCGGGGGTGCATTGGTCGCCGCCATTCTGATTGTCGTTGTAGCCGACGGTCCGGCCTACCGAAGCCAGCTGGGCGGGAGTCATCGTGCTCGCATTGGTGCCCGGAGCAGGCGCCGGAACCGGAGCGGCGTGATCGATCAGGGTGCCGAAGATGGAGAGGCTGCCGTCCTCGTTGTCGAAGATCTCGATCAGTCGGTTCTGTTTGGGCCAGTCGACCAGGGCCGACGTGCGGATGCTCCAGAAGCCACCCTTTCCGGCCGGGTCCCTGTAGGGAATGACTTTGTTTTCGTGACTGTGGCCCGCTACCCAGGCGATCGCCGCCGGATACTTGTGCATCAGGGCGATCAGGTCGTCCTGCAGCTTGATCGGGGTCGAGGTGCGCGGGTCCCCGTCGCAACCGACCACTTCGACCGGATTGACGAGTGAGCAGGCGGGCGCGTTCTCGTCGGCGACATCGGCACCCATGCTGGAGGGCGCGTGGTGGGAGAAGATCACCGCGATCTCGTTAGCCTCGGTCGCTTCCTTGAGCTCTGATTCAAACCAGTTGAACTGCGGCGTGTCGAGGTTGCCCCGGTCGGACTCGAGGATTTTGCCGCCTTCGGAATGCGTGTCGAGGGTGATGTAGCGGATGCCCGGTTTCGGACTGAAGGAGTAGTAGCCGGCGTTGCCGTTGGACGCGGTCTCTTCGGCGGGGTCGACGAACTCGAATCCGTGGCCGTCATCGTTTCCGTTCGCCTTGAAGATTCCCTTGTAGGTCGTCTTCGAGATCAGCCGGCGGTCCGGGTCGGGTGGCACAGCCATGAACTGGCCTGGATTGGCGTCAACCAGGTCGAGGAATCCGGCGACATCGAGGTTGGGATCGGTTACCAGGGAAAGCAGGCTGAGCGGGTCGAAAGCGGCGTTCTCCGGCTCGGCATCGGCGACAGGCTTGAGGCAGCCCTGCGCGAACTGGTTGAAGAGCTTGCTGGCCCAGGCGTTGCCCTGCACCAGACCGTCATGGTTGCCGAAGAGCACGTACCCGGGGACGTCGAGGCCGCTGGCGACGAAAGGCTGCTGCGCTTCGTTCATCAGGCCCGGGTATTGGGGGGCCGAGGCGTACGGGTTGATGAATGTCTCGTCATACGGCGACGCTGGCGGGGCCGGATCGGGTTCGTCCGGATCGTAGAAGTAATACTCCTGGCCGCTCGGCCAGTCATCCCGGTCCTGAACACCGGTGTAATTCCCGGGCGTCGCTACATCCTTGATGCCGCCGACGGCGGCGATGGTGTCGGCCGGGCAGAGCGGGTTTGTCCCGATCGAAGCGGCCGGGTCGACCCCGCTGCCGGGATTGAGAGTCCCACCCTCGATCAACTGGCGGTTCCAGAGGGTTTCGTTGTACTGCTGGCTGTCGGAGATGTCACCGGTGTTCATGACGAAATCCATCGTCGGCTTGCTGCCGTCGCCGCTGGCCACCGGAGCGTTGGCCGCGAAAGCGTTCATCTGCTCGATCATCTCGTTCGCTTCGTGCGGATTGAAAGCTTCCGCAGGCCGCCATGAAGCGGTGAAAGGTCCACCGACCGGGTCGAGAAACTCGACCCGGGCCGGGCTTTCTTCGTCGGCGAGCTGGAAGTCGGTGAGCTGGCCGAAGTAGGCGAGCGGGGTCCGGCGTTCTTCACGGCCCGCCTGTGCGGTGCCGAGCTGGGCGTCGGCTTCGGAGCCGTCACGCACGACATAGCTCTCTCCGGGACCGGTGGTCAGCGTCTTGAAGTCACCGGCACCCTCAGGGAAGATGCGCTGCACGAGCGTGCTGATCCCGAGGGTATCCCCGGGCGCCGCCTGGGCGACCGTTGCGGCGATTCCCGCGACTGCACACAAGCACGCAACCAATGCAACTCTCAGCTTCGACATCTCCACCCCTCCGGTTGGTCCCCCGATTCCTCGGATGAGCGTAACCGACAGGCTTCGATGCCAAGTGGCCGGGGGTCGGCGGGGACGCTTCGAAAGTAACATCGGGATATGACCTCCCGCACGTCCAACGGCTCGCGCCGAGCCCCCACGTGCAGGCCGGGCTGATGTTCCTCGCGCTGCGCGAAATGCGTCGGGCCAAAGTGCGGTTCGCCCTGCTGATCTCGGCGATCGGTCTGCTCGTCCTCTTGATCCTTGCCCAGCAGGCGATCCAGACCGGCCTGATCACTTCGTTCATCGGGGCGATCGAACGGCAGTCGGCGCCGGTTCTGGTCTACAGCGTCGACGGGCAACGCACCCTGCAGGGCAGCATCATCACGCCGCCACTGGAGAAAAAGATCCGCTCGACCGAAGGCATCGCTACGTCCGGCAGGATCGGCCAGGGCACTTTCACGGTCAAGGTGAACGACGAACCCGAGGATTCCGATGCCGCGATCATCGGCTACACCGACCCCGCCGTGGGCGCTCCCGATCAGCTGACGACGGGCCGGCTGCCGAACCGCCCCGGGGAATCGGTCGGCAGTGACAATGACTTCAAGCTCGGGGACCGCGTGAGGGTGCTCGGTCCAGGCGGCCCGGACCAGGCCACCGAGACGATCGAGATCGTCGGCCTCGCCGATGACGCCCAGCTCCAGGTGACCCCGACTCTGTTCGTCGAGTGGCCCGACTATGTCGCTTCGGTCAAGTCGGCCAACCCCGACGCCGGTGGAATCCTGCCCAGCGCGATTGGCGCGGCACCGGTCCCGGGTCTGGATCCGGAGACGCTCGCCGGGAGGATCAACGACGCCAGCGATGAAGCTGACGCTCTGACCAGACAGGCTGCGGCCGACGAGACCCCTGGTGTCGCCGAGGTCAGCCAGTCTTTTCAGGTGATTTTCCTGCTGTTCGGAATGGTGGTGCCGTTGGTGACCGGGCTCTTCTTCCTGATCATCACTCTCCAGAAGTCAGGCTCGCTGACCCTGCTGCGGGCGATCGGAGCGAAATCGAGCCTGCTGGTCCGCTCGCTGATGGTGCAGGTAGTGCTGGTGATAGGAGGCGGTCTGGCTGTGGGAATCGCCCTTTACACGCCGCTCTCGCAGGCTCAGCTCGGTGACATCAAGCTCAGCTTCGACGTCGGGGCAGTGCTGCTCTGGTCGGTGTTGCTGCTCGTGTTGGGCCTGCTCAGTGCGGTGGTTGCTGCCCGCAGGGTCCTGGCGATCGACCCGATCGAAGCGACCACCGGGGAGGGTGGACGGTGAGGCTCGCCCTCAAGGAACTCCGCCGCCGTCCGGGTCGTTTCGGCGTGGCCACGGTGATCCTTACCCTGATCGCGATTCTGCTCATGTTCCTCGGCGGGTTGCTGGACGGTTTGACCGCCGGCAATACCGGCGCAATCCGGGCCCAGCAGGCCGATCTGATCGTGTTCTCCGCGACCTCACAGGACTCCCTGGTCAGAAGCCGGATCGACCCGGAGCAGCGCCGGAAGGTCGAGCAGGTGGACGGAGTGAAAACGGTCGGGGAGATCGGCAGCGTGCAGCTCGGCGGCCGGATCGAGGGCCGCGGCCTGCGGGATCTGGTGCCGGTCGTGCTCTTCGGCTATCAGGCAGCGTCGAAGGGGTTGCCGGCCCCGCCGACCAGCCTGGGCGAAGCCTGGGCCGACGATTCGCTCGAGGCCGAAGGAATCGAGCAGGGCGACATGATCCTGGTCGGCCCGGCTCGCAGCCCGGTCAAGGTGACCGGCTTCGTGAGCGACACCCGGTATGCAGGGCAGAGCACGCTCTGGGCTTCATTGGAGACCTGGCGAAAGGTCCAGAACGAGAACCGCCCCGACGCCAGGGTCGCACCGGGGGTCAGCCAGGCGCTGGTGGTTCAGGCCCCGGCCGCAAACCAGGCCGGTCTCGCCACCCGGATCGACGAAGCGACCGGCGGCAACACCTCGAGTCTGACCGAAGACGAAGCGATCAACGCCCTGCCCGGTGTTTCCTCCCAGCAGAGTGTCTTCAACCAGATCATCGGCCTCACTGTGCTGATCGCGATCATCGTCGTCGCCTTGTTCTTCGCTTTGATCACGGTCGAGCGGATCGGCCTTTACGGGGTCCTGAAGGCGCTCGGGGCCGGTTCCGGGACCCTGTTCGCCGGGGTGCTGCTGCAGGCGGTGATCGTCACGCTGATCGCTTCGGTGATCGGGGCCCTGGCGGCGCTGGCGTTCGCGGCGGCGATCCCGGCCGGCTCGATCCCGTTCATCGCCACCGGCCCCCGCATCGCCGGCAGCACCTTCTTCCTGCTGCTCGCGGCGGTCATCGGTTGTGCTTTCTCCCTGCGCCGCGTCCTCAAGGTCGATCCTGCCACGGCGATCGGCGGCGGCCAGTGATGCCGCGTAAACACTTACCTGTCCGAACGAACGACAATCCGGAGCCAGAATGAGCGAACCGAGTTCAACCCCCGCCCTCGAAATGGAGGCAGTGCGCAAGGTCTACGAGGTGGCCGACGAAGAGGTCGTAGCCCTCGACCACGCCGACCTCAGCCTCGGCTCGGACGAGATCCTCGCCCTGGTTGGCCCCTCCGGCTCGGGCAAGACCACGCTCTGCTCGATCGCCGGCGGCATTCTTTCGCCGACCGAAGGCAAGGTCGTGGTCGGGGGAAAGGACATCTCCGGCTATTCCTCGAAGCAGCTGACCGAATTCCGTCGCGACTCGGTCGGGTTCGTCTTTCAGACCGTCAACCTGATCCCGTTCCTCACGGCGAGGGAGAACCTGCTGATAGTCGACGAGATCAGCTCGCGTGACCGGAAACGGGCCAGCCGCCGGGCTGACCAGTTGCTCGAGGAACTCGGGCTCACCGACCGGGCAGACAACCTGCCCTCGCAGCTATCAGGCGGTCAGAAGCAGCGGGTCGCGATCGGCCGCTCGCTCATGAATGAGCCGGCGCTGGTCCTGTTCGACGAACCGACTTCGGCTCTCGACACCAAGCTCGGCGACCAGATGGTCAAGTTGATCCGCGAGGAGATGAAGAGCCGCGGCACGGCGGCGATCATCGTGACCCACGACGATCGCATCACCAGCTACGCCGACCGGACCGTCCACATCACCGACGGCCGACTGGAAGCCTGACCGGCTTCCTTTTTCAGCGGGCGGGCGCCGTCGCCCGGCCGCAGCTTCGCTCAGCCCTGGAAAGTCACCATGCGCTCTTCGGTCAGCTCGTAGACCGAGTAGGCGGGACCTTCGCGGGTGTTGCCCGAGTCCTTGACACCGCCGTAGGGCTGCTGGTCGGCCCGGAAGGTCGGCACCTCGTTGATCAGCACACCGCCGAACTCGAGCGTATTGCCTGCCTTGAGGCCGTTGCCGATGTCTCTTGTGAATACACCCGCCTGCAGGCCGAACTTGGAGTCGTTGGCCATCTTCAGGGCTTCGTCGAAGTCCGAGAAACGGTCGACCGTGGCGACCGGCCCGAAGATCTCTTCGCACCACACGTTGGCCTTGCGGTCCGGATGCTCGATCAGGGTCGGCGCGAGGCAGCGGCCTTCGTCGACCAGCTCGCCACCGGTCAGCAGCTTGCCGCCACCAGCCACCGCTTCGTCGATCCAGAGCTTTACCCGGTCGCGGTCACCACGGGTGATCAGCGGGCCGACGTCGGTGTCGGGAAGCATCGGGTCACCGACCTTGAGGCTCTCCATGTTGGTGACAAGGCGTTCGATGAACTGGTCGGCGATGTCTTCATGGAGCAGGATGCGCTGGATCGAGATGCAGCTCTGGCCGGCGTGCGAGAAAGCGTGGATCTGGGCCTTGTCGGCGGCGGTCTGCCAGTCGCCGTCATGGTTGACGATCAGCGGAGCGTTCGAACCGAGCTCGAGGTTGACCTTCTTGTGCGGCACCTTGCCGGCGATGCCCCAGCCGACCGGGACTGAACCGGTGAAAGTGATCGCTTTGGTGAGTTCGTGTTCGACGATCGCGTTGCCGACCTCACGGCCACCGCCGGGGATGACACTGAGCCAGCCGTTCGGCAGGCCCGCTTCGATCAGGATCTCGGCCAGCTTGATCGACGAAATCGGGGTCTGGCCGGCGGGCTTCAGCACGACCGCGTTGCCGGCGGCGATCGCCGGGCCGAGCTTGTGGGCGACCAGGTTGAGCGGGAAGTTGAACGGGCTGATCGCACCGACCACGCCGTAAGGCACACGCAGCATCACGCCGAGCTTTCCGGCACCGGCGGCCGAGGCTTCCATCGGGATCGTGCCGCCGGTCAGCTTGCGGGCTTCGGTCGCGGAGAACTTGAGGGTGCCGACGGTGCGTTCGGCTTCCACCGTTGCAGTCTTGATCGGCTTGCCGGCTTCCTGACTGATCGTCTTCGCCAGGTCGTCGCGGCGTTCGGCGACGAGGTCGGCCGCCCGGTCGAGGATCTCCGCCCGTTCGTACTGGGGAAAGCCACCCTCGGTGAAGACCTGGTGGGCGGTCCTTACGGCCCGGTCGACCAGCGCTTCGTCGCCCTGGGCTACCCGTGCGATCGGACTTCCGTCCCAGGGACTGTTCACTTCGTCCCAGTTGCCCGTTTCGATCCATTCACCAGCCAACAAGAGTTTGTGGTCCATGAATCCAGATTAGTCCATCGAATATGTGCCTTGGCGTTACTTCTTGTGCAAGATCGGGAGCAGGGCGCGACAAAGCGGCGGCGAAACTGTTCCCAGTGCGTATGCCGATATCTCGAAGGAGCCTCCGCGCTCCCCTCATTGCCGCCCTGCTCACCGCTTTCCTGCTGCTGGTCCCCGCTTCCGGAGCCAACGCGACCTGGACCGTCAAGGGCGGCGGTTTCGGCCATGGGATCGGCATGAGTGCTTACGGCTCCTACGGCATGGCGCAGAACGGCTGGAGCTACAAGAAGATCCTTCGTCACTATTACCGGGGCACCCGCATCGAGAAGCTGAGAAAGGCCCGCACGGTGAGGGTCCTGCTCAACGTCGATTCCGGCCGGGTGCTCTTCTCAGGCGCGAAAAGGGCCTGCGGTATCCGCCTGACAGAGAAACGGACTTATGCCGCCAAACGTAACGGCAGCCGGGTGGTGCTGGTGCGCCCCAACGGAAAGAAGCTTGCCAACTGTGGCCGGAGGCTGAGCAGCGAGCGTGGCGGCGCGGTCAACTTCAAAGGGCTCGGCCGCTACCGCGGCGGGGTGGAAGTGGTCGAGTCGGGTGGAGCCCTCAACGCCGTCAACGCGGTCCCGGTGAACGAATACGTGCGGGGTGTGATCGCCAACGAGTCGATCCCTTCATGGCCGATGGATGCCCTGCGTGCCCAGGCGGTGGTCGCCAGGGGCATTGCCCTGACCGGACGGGTGGACGGCGACGGTTTCGACCTCTACAACGACACTCGCAGCCAGGTATACGGACCGATCTCCACCGAATACGAACGGACCAACCAGGCTGCCAGACAGACCGCCTCGGAGATAGTCACCTACAAAGGCAAGGCGGCGCTGACTGTCTTCTCGGCCAGTTCCGGTGGCCACACCGAGAACGTCGAGAACGTCTGGTTCGGGGAGCCGATCCCATACCTGAAGGGAGTCAAGGACCCGTTCGACGACGTTTCGCCTTATCACCGCTGGAGCTACGACTTCTCGGCCTCGGCGCTGGGCAGCGCGCTCGGTGTCAAGGGCCGACTGAAGCGGATCAAGATCACCCAGTACGGAGTGTCTAAACGGGTCATCTGGGCCCGGGTCTACGGAACCGGTGGAATGACCAAGGTTCGCGGCGACACCCTGCAATACGCGCTCGGCTTGCCGGACCGGCTCATCTTTTCGATTCGGAACGGGCCGGCCCGTTCGTTGCGCAACACGGTTGCGTCAGTGCCAGCCAATGGAGCATTCCAAAGAGAGATGGGATTCAGGGCGCCGATCGGCCACACCAGACCGAAATAGCGGCCACACCAGCTCTACTCAGGGAGCGGAACGACCCTGCCCAGGGCTGAACCGAGCACCGCTCCGGCGACCACGTCCGAGGGGTAGTGCATGCCCAGGTAGGGCCGGGTTACTGCCATCGTGGCGGCCGCACCGAACAGGGCCAGCTTCAGTTCCGGGGCAAAGCGCGATATCGCGGTCGCTGCGGCGAACGAAGCCGTCGCGTGGGCTGACGGGAAAGACAGCGACGATGGGGCACCACCCAGCGGCGGCAGGCCCTCCAGGCTCGGGCGAGGCCTCTTCGTGATCAGTTTGATGCCGAAATTGAGGCCGATCGCGACCGGGCCGATCGCCGCCGAGAACAGCCACTGCTTGCGGCGTGGTTGGTCGAAGGCGGCCCCGGCCAGGCCGATGCCGACCCACAGGTAGCCGTTCTCGCCGGACCTGGCGATCAGCTGGGCCGCCTTTTCCACTGCGGGTGTATGGCCGCGGGTCCTCATGAAGCGCAGGATCTTGAGATCGGTTTCTTTCATGCGAGGCGGGAGCATACGGGGGTGTGACCGGTCTCCGTCGGGCATGATCTGCACGTGACCACCGAAGCTGAATACGAGCGGGCTTTCCGCAAGGCCGGTCTGCCGCTCCTGATCGAGGAGTATTCGCCCGCCTCCGACATCTTCAACCGGGCGGTGCCGCTGCTCAGTTTCGTGCTGCTGATCGAGATCCTCGGGCCGCTCAATTCGAACTGGTCGCTCTGGCAGAACCTGGCTGCCGTGATCGTCAGTCTCGCCGTGATCCTGGCCGCGATGGGTTTGACCAACCGCCTGCGTGGCCGTTCCTTCTTCTCGAAACCGAACCGTGTCGGCAAGATCGAACTCGCCGGTTTCGTGATCCTGCCGGCACTGCTTCCGGGGCTGATCTCCGACCACTGGGGCATCGCCGCCCTGACCGCCCTAGGCAATCTGCTGCTGCTCGGCCTGATCCTCGGGGTGGTCGGCTTCGGCCTGGTCTCGATCATCAGGTGGGGTGTCAGCCGGCTGCTCGGTGAGCTCTCACGCTCACTCGGTCTGCTGGTCAAGGCGGTGCCGCTGCTGATGATCTTCTCCCTGCTGCTGTTCCTCACCCCGGAGCTCTGGGAGGTCTTCGCCCAGCTCGACGATCTCTCGCTCGGCATCCTGATCGGCCTGTTCGTACTGCTCGGCAGCTCGTTCCTGGTTGCCCGGCTGCCGAACGAAGTCGAGAGCCTCGAAAAGAGCGCTGGCGGGGACGGTCCGCCGCTCAACCATCGCCAAAGGTTCAACGTCGGCCTCGTCCTGTTCGTCAGCCAGTCACTTCAGGTGCTGCTGGTCGCGCTGGCTGTGGCGGTGTTCTTCGTCGTCTTCGGCCTGCTGACGGTCAACGCCGAGCTGATCAGCGGCTGGATAAAAGAAACGCCGAACGTCCTGTTCGGGTTCCGGATCGGCGACCGGGAAGCTCAGGTCACTACCGAGCTGATCAGGGTCGCCGGTGCCCTGGCCGCGTTCACCGGCCTCTACTTCGCGATCTCGATGCTGACCGACGACCTCTACCGGCGCGAGTTCCTCCACCAGATCACCGACGAGATGAAAGTGACTTTCCAGCGGCGAGCCGAATACCTGGCAATCCGGGAAAAGTCATGACCACAGGAATCAATAATGCGGCAGGCTCTTCCGGCGCTACGATTGGAGTCATGGAGAAGCGCACAGGAAACTGGACTCCGGACCGCAGAACCGAAAGGGCGGCTTTGCGCCGCGATTTTGAGAACCTCACACCGGGGCAGAGAGTGGAGCAGGCGATAATCCTGAGTCGAGAACTGACCAGTCT
>Ga0105046_10010010_pt1 | contig 14784 bp, 12 predicted proteins | sample MAT03_FD_78385 | JGI IMG/M metagenome (GOLD analysis project Ga0105046, IMG submission 78385) | Freshwater microbial communities from Lake Fryxell liftoff mats and glacier meltwater in Antarctica - MAT-03 (megahit assembly) | ecosystem: Environmental > Aquatic > Freshwater > Ice > Liftoff... | reverse complement strand
TGCGCGGGCACGAGGCCCAGGCCGCCGGTTCCGCCGCGTCGCGCGACGGATCGAGCACGAAGTTGTTGTCGATGCCGACAAGGTCAGGGTCCGACGCCTCGATCTCGCGTGGCTCGCGGAAGTCGAGAGGCGTGCCCTCCACCGGTTCGATCACGCCTGTCGGGATCGATTCGGCGTCGAGCGGCGTGTACTCGGACGCGTCGATCCACAGCACATGATCGCGCACCGAGCCGCCGCCGCCGAGATTGAAATAGGCGTGGTGCGCCAGGTTGATCGGCGTGGGCCGGGCGGGCGCGCCCCGCATCTCGCAGATCAGCCGCGCGCGGTCGAGGCGGTAGCTGACGGTGAACTCAACCGCGCCGGGATACCCCTCCTCGCCGTCGGGGCTCAGATAGCGCAGATGCACCGCCTCGGCCGAGCCGTCGCCCTCCATCTCCCAAAGCCGCTTGCCGAGTCCGGTCGACCCGCCATGGATATGGTGCCGCAGCCCCGGTCCATGGTTCGGCGTCAGCGGCCAGGTCCGCCCGTCGAGTTCGAAACTTGCGCCCGCCGTCCGGTTCGCGATCCGCCCGACGATGGCGCCGTGCGAGCGTGAATGATGCTCGTAGCCCTCGAAGGTCGGAAAGCCGAGAACCATCGGCAGGCTGCCCTCCGGCCCGTCCACCCGCCAGTCGCGCAGCACGCAACCGAAGTTCAGGATCGACACGGCGGCCTCGCCGCTCTCGAGCGTGATCTCGGAGACGTCACGCCCGTCGAGCCGGCCAAACTTGCGTTTCTTCATCGCGGGTTCGTCTCCTTGCGGGGGGCGCACAGCGCGGCGGGCCCGCATGTCGCCGCCGACGCCTCGATCAGCACAGGACGTCCTTGATCGCGGCGTTGGCGCGAGCGAAATCCATCCGGCCGGTGTAGTGCGACTTCAGCTCGGCCATCACCTTTCCCATGTCCCGGATCGACGCGGCGCCGGTGTCCGCGATCGCCTTCGCGATGGCCCGGCGGACCTCGTCCTCGGTCATCTGTCTGGGAAGATAGTCCCGGATGATGTCGATTTCCGCCAGTTCCTGCTCCACCAGATCGAGCCTGCCGCCCTCCTCGAAGGCCTTGGCGCTTTCCTGACGCTGCTTGATCATCCTGGCGAGAATCCCGAGGATATCCGCGTCCGACACCCCATCGGCGCTGTCCTGCGTCCGCGCCGCGATGTCGCGATCCTTGACCGCCGCGCTGATCAGCCGAAGCGTCGACACCCGCTGCGGGTTCTTCGCCTTGATCGCCTCTTTCAAATCCGCAGAAAATCGCTCCCGCAGCATCTCGCACCCCCCGCGCGCCCCGAGTGCCGGCGAACCGGCGCAAGCGGCCTTTATAGGACTTCGGAGCTGAGGGAGCAAGGGCCACATCCTAACGCAAGTAGTTGAAACCCATGTATATTGTGCGTCGCGTCATTGCTTGACCCGCGTCTTCGCCACGCGTAGTGTCGCAAGAGCAATCCACGGAGACGCCCGATGATCGACCGCACCGCCCCGTCCGACCGGGCGCTCGCTTCCGCGCCCGACGGCGCGCTGAAGGCGACCGCCTGCATCGTGCTCGCCGACGGCCGGGTGTTTTACGGGCGCGGGTTCGGCGCGACGGGCTCGGCGGTCGCCGAACTCTGCTTCAACACCGCGATGACCGGCTATCAGGAGATCATGACCGACCCCTCCTATGCCGGGCAGGTGGTGACGTTCACCTTCCCGCATATCGGCAATGTCGGCGTCAACATCGAGGACGACGAAACCGCCGAGCCGGTCGCCGCCGGAATGGTGGTCCGATGCGATCCGACCGAACCGTCGAGCTGGCGGGCGACCGGGCATCTCGCGGATTGGCTGACGCGGCGCGGCCGGATCGGCGTCGGCGGCGTCGATACGCGTCGCCTGACGCGGGCGATCCGGTTGCAGGGTGCGCCGCACGCGGCGATCTGTCACGCCCCTGACGGGCGGTTCGACCTCGACGACCTGCTGGCCAAGGCGCGGGCGTTCCCCGGCCTCGTCGGCATGGATCTCGCGCGCGACGTCACCTGCGCCCAGAGCTACCGCTGGGACGAGATGCGCTGGGCCTGGCCCGAGGGCCACATCCGCCGGAGCGGCCCAGGGCGCAGGGTCGTGGCGATCGACTACGGCGCCAAGCGCAACATCCTGCGCTGCCTCGCGTCGGCGGGGTGCGACGTCCACGTCCTGCCGGCGACGGCGACCGCCGAGGATGTGCTGGCGCTCGAGCCGGAGGGGCTTTTCCTGTCGAACGGGCCGGGCGATCCGGCCGCGACCGGGGCCTACGCCGTGCCGATGATCCGCGCGGTGCTCGACGGCGGCGACATTCCGATCTTCGGCATCTGCCTCGGGCATCAGATGCTGGCGCTGGCGCTCGGCGCGCGCACGATCAAGATGAACCACGGCCATCACGGCGCCAACCATCCGGTGAAGGAGCTTCGAACCGGCAAGGTCGAGATCACGTCGATGAACCACGGTTTCACCGTCGACAGCCAGACGCTGCCCGCCGGCGTGGTCGAGACGCATGTTTCGCTCTTCGACGGGTCGAACTGCGGGATCGCGATGACCGATCGTCCGGTGTTTTCCGTCCAGCACCATCCCGAAGCCAGTCCGGGCCCACAGGACAGTTTCTACCTGTTCGAGCGCTTCGTCGGAATGATGAAGCCGCAGTAACCGCTCGGAAATTACGACCCGCAACACTGTTCAATTAATAATCTTTTAAAGCCTCTCGATCAAGGTCGCATATCGTCGGATGTGTGGGTGCGATCGTGGCGCGAGTTCTGCCGTTCAGAAAGCCGGTTGTCGAGCGGGCGGCGACCATCTCGCCCGCGCAGCAGCGCGAATTGCTCGGCGACATCCTCGTCGAGACCGGCGCGCTCGGGGCCGAGCAGCTCGCGCAGGCGCTCGAACAACAGCGCGAACAGGATCAGCGGCTCGGGCGCATCCTGATCGCGAACCGGGCGATCACCGCCGATGACCTGTCCGGCGCGCTGTCCCGGCAGACCGGGCTCGGCCGGATCGACCTTTCGCGCACGCCGCCGGACGGCGATCTGATGCAAGGCGTCGACCCGTACCTCTGTCTCGCGCTCGAGGCGGTGCCCTGGCGGCACATTGGCGGGACCCGGGTGATCGCGATCAGCAATCCCGAAACGGCCGCGCAGGCGATGCGCGCGCTGGGTGGCGGTGCGGACCGGATCGCGCTGGCGCTCGCGGACCCCGGAGAGATTCGCCGGGCGATCACCGAGGCCTGCCGGGGCAAACTGCGCGACGACGCGAGCGCGCGTTGTCCCAAACGGTTCAGCTGCCGGGGCTGGCAGGTCGGGAGCCGGCGCGGGCGGTTCTTCGCCGCGGGCGCCGCCGCGCTGGCCGTCGGGCTGGCGGCGCCGCTGCTGGTCCTGCAACTCGTCATGGCCTGGATCCTGATCGTCAACGCGATGACGATGGGGCTGCGGCTCGTCGCGATCTTCGCGCGGTTTCGCGCGAAACCCCGCCTTCCCCCGAGCACGACACGCCTTTCGGACTACAAGAAGCTGCCGCGGGTCTCGATCCTCGTGCCGCTGCTCCGCGAGGAAGCGGTGGCGAGCCGCCTGCTGACGGCGCTCGCCGCGATGGACTATCCCGCCGCGCTGCTCGACATCAAGCTCGTGCTCGAAGAGGACGACGCGATCACCCGGGCGGCGATCGACCGGGCCGATCTGCCGTCGACGATCGAGGTGATCGCGGTTCCCGCGGACGGCCTGAAAACCAAGCCGCGCGCGATGAACTACGCGTTGCCGTTCTGCGTCGGGGAGATCGTCGGGGTGTACGACGCCGAGGACCGGCCGGACCCGGCGCAGATCCGAGCCGTCGTCGAGCACCTGATGAACGCGCCCCCCGATGTCGCCTGCGTGCAGGGCTATCTCGACTTCTACAACACCGACCGGAACTGGCTGTCGCGGTGTTTCACGATAGAATACGCGATCTGGTTTCGCGTGATCCTGCACGGCGTCCAGCGCCTGCGCATCCCGATTCCGCTCGGCGGAACCACGGTGTTCTTCCGCCGCCGGATGCTCGAGGAGATCGGCGCCTGGGATGCGCACAACGTCACCGAGGACGCCGATCTCGGGATGCGGCTCGCGCGATTCGGATATCGCTGCGAAATGATCCAGACCACGACCTGGGAGGAGGCGAACTTTCGCGTCCTTCCCTGGATCAATCAGCGGTCACGTTGGCTCAAGGGCTATGCGATCACCTGGGCGAGCCACATGCGCGACCCCGTTACGCTCTGGCGCGATCTCGGCCCGCGCGGCTTCTGGGGGTTTCAGGTGCTGTTTCTCGGCGCGATCACCTCCTATCTCGCGCTGCCGCTGTTCTGGGCGATCTGGCTCACATCGGTCGGGTTCGACCTCGAGTTCTGGCGGAGCTTTCCACAACCGCTGATGTGGGCGTTCTTCACCTCGATGGCGCTCGGGCAGGTGGTCATGCTGACGACCGCGGTCATCGCGGCGCTCGACTCCGGCCGGCGCGGGTTGGTTGCCTGGGTGTTGCTGTTGCCGTTCTACTGGCCGCTGGGCGCCGTAGCGGCATATCGCGCCATCGCCGAGGCGTTCTATGCGCCGTTCTACTGGCACAAGACCGAGCACGGGATCGACGCCCGATCCGATCAACTGTAGCGCTCGGCGTCCCGCATCAGGCGCGTCTCGAAAGCGCGGCTGATATGCGCGCGGATCGCCGCATCGGCGGCGGAGGCGTCGCGCGCCTCGATCGCGGCGACGATGCCGCGGTGTTCCTCGAGCGCCTGCGCGCTGCGCCCCTCCGCGGCCAGCGACGTCGTGGCGAGCAACGCCATCGAGCGATGAACCATCCCGAGTTGCTGGATCAGATAGCGGTTGTGCGAGGCGAGATGGATCTGGCGATGAAAGCGCTTGTTGGCGCGGGCCAGCAGGTCGGGGAGATCGGCCAGATCGCGGTCCTTTCGCACCATCTCCGAGAGGACGCGGATTTCCTCGGGCGCCGCATGTTGGGCGGCGAGGCGCGCGGCGAGCGCCTCCAGTTCGCCGCGCACGACATAAAGCTCGCCGAGCTGATCGTGGTCGAGGGTCGAGACGACGAGGCTGCGCCCGTCGCGGGACACGACCGCCTGCGTCTCGAGCCGCTGCAACGCTTCGCGGACGGGGGTGCGCGAGACGCCGAAACGCTCCGCCAGTTCGGTTTCCACCAGCCGGTCGCCGGGACGAAACTCGCCCCGGTCGATCGCCTCGAGCAGCAGGTGGTAGGCGTCCGTCTGACCCGGCGGCGGTGTGCCCATTCGGCGCGACCCCTGTTGCTGACGCCCGGACCCTAGAACGCTCCCGCGCGGAAATCGAGGGTCGGCGGAGCGCGACCTGCGCGCCACCTTTCACGGCGTCGCTTCGCGGGCTCGAGCGTCACGCGCGGGCCGGGCCCCGCCGCGTCGAACGCGCGATCCCGCACCGGCGCGGCATCGGACGGGCTGGCGCAATTGAACCCCAAAGCGCTTTGCCGTAAAGCAGGCGCGAACGGAGCGGAGCGGGCGAGCCGGCATGGATCGGACCTACGACATCGCAATCCTCGGCGCGAGCGGCTACACCGGCGCGGAGCTCGTGCGGCTGATCGCGACGCACCCCGCGCTGCGGATCGCGGCCCTGACCGCGGACCGCAAGGCCGGGCGGACGATGGGCGAGGTCTTCCCGCATCTTCGCCATCTCGACCTGCCGCGGCTGACCGCAATTCCGGGCGTCGACTTCGCCGCGATCGACCTCGTGTTCTGCGCGCTGCCGCACGCGACATCGCAACAGGTCATCGCGGCGTTGCCGCGCGACCTCAGGATCGTCGATCTGTCCGCCGATTTCCGCCTGCGCGATCCGGCGGTCTACGCGCACTGGTACGGCCACGACCACATGGCGCTCGATCTGCAGGCCGAGGCCGTCTACGGCCTGACCGAATTCTACCGCGACGAGATCAGGGCGGCGCGGCTTGTCGCGGGCACCGGCTGCAACGCGGCGACGGGGATGTATGCGCTGCTGCCGCTGCTCGCCGCCGGCGTGATCGACGCCGAGGACATCATCATTGATCTCGCCACCGGCGTCTCCGGCGCCGGCCGGTCGCCGATGGAGGGCATGCTCCATTCGGAGGTTTCCGAAGGCTACCACGCCTATAACGTCGCGAAGCACCGGCATCTGGCCGAGTTCGATCAGGAATTCTCCAAGGCGGCGGGCCGCAAGGTCGAGGTGACGTTCGTGCCGCATCTGCTGCCGCAGAATCGCGGCATCCTCGCGACGGTCTACGTCCGCGGCGACGCCGGCGCGATCCATGCGACGCTGGCGGCGGCTTATGCGCGCGAGCCGTTCATCGTGCTGCTTCCCGAAGGCGAGGCCCCGGCGACGCGCCATGTCCGCGGCTCGAACTTCGTCCATCTCGGCGTGATCGCCGACCGCAGGCCCGGCCGGGTCATGGTGTTCGCGGCGCTCGACAACCTGACCAAGGGCTCCTCCGGCCAGGCGCTGCAAAACGCCAATCTGATGCTCGGCCTGCCCGAGACGCTCGGCCTGATGGCGGCCCCGCTCTTTCCGTGACGCGGGCCTGGCGGTTCATCCGAACGCTCTGGGACGCGCTCTACAGCTTCAACATGAACGACGGCTCGGCGATGGCGGGGTTCATCGCGTTCTCGGGCCTGCTGTCGATCTTCCCGTTCCTGATCTTCGCCGCGACGCTGACGGGCATCATGGTCGGCTCGGCGCGGTCGGCGGAGGTCATCGACGCGCTGTTCGGCATCGCGCCCGCGCACGTCGCGCTGACGCTCGAGCCGGTGATCGTCGAGGTGCTCGGCAAGCAGAGCCAGAGCGTTCTGACACTGTCCGCGATCTTCGCCGTCTACGTCGCGTCGAACGCGGTCGAGGCGTTCCGCATCGCGTTCGACCGCGCCTATGCGGTGGTCGATCCGCGCAGTTTCGTCCACAATCGGCTGATCGCGATCCTGATCGTGTTCGTGGGCGCCATCGTCGCGGCGCTGCTCGGGTTCATGATCATCTTCAGCCCGCTCTTGCTGCTGGTGGCGGAGAGCTTCGCGGGCCGTCCGATCCCGGGCTTCGCCGCATACATCACCTACGGCTTCGGCATCCTCGTCTTCGTCGGATTCGTGATGCTGATGCATGTGATGCTGCCGGGCCAGACGATCGGCGCGCGCCGCCTCTGGCCCGGCGTGATGGTGACCACGGCGCTTTGGCTGATGGCGGCGGGCGGCTTCACGCTCTATCTGAGCTTCGTGCCGAGCTACACCGTCACGTACGGCACGCTAGCGGGAGTGATCATCACGCTGATGTTCTTTTATCTGACCGGGGCCACGATTATATATGGGGCGGAAGTGAACGCGGCGCTCGACCGTCGCGGGGCCGGGATCGAGACGGGGGGCGGATGGTCGTCGGATTGAAAAAGCGCCGCCGGATCCAGCTGGTCGTCATCGGCGCGGCGCTGCTGACGCTCGCGACCGGCGTGATCGGCTACGCGATGCGCGACGGGATCGAGTTCTTCCGCAGCCCGAGCCAGCTCGCCGCGGACCCGCCGCGCACCGGTGAACGGTTCCGCCTCGGCGGACTGGTGGAGGACGGCTCGCTGCGGCGCGGCGACGGCGCGCAAATACGCTTCAGCGTCACCGACGGCGGCGCCGTGACCCCTGTCGTGTTCACCGGCATCCTGCCCGACCTCTTTCGCGAGGGCCAGGGCGTCATCGCCACCGGCAGGTTGGAGGGCGAAGCTTTCGTCGCGACCGAAGTGATGGCGCGCCATGACGAGAGCTACATGCCCAAGGAAGTCGCCGACGCGCTGAAGGAGCAGGGCGTGTTCCGCTACGGCGCCGGCGTCAGCCCCGAACCGGAAAGCTGACAGCCGTCGCGGAGCCGTCCCGCCGAGATTTTCCCCGGTACAGCGGATCTGTTTTTAATGACACGCGGTTGACGCGCTTCATTTTCCCGCGCGCATGTTCTTCACTCGCTGCCTCAATAATAACTTTGCGCCCTAGCGTGGCGCCTGACGCTGCGGACGCCCCCGCGGCTTTCTCGTGCTACGGGGGCGGCCGATCAATCCTCCTTCGTCGAGACGCTCACGAGGGCTGCGTCGGCGAACAGCGCCGACCCGGCCGGCGCGAGCCCGGTCCGCGGCCAGCGCGCCGTCAGGAATCGGTTTTTGGGCACGCCGGCCACGCTGACCATGTCCGACTGGTTGCCGCCGAGGATATGATACATCGCCTTGTCCTCTCCGGCGTTAAAGCCGACATGTCCCAACCCCGAGGTCTTGCTTTCGCGCCAGAACACCATGACGGCGCCGCGCTGCGGCGTGCAGGGATCGCCGAACCGCTCCCAGCTTCGCGCCATCAGCAACGCGGTCGGCACCGGCTCGGAAGGGAGCGCCGCCGCGACGCAATGGCCGACGAACAGACCGCACCACGGTATCCCGTCGTCGCCATAGGCGATCTTGACGGTCTTGGCCAGATCTTCGATCGCCTGGTTCGACTTGCCCTTTCCCTTGTTCTCCTTCAGTCCCGTGAGCCGCATCGCTTCTTCGAACCACGGCGTCGAATCGAACGTCGGCGACACCGCGGGCGCCACGGGACCGAACATCGCGCCGAGCGTCACCGGGCCGACGATTCCGTCCGCCACGAGACCCTTCGATTCCTGAAATCGCATGATCGCGTTTATCGTGTTTCTGCCGCGAATCCCGTCGACGTCCCCGGGATTGAAACCAGCTTGTGAAGGCGTCGTTGTATGGAAGCCACATCAATTGCAGTCATGTGCCGCAATCCTTTGAAACAAAACAAAGTGTCAGAAATATTGCACGATTTTGCGCCGATTCTCAATCGTGAACCGATCAGCATGCTGCGCCCAAAGGGCAAATTGAATGTCCGCCGCTTTCGTTCCATAGTAGCGTCGCGGTGAACGCCCGCAGCGAACACGCCGGAGAGAACATGATCGTCGAACTGGGTCACCTCGCCCTGATCCTTGCCTTCCTCGTCGCCATCGTGCAGGCGACTGTGCCGATGGTCGGCGCCCATCGCGGCTGGACCGACTGGATGCGCGTCGCCACGCCTGCGGCCTCGGCGCAGTTCGGCCTCACGCTGGTCGCCTTTCTCGCGCTGATGTCGGCTTTCGTCACGTCGGATTTCTCTGTCCGCCTCGTCGCCGCCAACTCGCATTCGGCCAAGCCGCTGCTTTACAAGATTAGCGGAACCTGGGGGAACCACGAAGGCTCGATGGTGCTGTGGATGCTGATCCTGTCGCTCTTCGGCGGGATGGTGGCCTGGCGCGGCGCGAACCTGCCGCCGGCGTTGAAGGCCCGGGTCCTCGGCGTGCAGGCGAGCATCTCCGTCGCGTTCTTCGCGTTCATCCTCTGGACCTCGAACCCGTTCGAACGGCTGGCTTTCGCGCCGATCGACGGCAACGACCTGAACCCGCTGCTGCAGGACCCCGGCCTCGCCTTCCATCCACCGTTCCTCTATGTCGGTTACGTCGGGCTCTCGATGGCCTATTCGTTCGCGATGGCGGCGCTGATCGAGGGCCGCGTCGACGCCGCGTGGGCGCGCTGGGTGCGGCCCTGGACGCTGCTCGCCTGGCTGTTCCTGACCATCGGCATCGCGCTCGGCTCGTTCTGGGCCTACTACGAACTCGGCTGGGGCGGCTGGTGGTTCTGGGATCCGGTCGAGAACGTCAGCTTCATGCCCTGGCTGCTCGCCACCGCGCTGCTGCACTCGGCGATCGTCGTCGAAAAGCGCGACGCGCTCAAGTCCTGGACAATCCTGCTTGCGATCCTCGCCTTTTCGTTCTCGCTGATCGGCGCCTTCGTCGTGCGCTCCGGCATCATCACCTCGGTGCACGCGTTCGCCACGGACCCCGAACGCGGCATGTTCCTGCTGTGGATCCTGGCCATCTTCATCGGCGGCTCGCTGACGCTCTACGCCTGGCGCGCGCCGAGCCTGCGCACGAGCTCGGTGTTCGCGACCGTCAGCCGCGAGAGCGGGCTGGTCGTCAACAACCTGCTGCTCGTCGTCGCCACCCTCGTCGTTTTCTTCGGCACGATGTGGCCACTGCTCGCCGAGGTCCTGACGGGTCGAAAGGTCTCGGTCGGACCGCCGTACTTCGACCTCGCCTTCACGCCGTTCATGGTGGGGCTGGCGATGATCCTGCCGGTCTTCGCGACGCTGCCGTGGAAGCGCGGCGACCTCCCCACGGCCATGCGACCGCTCTGGGGCGTCCTCGCGGTGGCCGTGGCGCTCGGCGCGCTGGTCTGGACGTTGCAGACCGGCGGCGCGATCCTCGCCCCGGTCGGCGTCGCGCTCGCCGCCTGGTTGATCCTTGGCGCCCTTGCCGAGATCGCCGGCCGCATCCGGCTCGGCCGCGCGCCGCTGGCCGAATCCGCGCGCCGCGCCGCGAACCTGCCGCGCGCCGATTGGGGCAAGGCCATCGGTCACGCGGGATTCGGCATCACGATCTTCGGCATCGCCTGCGTGACGGCGTGGGCCACCGAGGACATCCGCGTGCTCCGCACCGGCGAGACCTTTGCGGCCGGCGGCTACGACCTGCGCCTCGACGAAGTGGCGCAGAGCGAGGGTCCGAACTATTCTGCGGAGACCGGTCGGATCACCGTCCTGCGCGACGGAGCGGAGATCGGCGTGCTTTCCCCCGAAAAGCGCTTCTATCCGGTCCAGCGCATGGGCACGACCGAGGCCGCCATCGACCGGACGCTCACCCGCGACCTCTATGTCACGCTTGGCGATCCGCAGTCCGACGGCGGCTGGGCGGTACGCACCTATGTCAAGCCGTTCGCGAACTGGATCTGGCTCGGCGCGCTCGTGATGGCGGCGGGCGGCGCAATCAGCCTGACCGACCGGCGCTACCGCGTCGGCGCCCCCGCCCGCCGCGCCGCCCCGGCTCCGGGCGCAGTACCGGCGGAATAGCGCGATGCGCCGTTCCGTCCTGGCCCTCGCGGTCTGCCTCGCGCCGCTGGCCGCCGCCGCCATCGGACCCGACGAGATCCTCCCCGACCCTGCGGAGGAGGCCCGCGCCCGCGCCATCACCAGCGAGCTGCGCTGCGTCGTCTGCCAGTCCGAGAGCATCGACGAGTCCAACGCCGAGATCGCCCGCGACCTGCGCCTGCTCGTGCGCGAGCGCATCGTCGCCGGCGACGCCGACGCGGAGGTTCTCGATTTCGTCGCAGACCGCTACGGCGAATTCGTGCTCTTCCGCCCGCCGATGACCGCCGCCAACGCGCCGCTGTGGCTCGCCGGCCCGGTGTTCCTGATCTTCGGCCTCGCCCTGTCGGCCGCATTCGTCCGCCGCCGCGCCCGCGAGGCCCGCCGCCCGCGCAGTGGCCTCAGCCCCGAGGAGCAGTCGCGCATCGACGCGCTGCTCCGCGAATAGCGCGCCGATCCAGCGTGACGGCGGCAACAGCCACTGGTTCAGAAAAATACGGCATATCAATTGTTTGAGCGCGTCTCAGAAGGCGCCGAGCCGCCCGACGCCGGCCTAGCGCAACCCGGTCGCCTCGAGCAGTCCCATGCGCTTGGCCTCGTGGTAGTACCCGCGCCGATACCACCCCACCGCCTCGTCGCGGTCGCCGTTCGACACCAGCCACGCGCCGCGCAGATACCGAACCCCGTACTCGAGATTGGTCTGCGCATCGAGCAACCCCGCCGGCGCCCCGCGATAGCCCATCGTCCGCGCAGTCTGCGGATGGATCTGCATCAGCCCGTAGTACGACCCGTTCCGCGCCCCGGGGTTGAACCCGCTCTCCGCCGCCACCGTCCCGCGCACCAGATCTGCCGGCACCCCGTGCCGCCGCGATGTCGCGTCGATCATCCGCAACATCTCCGGCGTCGCCCCCGCGTACCGGCCGACATCGCCCGCGTCATCCCGCCCGCCGCAGGCGGCCAGCCCCACCAGCAGCAGAACCATCAGCCATCGCTCGGTCATCGGCGCCCCCGGGGTCGAGACCGCCATTTCCCTCCGCGCTCGCCGCGCTGTCAACCCGCGCCGGAGACGCCTCCGCCAATTCACCCGACGCAGGACGCAAAGCCTCAGGCCGCGGTGCTGCGAACCTCGGGCTGCGGCGTTTCGAGGACCGGCGCCAGCGCCCGCGTCAACCGGGCCGCAATGATCTCGATCCCGCTCGCCGGCAAGTCCGCGAATGCCCGGAACTCGCTCAGTTCCTCCTCGAGAATCGCGCGAACCTGCGCCGATAGGTCAGTGGTCTTCATCGCTGCTCTCCTTTGTTCCTGCGCGCTGCTGTTCGAGTCTGTTCGCAGACGCAATATAACGCGCTGCAGAGCAGCAGGCAACAATGAGCTTAACAAATCGACAATGCGGCGGGCGTCGCATCCTTGGGTCCCATAAATTCCGCGCGTTATCAATGACTTGAAGCGCGCGGCCACCATCTCTGGCCAGTCGCGCAACCGTCCGGTCTCACCCGTGCGTTCAAATCGATTCGGCTCCGCCTCGCGCGCGACCGCAACCGCTCAGAACGGAACCTCGTCGGCGGCGCTCACATAGCGCGCTACGACGTTCTTTGCTCCGGCCTTCTCGAAGTCGATCGACAGCTTGTCCCCTTCGACGCCGGTGACGACGCCGTAGCCGAACTTCTGGTGAAACACGCGCGCCCCGACCGCATAGGCCGCAACCGCCGACGCGTCGATCACGACGTCGCGCGCTTCGCGCGGCTGCGACATCGGCCGCGCCCCAGCGCGCGCCTGCAGCCGCCGCCAACCCGGCGAATTGTAGACGTCCGCATTGGCCGCGCCGTCCACCAACGTCGACGTCACCGGCGCCGCCGCCCCGTATCCGCCGCCATAAAGTCCTGGCGGCGTCAGAACCTCGACATGCGCCGGCGGCAGCTCGTCGATGAAGCGTGACGGCATGGCCGATTGCCACTGGTTGTACACCCGCCGGTTCGCTGCGAAGCTGATCGTGCAATGCCGCTCGGCGCGCGTGATCCCGACATAGGCGAGGCGCCGCTCCTCCTCGACGCCCTTCACTCCGCTCTCGTCCATCGACCGCTGCGACGGAAACAGCCCGTCCTCCCAACCCGGCAGAAACACGCACGGAAACTCGAGCCCCTTCGCGGCGTGCAGCGTCATGATCGACACTTTCGGCGCCGCGTCGTCGGTCTCGTTGTCCATCACGAGGCTGACATGCTCGAGGAACCCCTGAAGATTCTCGAACTCGCCCAACGCCTTGACCAGTTCCTTGAGGTTCTCGAGACGCCCGGCGGCGTCGGGTGAACGCTCCGCCTGCCACATCGCCGTGTACCCGCTCTCATCGAGCATCGTCTCGGCGAGATCGACATGCGACACGTCGCCCCGCCGCACGGCCGCCGCGCATCGGTCGATCTGGCCGACGAGCGCGCCCAGCGTGGCGCACCCGCGGCTCGGCAATCCGCCCGAAGCCGCAATCGACCGCGCGCCGTCGACCAGCGACGTCCCCGCCGCGCGGGCCGTCCGGTTGATCTCCTGCACCGCCTTGTCGCCCAGGCCGCGCTTGGGCACATTGACGATCCGCTCGAAGGCGAGGTCGTCCTCCGGGCTGACCGCAAGCCGGAAATACGCCATCGCGTCGCGGATCTCCTGGCGCTCATAGAACCGCGGCCCGCCGATGACCCGGTACGGCAACCCGATCATCAGGAACCGGTCCTCGAACGCCCGCATCTGATGCGTCGCGCGCACGAGGATCGCCATGCCGTCGGGCGACACCGGCGCCAGACCCCGCGTTCCGCGCGCATAGGCCTCGATCTCCTCGCCGATCCAGCGCGCTTCCTCCTCGCCGTCCCAATGCCCGATCAGCCGGACCTTCTCGCCGGACGTGACGTCGGTCCACAGCGTCTTGCCCAGGCGCTGCGCGTTCGCCGAGATCACGCCGGACGCCGCGGCGAGGATATGCGGCGTCGATCGGTAGTTCTGCTCGAGCCGGATCACCTGCGCGCCGGGAAAATCCTTCTCGAACCGCAGGATGTTGCCGACCTCCGCCCCGCGCCAGCCATAGATCGACTGGTCGTCGTCGCCGACGCAGGCGATGTTGCGATGCCCGCCCGCCAGCAGCCGCAGCCACAGATACTGCGCGACGTTGGTGTCTTGATATTCGTCGACGAGGATATAGCGAAACCAGCGCTGATACTGCGCCAGCACGTCGGGATGCGCCTGAAGGATCGCCACGACATGCAGCAGCAAATCCCCGAAATCGCAGGCGTTCAGCGCCTTCAGCCGTTCCTGGTACGCCGCGTAGATCGCGACGCCCCGGCCGTTGAAAACGCCCGCATCCGCCGCCGGAACCCGGTCCGGCGACAGCGCCCGATTCTTCCAGCCGTCGATCAGACCGGCGAGCATCCGCGGCGGCCAGCGCTTCTCGTCGATGTTCGCCGCCTGGATCAACTGCCGCAGCAGGCGCAACTGGTCATCGGTGTCGAGGATCGTGAAGCTCGACTTCAGCCCCGCGAGCTCGGCATGCCGGCGCAGCAGCTTCGTGGACAGCGAATGGAACGTCCCGAGCCACGGCATCCCCTCGATCACCGCGCCGACGAGCTGGCCGACCCGCGACTTCATCTCGCGCGCCGCCTTGTTTGTGAAGGTCACCGACAGGATTTCGTTGGGCCGCGCCCGCCCGGAGTTCAGGATATGCGCGACCCGCGCCGTCAGCGCGCGCGTCTTGCCGGTCCCGGCCCCCGCCAGCACCAGCACCGGGCCGTCCAGCGCCTCGCCCGCCGCCCGCTGCGCCGGGTTGAGCGCGTCGAGATA
>Ga0105046_10010009_pt1 | contig 14784 bp, 16 predicted proteins | sample MAT03_FD_78385 | JGI IMG/M metagenome (GOLD analysis project Ga0105046, IMG submission 78385) | Freshwater microbial communities from Lake Fryxell liftoff mats and glacier meltwater in Antarctica - MAT-03 (megahit assembly) | ecosystem: Environmental > Aquatic > Freshwater > Ice > Liftoff... | reverse complement strand
TACAGGAAGGTAAACTCAAAGCTTACCACTCTTATATTGTCCTTTAATGAGTTTGATGTGTGACTATCCGGCTTCTGAAGGTCTGGAGTGGTTCAAAATCATTTTTTGCTGTCCCGAACTATTAGTTCTATTTTCCCTATCTGATTCCGCATCTTCTGTAAGCTTCCTCTGTCCCCTGTAAGTATTTATTTCACCTAACCAAAAAGCAAAAAAATGAAACAGGTAAAGATTTTTACACCTTTATGCATTGTAGCTGGTATGCTATTACTTAGCTCCTGCAATTCCAAGACGGACAAAAAAGCAGCGGATAATCCTGCTGATTCAACAACAATGGAAACTCCTGCCACCACTTCTCCATCAGGCCCTGTGAGCACTATGATTGTCAGGTCCAAAGTGGCTGATTATGCAAAATGGATAACCTCCTATGAGTCTCATGATTCTACCCGCCTTGCTAATGGCCTGCACAATTATGTTGTTGCCAGAGGAACAGAAGATTCTAATATTTTATTAGTAGCCATGATAATGGATGATGTAAAGAAAGCAAAAGAATTTGCTGGCTCAAAAGATTTGAAAGACAGAATGAAAGAATCAGGTGTAGTAGGTCCTCCCGCAGTGATGGACTTCCTGGAAGCCATAATGAATGATACCACTGCTATACAAGCCACCGTAAGGGTGATGATAAGGCACAAAGTAAAAGACTGGGATGCCTGGAAAAAATCCTTTGACAGCCACAAGCAGACAAGAATGGATGCCGGCCTTGTTGACAGAGTAGTGAGTCACACTGCCGGAGATACGCATAATGTTACTCTTGTCTTCGCTGTAACAGATATGGATAAAGCAAAAGCATTTATGAACTCGGATGACCTGAAAAATAAAATGAAAGAAGCCGGAGTAGAAGGGCCTCCCGATTTCTTCTACTATAAAATTGCAAAAAAATATTAATAGTCTATAAAAATTACCCTGGCGTTAGATTTAAAAGGGCGACAATTTAAAACTGTCGCCCTTTTGTATGAAGCAGGTTGAAAATGAAGTGCATAAAAACTATCCGTCATTTCGACGGAAGTTTCCGTGGATTAGCCAGGTATTCGGCAACCACTTCTTCCATATTTACTTCCATAATATTTGCTAAGGTCAATAACCACATCAGTACATCTGCAAATTCTTCTTTGGCATTTTGCTTATCGCCGCTTGCAATTGCAGAAGAAAGCTCTCCCACTTCTTCATGAAACCATAAAGCGGTATGATAAATACCTCTGTCGTTATCAGTTTTAAAATAACGATCTCTTACAATTTGTTGTAATGCTGATATTTCCATTATAATACGTTTAAAGCAGTAATTTACTCTATAGAATTGAATGAAACGTAACTAATGGCCTTTATATATGCAGTGTAAGCTATGTATTATCTTTAGTTCTGGTTCAGTATAATAGATTGTGTTTGGAAAAATGAATACTATCAAATGTTTTTAATAAGTTTAAACAGGAAGAGATGAAAGCAGTTCTTTACGAAGCCTTTTCTGCTCCACCACAAATACAACAGGTACCTGATGCCACGCCGGTTAATCATGGGGTTGTTGTAGCAATAAAAGCTACCGGTGTTTGCCGGAGTGATTGGCACGGCTGGGTTGGACATGATGCGGATATCAGGTTGCCGCATGTACCAGGACATGAACTGTCAGGGACAATTGTTACTGTTGGAAAAGATATACAACGTTGGAATGTTGGCGACCGTGTAACCGTTCCGTTCGTAGGTGGTTGTGGTGTTTGTCCGCAATGCCATTCAGGAAATCAACAGGTTTGCGACAATCAATTTCAGCCCGGTTTTACACATTGGGGATCTTTCGCAGAGTTTACCTCTATTCATTACGCCGACACAAACCTGGTAAAATTGCCCGACAGCTTAAGTTTTGCTACTGCTGCCAGTTTAGGTTGCCGCTTTGCAACATCTTTCCGTGCAGTCGTTGACCAGGGAAAAGTAAGAGCCGGTCAGTGGGTGGCTATACATGGTTGCGGAGGTGTTGGCCTTTCAGCCATCATGATTGCGAATGCGATTGGAGCTAATGTTATAGCAATTGATATTTCAGATGAAAAATTAGCGTTAAGCAAAACAGTGGGTGCAGTGGCAACAGTAAGAGCTGATAAAGTTCCCAATGTTGCGGAAGCCGTAATTGAAATTTCAAAAGGAGGTGTTGATGTTTCAATAGATGCATTGGGGCATCCCGACACTTGTTTCAATTCAATCAGCAACCTGAAAAAAAGGGGGAAACATATACAGGTGGGATTGATGGCGGGAGAAAATAGTAATCCGAAAATTCCAATGAGTAAAGTAATAGCCAACGAACTTGAAATTCTGGGCAGTCATGGTATGCAAGCCTGGCGTTATGATGCCATGCTGTCAATGATTCAATCCGGTAAACTATCTCCTGAAAAATTAATTGGAAAAACAATTTCGCTGGAACAATCCATTGATGCGTTAATGAATATGGATAAATTTGAAGGAACAGGTGTAACAGTAATCACCAGTTTTTAATTCCTGCTTCCGCTATACAATTCATATTCGAGCAAACGACAATCAATAGTACTGGTATAAAATTCAATCCGCCGTTTTGCCTTTAATCCTATTTTTTTGGCGAGTTCAAGGTTGCCGGTAAACACATAACCAACATATCCTCCACATTTCTGTTTCATAAAATCACCGATACGGCTATAAGTTTCTTCCAATTGTTTTACATCACCCAGCCGTTCACCATACTCCGGGTTCACATAAAAAATACCGGGAAGATCAGGAGGTATTTCAGTGGCAGCAAAATCACAAACAGCAAAATCAATGAGGTTAGCAACCCCTGCTGCTACGGCATTCTTTTTTGCATTCTCAATTGCTCTTTCGCTATAATCTGTAGCAATGATACGAAGACCGGGTAAATCTTTAATCTGTTCCTCCAGCAAAGCATCCTCCTGCAAGTAAACCGCTTCTTCATATCCCTGCAAGTGCATAAACGCATAATTAGTCCTGAATAATCCGGGTCGCCGGTTCGTTGCAATCATTGCTGCTTCTATTGCTATGGTACCCGAACCACACATCGGGTTTATAAAAGGTGATTGCCTGTCCCATTTTGTAGCATACACTGTGGCAGCAGCTAACGACTCAAGCATAGGTGCCTGTCCCGGTATTTTGCGATAGCCATGTCTGCCGAGAGAGTCGCCGGAGGTGTCAATAAATATTTCTGCATTTTCATTTTTCCAGAACAAATGGATTACGGCTCCCGTCAATTCAGAACCTGTTGACGGCCGGGTGCCTCTTTTATCTCTTAATCTATCTACTATGGCATCTTTTACCCGCAGGTTAGCAAACATACTGTTATTGATAGTCGGGTTATTTACATTGCTGGTAATAGAAAAGTAGCCGGGATCAGGTAAAATATTTTCCCAGGGATACTCCACAAGGTTTTTATAAATGGCATCGGCATTTTCTGCATCAAACTGTTTCAGGCTATACAGCACCTGGCTGGCGCAACGAAGATTGAGATTTAGTTTTATACAATCGTTAATAGTACCGGAAAGTCGTACACCGGTAATAAATGTTTCTTCGATTGCAAACCCCAGTTCTTTTATTTCTTCTTCTAAGAAAGGGGCAAGCCGCTTGGGACAAGTAATAATGATAACAGATTGAGTGGTATACAAATTCATACCGGGTAAAGGTAAATCTTATTACAGATCAGCTGCTATAAGTTTACCCGGAAAGAATTTACTTCTTGCATACCATGTTGCAGAACATTGCAAAACTTTTTTGCTTCAACGTTCTTGTTTGAAAATACTGGTTGAAAGATAAAACTAACGATCCCGTTTTCATTTACCTTACCGCCCTGTAACAATGGTAATGGCAACCCGTTATTCTGTATACATAATAACACCATTCTTCTTTAGCACATATCCGCTTTTAATTTCCAGCGACCATTCCTCGTTGATCCATGGCTTTACATCATCTGTACGTATAAGCACACCGGTAGATGCATTACCCGGCAACAGGGCTTCTGCTTTATCACTGTCGCCACTGAATACAAGATAAGCTGAACCGGCAGCACCTTCCAGCGGTTTAAGTGTGAATTTAGATTCAGATAATTTTACACAATTCTTTTTTAATTCCGACCACTGACTACCCTCTGCTGTTTTACAATCTTCAGGAGATTTGCTGCCACTGCAGGCAGACAGGAACAAAACAATACTTAAGAGAAAAAGATAATGACGCATAAATGGTGTTTTATTAAAAGTATAATTAAATATTTTCCGGGATAATTCATCTGGCATCTCGGGTATAAATCCATAGCGAATGTAGTATAAACCATAGAGTATGACTCACCTTTTTTGGTGATTTTGGTTTAAACCCGGAAAACAATCAGGATAAGCATCCAATACCCGTTAAAACTTTCCGCAGGTGAAGGGCAGATTCAAACTCACTCCATTCGTTGCTATTATTGAGCCTGGTTTTTAGCTTCCGGTTATGCACTTTCCATTTACCTTCCAGGAAGTCAAAATCGTTTTGGGAAGAGCTGGCTGAGGGTTTAATGCTCATGGTTTTTGTTGTAGCAGTTGATTGTTCCATTGTATTTGTTTTGCTAAAAGTAAAAAAAGCCAATGACAATCCTATGTCAGCAGTGCTAAAAAATCTATTCCCCGGGATTGAATATATTACAAAAAGGAAACAGTATATGCTTAAATAAGCTTTTTCCCATCTACCAATTTTCACAGATTTAAGAAATGTAATCTATAACTTAGCAAAACAACCTTAACCAATGACAATAATCTACATATTGTTGATTCTCCTGGCTGCTTTTCCACTCTTTTTTACTATCTGGAGGATGCAGAGAGCAGCCAAAATTAAAAAAAATGGTGTGTACACCACTGGAGTCGTTACAAATATCAAAACTATACGAACAGGGAGGGGCGGTGCAATAGATATACTTACACTTGAATATAAAGACCGGGCTACTGGTAAACCGTACAACGGAAGAGCCACCGTAACTCCCAATAAATATAAAATCGGCGACACTATGACGATTGTCTACCTACCCGATAAACCTGCTAAATATGCTATTGATACTAAAAAAGCTTATTGGGCAGTGCTTATCTTCTGCATAATCCTATTTCTTTTTATTCTATTTGCGGTGTATAAGATTAATGAGATGGTGGAATCCGGACAAATGTAGTGGTGCTGTTAAAACCTATTATAGAATGGTGATAACCTGCTACAACAAATTTAAATTTCTAACCGTTCCAATACCATCAATACTTCAACCACTTTATTCCAGGCTACCTGCCATTCCTCTTTAGCGGTATGCAATTTTGCCTGATCATCTTCCTTTAATTCCTTTTTCAATTTTATATAATCTTCCAGGTTTTGAAGAGATTCCTTATGCAATTCGGCTAGCTTTTTTGTATGTTCCATACTGTTGTTAGTTTAGAGTGATGAAGATTGGTGCAGTAACTTTTTACTTCCCTATGATGCATAGCAATACGAATGACCCATATAGCACAACAAATTGTGCTGTCGTATAAAGTAAAGTGGTATTCACTCACACATTATCTCACTTTGGAATAAGCTGCAATGCCTTCCTGCGGCTTGCATTAAAAGTGTAGAGAAATAGCCCCACTTTTAATTATTGCCGCCTCATAACACCTTTACATGAAATGGTATAGTTTATGCCTTACCAAGTGTTCATTGTAAACAATTAAATAATTTTCTATGAAAAAAATTGAGATTATAGATAAGACAACCAGTGAGAACCTGAGCCTTGCTTATTCTGATTATGGAAAAGGCCAGCCAATTGTTTTATTGAGTGGATGGCCGCTCAGCAGGGAAATGTGGGAGTACCAGTTAGAAAGTCTTGTAGAAGCAGGTTACAGGGTAATAAAGTATGATCGCAGGGGTTTTGGTGCCAGCAGCAAACCCTGGGGTGGTTATGATTACGATACATTAACAAATGACCTTAATGAGATTATTATTCAACTGGCCTTACAGGATGTTATACTTATTGGCTTTTCGATGGGTGGCGGTGAAGTGGTTCGGTATGTAAGTCAATATGGTCCGGATAATATTGCGGGCATTGTTTTAATCAGCTCCATCATTCCGTACATGAAAAAAACAGCAGATAACCCCGAAGGTGTAGATGCTGTAGTTTTTGAAGATATGATTAAAGCCATACAGAACGACCGTATTGGCTTTTTAGATGAATTCGGAAAAAAATTCTTTGGCGTTGATGAGGTAGATACACCTGTAAGCACCCCGCTGCTTAATTATTATCTTCAGATGGGTTCAGAGGCAAGTCAGCGGTCCACCGTGGAATGTGCAAAAAGTTTTTCCTCTACCGATTTCAGAAGTGATGTAGAGAAAATCACAGTTCCTGTACTAATTATACATGGCGATGGAGACAGTACAGTACCGATTGATGCGAGCAGCAACCGCACAGCCCGGCTATTGCCAACTGCAGAATATAAAATATACAAAGGTGCCCCCCATGGTTTATTCTATACACACCGGGAAAAGTTAAATACAGACTTGCTGAGTTTTATAAAAAATAATGCTACAAAAGCAGAAACGAAAGTGCCCGAAAAGGAAGTAGCATTTTAACGGTAAGATGTCATAATCTTATGAGGCTAAAATGGATAAAGAGTGACTCACCAGATAGCTATGGGTTCGTCGTTTATAGGGGAAAATAATACAAGGCTCTTTAATAAATATCACTATATTTCCGAACTAAAGCATAATAGAGGATTTTCCTCACCATCAAAACTACATTGTATGAAAAAAATAATAGTCGCCTCCTTCAGTCTTTTCTTACTGGTTGGCTGTGCCAATAATGAGAAGAGCAATAAGGTACCGGAAACACCAAAAGTTGAAGCCTCCCAAAGTAATGACGACCTGAAAATGCAGGAATGGATGCAGGGAAAGCATTGGCAGGCAGAAAACGATAATGCACCAATGACGTTTCTTAAACTGAAAATGGATGGCACCTATGAAAATCTCAATGGCTCCGGAAAGTCATGGAAAATTGAAAATGGACAAATTGACTTGTACGGGCTAACAGAATGGCCGGTTAAAAAAATTGATGACAGCACTTTCAGCTTGTATGTGAAGCCAACGGATAAAACGTATTTGTATAAAAAAGTCGGAATCCTCTAAGCGTTTGTCCTTAATTTTCTTGCTATAAAATGAAATTTCCCAGGTAAAAAGCTGTTGAACTATAAGAAAGGTTGAATGGTTTTTACGAGTTTGTAATACTGAAAATATCGCTACTGAATCTTTGAGGCTGATAGTTAGTCGCAGACTAACCACAACTATTCAACTTCCTTTTATTTTTGGAACACTACCGACAACGAGTATAGTATTGATTTTCATTTCAAATAAATTTTTGTTTCCTTATTAAAGGAAACTGGCGCATAATAATTCATCTGCTCATTTAAATACAAGTAAATGGAACTCAGCACAGCGCAAAAAATACTAAAATTCTTTACTTCAAAATCTTTATTTGAAAAAATGATGACGGATTCAAAGCTTTATCGATTCACCTGTTCCTGCGGAAAGGAATCTAGCATTTTTGATATTGGCGGTATACGCTATAAAGCTTATGGAACTCCAAAAACCGGTGTGAGATGCCCCCATTGCAAAAAAAGATCCATGCTGAAAATTTATAAGGTTAAACCATAATTTAATAAGTTTTGCGCTGTTGCAAGTGTGCTGAGTTTACCGAAGCCTCACCACCCGCCACTTAATCTTTAGGAGTATGGTATTCGAAAAAAAGGCATTTAGCAAATAAACAGAGCTCTTGTGCGGGGTGTGGTTGGTGGAAGAAAACACCAACCACTGCGTATTATCTTTTTCTATATTTCTTCCGGGGATGTTTGCTGTGATGATGTATGGAATTGACAAAGATTACTTTTTCTCTTTTGTATAATTTGTATACTATGGAAAAAGGAAATGAATCGAGTTGTGCTTCTCTGTAACCTTTCTTTGACCTTTCACCAAACGCTTCTGGTCTTTTAGCTATCTCATCTGTTTTATTTCGTATAGCAGACAAAAATCGTTCGCCCAATCCTTATAATTTATTTTCATACGAGGCATACGCTTCATCATAGTCCGTTTTTATATCAGCATGGAAAAGAACCTGGTACATTACTTATTGGCTTTTTGCTTTGCCTTATATGCTTTTCTTGCACCGGCTTCTAACTCGGTAAGGGTATAAACTTTTGCCTTGCCACTTTCGTATTCGGCTGTTGGCTTATCCAATTTGGCTACAAAAGATTCATCTTCCCAGTAATCATATACTCCTTTTTCATCAGCAAAAGTTTTTACTACCGTCAATACAGCTTTCTTTTGTTTTTCATTTAGCTGTCCTATGTAATTATTTATTCGCTTGTCAATAGCTTTTACAGCACCCATATCTTTTGTATTTGTACAAATTTATTCTTTTCGTATGGAAAAAGGAATAAGGTAAACCCTGATTTTAAGATGGGTGTCAGATGGTCCTGATAGCTAACGGGATGTCTTGGGGCTGTGGCACTCGTCGTAGCTACGGAGTTGAATTACAGATTAAGGGCTGAAAACCCCGGCGTGTTACTTTTTTGAGAACACCTGCCAAGGCGGAAGCATCTGCCGAGGCAGAAAAATTGGGTTAAGCTCATCACCGGATTTTTAAAATTTAACACCCGGGATTCAACAATAGCACTATTTCTTTGTTCAGGAAGTTGAAACAATAAATCAACTATTTTATATAGATAAAAAATGAATAACAATACACTCATGCCGTGGGGGAAAATTGAAGGCAAGAAAAAAAAATTGTAAATGAAATGATTTATAATCAATAACTATGCAATCTATTCTACTACTTTCTTTCGTTATGTTTTTTAAAACTACCCTGCTATTTGATTTCAATAAATCGGCAGACATAAGTAACTGGCGCATCACTGATGACGTGGTAATGGGAGGCCGTTCAAATGGAAATTTCCAACTAAATGCTGAAGGCCATGGTCTTTTTAGCGGAGAAGTTTCTTTGGAGAATAATGGTGGGTTTTCATCTGTACGTTATTATTTCCCACAAAAAGAAACAACCGAATGCAACAGGTTTGTGATTCGGTTAAAAGGCGATGGCAAACAATATCAGTTTCGGGTAAAAGTAAAGTCAAATGATTATTACGATTATATAATATCCTTTGCCACCACCGGCGAATGGCAAACAGTTGAATTGCCATTTGATAAAATGACCCCTTCATTCAGAGGGCAACTGCTTAACCGTCCTCCTTTTCCCGGAAAATCTATGACAGAAATAGGTTTTTTGATCGGTAATAAAAAAGCAGAATCTTTTGCACTGCAATTAGATGAAATTTTAATAAAATAATAAATAGCTCTATTGTCAATTACAGTTTGCTGGCATTTCCTTACGCTGTGGCGGATGTGGTATTTTCTATGAACCCCTGCCAGGGCGAAAAGAGTATCTTTAAACGAATTATGCCAATCCGTTCAAATAAAAAGAATGAGTTATTGCTCTTCTTCAGCAGTTTCCGTCCTTCCTTAAAATTGTTTAAAAAAAATGACCCGCTTAGAATGGCAGGAGCTACGGCATTTTTTACCACTTTTGCTTTACCGCCAATTATTTTATTACTCACCAAATTATTTGGGTTTTTTATTGGCAACAGAAATATGAGAAAAGGATTGCTTGAAAATGTTTCTGATATTATTGGAAGGGAGAGTGCAGACCAGGTAAGAGAAGTAATGCGAAGTTTCAGTGGCTTTGGCAGCAGTTGGTTTGTAATAGTAATTGGATTTATTTTTTTATTTTTTGTTGCCACCACCTTATTCAATGTCATTAAAGATTCTTTCAATCAAATCTGGAATATCAGTGTAAAAGATAAACCAGGTTTCCTTTTTAGGTTAAGTATACGGCTAAGGTCTTTTGGCGTTATTCTTTTCGTAGGAGTTTTATTTCTTGCCGATTTCTTTTTAAAAAGCGTGGAAGTGCTGGCAGGCAATTATATTGATTCTATCTGGAAGGGAGGTGGCAATTATTTCCAAAGTATTTTTTCCGAAATATCCAGTATAATAATTGTTGCGGCGTGGTTCATTGTATTGTTCCGCTACCTTGCCGATGGAAGACCTGCCTGGAAAGCCTCAGCATCCGTTGGATTATTGACAGGATTACTTTTTTCTGCAGGCCAATGGTTGCTGGGTATTCTACTTATTAATAGTAATATCGGCCATATCTATGGTGCAGCTGGTTCCCTGGTACTTATATTGCTATTCGTTTTTTATTCTTCATTTATCTTATACTTCGGAGCCTGCCTTATAGCCGTGTATTCAGCAAAAAAAGAATGGCCAATAACGCCAAATGATAAAGCCATTATAATAAAAAATATAGGAGAATAAATTTAGTGGGTCAGTTGCATCCCCTTTTGATGCCTGCCCGCCGTGGAGTGAATATGAATTCAGCTAGGAGATACATGCAGGAACCCTACAACCACTGCGTGGTACTTTTTGGGAACACCTGCCAAGGCAGAAACGACGTTACCTAATTTAATAATGCAGGCGTAAGTATTTTGATGCAATAGACAATATCTACTAATTATTCAAAATCAGGAATATCTGGTGATGGAATAGGCAAAATATCGGCATCAAGATTCCTTTCATTATTTTGAAAAATAACATTGACCATTAAATCCTCATACCTGAATCCGGCCGGCAGCTTGTTTATATTTATACCTATTACATTATTATGTACTTTTCCATCCGAGCAATTTCCCGTGGCATTAATCAATTGGAGTCCGCACAAATCAGCATACCCAATTTCAAAATGACTAAGCTTTATGTATGCGCCACCATTAACTACGATAGCGTTGATGCCTCCCCATTCTCGCCTATCTGTACAAATTATTTTTTTTGTGCGAAGTATAATAATATCAGCACCGGTAAATTTTGCCCCATCATGTATATAAAGCCCGCAAAATTCATTATCCAGAATCTGCATTGCCTGTACCTGCATGGTAGCACCATTAAGTACCTCAACAGCAGAAAGTCCGATATTAAATCTTTTACTTTTACAGATGATGCCTGTCTTAATTGTAGGACTAATAACATGTCGTTCCACTAGCATATTAGTAACCACCACATTCGTACTGTCGCCATCCGCTACTAATCCCTGCTGATTACTACGAAGGATAATATTGGACAAATCGGCCATGGCATTCTTTATAAAAATACCTGTGCCATAAGACACTAATTCTTTGCTCATTTTCTTTTCGTATCCTGCAATTGTTTCAACGGAGGTAAATACAATAGTACCCTTGTTAATAGTAAGTTTACCCCCTTGTTGATAAATACCGTAACGGTTCGCTCTTTCAATAGTTACATTTTTCAGGATAGTCCTTGCCTTATCATTGATTACTACTATAGCACCGGGTGCCGGAGCATTGGAGATATGAAGGTTTTCTATTTTTAAAGGATAGGAAGTATTGTTAAGAACTGAACCAATCAGAATAGTTTCAGGGTTCTTTATCAGCCGGCCCGGTTTGATGATTCCAATAAGTGTAGTATTACCGGTAATAACCAGGTTTTCAATATAAGACCCACTAATGATGTTCACAATCACCTGTTGATTATTGTTATTGGCTGTGATAAGTGCAGTTGATATTTTCTGAAACGGATGCAGTAGTGTACCATCGCCACCAGCAGGAGCTAATCTATCAACATAAAAAGTGAGCGGCTTCTTAAATGTTATTTGTGCAATTACTTGGGTATGACTAAATAGCAATGAAAAAAAAAGTAATAAAAGTAATTGGTATTTACTTCTGTAGAAGAGTTGCATATATAAATACTAAGTTAACGCCTGTTAAATTAACAACTTTACAGTAGTTAATAAAAAAAATTGGAATAGAAATTTAGCAAAAATAAACCTGGTAAAGAAATTAAATTTACACCCGACCCGCCACTTATACTTTAGGCTTTATTGTTTTAAGGCAAATAAAGACTCCTAATTGCATGTGGTTGGTGAGGACAATCACTAACCACGGCGTGTTACTCTTTTGGGAACACCTGACAAGGCGGAGTGTTACTTTTTTGGGAGCATCTGACAAGGCGGAAATTTGCCCTTAATTACGCCATGGTTGGTGTTTGTAGTTGAACCAACCATTTTGATAAGTGATTTTAATCGAAGCTTTGGGAGTTTTTAACTCATGTGGTTGGTGGAAGAAAACACCAACCACGGCGTGTTACTTTTTTGAGAACATCGGACAAGGCGGAAAATCTATGACAGAAATAGGTTTTTTGATCGGTAATAAAAAAGCGGAATCTTTTGCACTGCAATTAGATGAAATTTTACTAAAATAATACATAGCTCTATTGTCAATTACAGTTTGCTGTCATTTCCTTACGCTGTGGCAAGTGTGCTGAGTTTGCCGAAGCATCACCACCCGCCACTTACTCTTTAGGAGTATGGTATTCTTGAAAACGCATTTAGCAAATAAATAGAGCTTTTTTACGGGGTGTGGTTGGTGGAAGAAAATACCACGGCGTGTTACTTTTTTAGGAACACCTGCCAAGGCGGAAAAAGACATCCTAGATTTATCTAATTTTTGATTCGGTATAAAACAAATCATCAATATCCTTCTCAGTAAAATTTTTATCATCATCAATTTTTAGCTTCAATATGCTTTCTTTCTTTTTCATTTCATTTTTCACATTACATTTAAAAAACTTTTCATCTATTCCATCAAAATAATAATCTTCATCAAACCCATAATCCTCTAATCCAAATTTCGTAAATATAACGGAACGATAAACGCAAATTCTATCCTTTAGCCCTTCAAAATCATATTCTGAACGCAAATGATTCTTTTCGCTAGAAATAGCATCCTCCGTTTTTTGTTCAGCTATTCTTTCAATATTTGACCGTATAATTATACTATTAGCTCTCTTTCTTGAATAGCTCGAAAAATCAATATCATAGCTATCGAATATTTCCAAAATACTTTCACAATCATCTAAATCGGAAACGCAATTAAATAGTGCATTTATAATACTTTCCCAATTGGAAATAATAAAATTTTCAACTTCCCCATCTTCGATTCTCGTCACCATTATATACTTAATATATTCAACGTATCTGTAATTATCTATTTTTTTAAAATCAACATCCTTAAGTAATAAACAAATAAGGGGGTCTGTTTTCTCTTTAATTTCATCAAATCTACTTGCATAAGCATATAGTATAGATTCCTGACCATGTTGACCCACCATTCCTATTCATGTTGACCCACCATTCTTGCATGTTGACCCACCTCAAAATAGTTTTGCTGGTGTTGTTTATTCTTGCATGTTGACCCACCCTGCACAGGCGGGTCAAGTTCTTTAGAAGCGTATAGATATCCTGTTCAACATTCTGCCATTCCTGCATGTTGACCCACCTCTGGCAATAGTTGTTTCGGGCTTTAATGATGTTTTTTGCTACTTAAACAAAATAGGTAGCATGTCACAAAAGCCAATAGTAATGGAACAATTAAAACAAATTCTTCAACTTAAGAACGATGGTATTGGTATAAGGGAAATATCCCGCCGCACCGGTATAAGCCGTAACAGTGTTCGTAAATATCTTGCAGCGTTGCAGCCTGCTGGTGATGCAGATAGTTCGCAATTGTCTAGTCAGGATCTGGCGGATAAGGCCTATAACAATGATCAGTTAGAGCATGATGCCGTTAGGATTGAACAACTCAGCCAGCATTTTACCAGCTGCCAGGCGGAGTTATCAAAAACAGGCGTAACCCGTCAATTACTTTGGCAGGAATACATGGGCCTTCATCCGGATGGGTATAGCTATAGCCGGTATTGCTACCATCTAAGACAACACCTTAAAAAATCAGATGTGTCTATGCACATGGAGTATCAGCCAGCTGATATGATCATGATTGATTTTGCCGGCAAGAAGCAACACTATGTTGATGTACATAACGGTGAGCTTATTGAGTGCCAGGTGTTCGTTGCTATTCTTCCTTACAGCGGCCTTATTTTTTGCAAGGCTGTTCACAGTCAGCAAACAGCAGATTTTACTACATGTATAAACAGCATGCTAAAATATTATACTGGTGTTCCGGCCACTATTTTATGTGATAACTTAAGGACTGCTGTTATCCGCCCAAGCCGTTATGAACCGGTATTTACTGATATATGCTACCAGCTAAGTGAGCATTACGCTACAACCTTTAGTGCTACACGTCCTTACAGCCCCCGGGATAAAGCCATGGTAGAACGAGCTGTAAGCATTGTGTATGCACATGTGTATGCGCCACTGCGACATGAGGAGTTTACAAGCCTCGTGAGTCTTAACGAAGCCATAATCCGGCAGCTGTATTTACTTAACAACAAGCCCTATAAAAATACAGCTTACAGCCGCTGGTATTTTTATGACAAGCATGAACAGAGCTTGCTAAAGCCATTGCCATCCGAAGCCTTTACCCCTAAAAAAGTAGTGGTACTTACTGTTCAGCGTAACTATCATGTTCAACTCTCAGAAGATCATCTGTATTACAGTGTCCCCTATCAATATGTTGGTAAAAAGGTGAAAGTGCTTTATGACAACCGGGTGGTAGAAGTGTACCTAAATACAGAACGTATAGCTCTACATCTTAGAAAACCTCACTGCAAAGCATATACGACTATTGCAGACCATATGCCACCCCACCACCAGCGAATGCAAACCATTAAGGGATGGAATAAGGAAGATCTTATGCTACAGGCAAGTGGCATCGG
>Ga0105046_10010008_pt1 | contig 14785 bp, 12 predicted proteins | sample MAT03_FD_78385 | JGI IMG/M metagenome (GOLD analysis project Ga0105046, IMG submission 78385) | Freshwater microbial communities from Lake Fryxell liftoff mats and glacier meltwater in Antarctica - MAT-03 (megahit assembly) | ecosystem: Environmental > Aquatic > Freshwater > Ice > Liftoff... | reverse complement strand
TCGGCCACCCCGCATCTGGCGCGCTCTTTGGGCCATAAGTATGCCAATGCCAATGCGCGCGCCGTCGTGCGCGACCTGGAGGAAAACCACGCCCGAATTTTCTCACCCGAAGCGGTGGGTTTTGCAAGAAGCTCCTTCGTTTGGGAGTGATGCGAAGACTGTCAGTTTATGAGTCTCCCGCTGCCTTGACTTGGATCAAGACGCATTCACGGCACTCCCTTCAGGCTCATGGCGGATTTTTGCACGGGGAAGCGGCGAGCTGACGACGCAGCGAAACTCCCTCGTGGCTGAGGATTTATGCCGAGATTCAGCGCTTGCGGATCTCTGGCGCGGCATAAAGCCTCTCCGACACGGCGAAGCACCTTGCAAAAATCCGCCGTGCTTCAGGCTTCACCAGTTGTCATGAATGCGGGACAGGTTTCGCTTCTCACTGGTTCGCTTCTCACTGTCGCTTCTCACTTGCACCTTTTTGCCAAGACTGCGAAATGTCTCCCGGCAGCAGCCAGAGAGGGACGCAAGGACCGGGCTCTGGATTTCACATCAACAATCAAACAACTCTTGTTTTAACATGTCCGTCGTCGTCAAAGGTCTTGAAGGAATCGTCGCAGCAGAAACCCGAATCGGAGACGTCCGCGGCCAGGAAGGCCAGCTCATCTACTGCGGCTACGATATCAACGAACTCGCAGGCAAGGTCAGCTACGAGGAGGTGGTCCACCTGCTGTGGCACAACCGCCTGCCCACGCAGTTTGAACTCGATCGCCTCACCACCGCGCTCCGCGCCGAACGCGAGCTTCCGCGCGGTGTGATCGACTTCATCGTCAACGCACCGAAAACCGCCGCGCCCATCGACATCATGCGGACCGGTGTGAGCATGCTCGGGTGTTATCCCACCACCCGCCACGATCTGGACATGTCTGAGAACAGCGCGATCGCGATCAAGCTGGTCGCGCAGATCGGCATCCTCGCCGCCTATTTCCACCGCGCCCGGCTCGGTCTCGAGCTGCCGCGCGTCCGCAAGGACCTGAGCGAGGCCGCGCATTTCCTCTGGTTGATGAACGGCACGGACCCCAGCGCCGAAGCGGTCAACACACTCGACGTCGCCTACGTGCTCCACGCCGAGCACGGGTTCAACGCGAGCACCTTCACCGGTCGCGTGGTCGCCTCGACACTGAGCGACATGTACAGCTCCGTCAGCGCCGCGATCGGCGCACTGAAGGGCCCTCTCCACGGCGGTGCGAACGAGGGCGTGATTCACATGCTCCAAGAAATCGGTTCGCTGGATAGAGTGGATGCGTGGATCGATGAAGCGCTCGCTCAGAAGAAGAAGATCATGGGCATCGGCCACCGCGTTTACAAAGTGCTCGACCCGCGCGCGCCGCACCTGAAGGCGATGGCGATCCGGCTCAGCGAAGAACTCGGCGATCCGAAGTGGATCCAGATGAGCGAACGCATCGCGGCAATCATGGAGGAGAAGAAGGGCCTGAATGCGAACGTGGATTTCTACAGCGCCACAGTCTATCACTCCCTCGGCATCCCGACGGATCTCTTCACGCCCATCTTCGCCATCTCGCGCACCAGCGGATGGACGGCCCACATCCTCGAGCAGCTCGCCGACAACCGGCTCTTCCGCCCGCTCAGCGAATACATCGGGCAACCTGTCGGAAAGAAGGTCGTGCCCATCGCCCAGCGCGGATAGGGCGACGGGAAGCAGGTGCTCCTGCCTGGGTGAGCGTCCCCCTCACTCTTCGCCGCCGTTCTTCCCTTTTTCCTTCTGCTCGCTCTCACCGCGCTCAATGGCCTTCTTGCTGTCGGGCTTGGGAAATTTCGCGAGCTTCGTGCGGACGATGTCGGCGCGCAGCGTGTCGCGTTCCTCGGCCTGCAGTTTCTGCTGCGAGCTCTTCTGCAAATGCGCCGGCTGGGTCTCCATGAAAAGCTGATCCACGAGCAGGCGGTGCTCCTCGGGGAAAAAGCCGAGATCCACCCCGAGCTTCAGGCAACTCAGGAGATTCAGCGCCTCCTTGCTCGCCATGCTGTGCGCGTGGCGGAGGATTCCGAATGCGCGACCGATGTTGTCCATCAGCAGGACGGGACGCTTTTGCAGCAGACTGGCCCTGGCATTCACCTCGTGTTGCAGGATCTGTTCGATGACCTTGTTCAGGCGCATCAGGATCTCGTCCTCCTTTTCACCGAGTGTCGCCTGGTTGGAGATCTGGAAAAGGTTGCCCAGAGCCTCGGTCCCCTCTCCATACAGCCCGCGGACCGCGAGGCTGACCTTGTTCACCGCCTGGATCACCTGATTGATCTGCTCGCTCAGGACCAGCGCCGGCAGGTGCATCATTGCGCTCGCCCGCATCCCGGTGCCGACATTCGTCGGACACGCCGTGAGAAAACCGTATTGAGGATGGAACGCCAGGTCGAGTTTGTCACCCAGCGCCGTGTCCACCTTGTCCACGAGCTTGAAGACGTTGCGCAGTTGCAGTCCGCTGCGGATGCCCTGGATGCGGAGATGATCCTCCTCATTGATCATCACCGAGAGCGTCTGCTTGCGGTTCATCACCACTGCCGAGCCGACACCCTTGGCGGCATGCTCGCGTGAAATGAGATGCCGCTCGACGAGCACCTGCTTCTCCAGTGCGCTCAGATCCTGCGAGTATGCGGAATATGCGTCGCTCATCTCCGTCAACCCCTCGACCTGCGGCTTCACGCATTCGAGCACGGCGATGCGATCCGATTTCTTCGCCCAGCCGGGAAAGGGAAAATTCCTGAGGTTGCGCGCAAGTCGGACACGGCTGCTGATGACGATATGGCTCTGCGGACCGTCGCCAGTCAGCCATTCACCGGACTCCACGAGGATGTTGTGCAAAGCCATGGCTCAGACGGCTCCCATCTCCAGTTGTCTGATCCTGTCGCGGAGTTCCGCGGCCGTCTCGTATTTCTCGTCCGTCACCGCCTTCCGCAGCTCGCGCTGCAGTTTCTTCAATTCCTCCTCCCGCAGCCGCGCCTTCAGCAGCCGCGGAGGAACCTTGCCGACATGCGTCGTGCCCTTGTGCATCCCCTTGAGCATCGCCTCGAGCCCCTCCGAAAAAACGTCGTAGCATTGCGAGCAGCCGAACCTGCCGGTCTTCTTGAAATCCGCCTGGCTGAATCCGCAATGCGAGCATCTCACCCCCGTGCCACTGCGCTCCATCTCCTCCGAAGCGCCAAGGCCGAGCAGCAGATCCGCGAGCGCGAATCCCTTCGGATCCGTGACTCCTTTCTCCTTCGAGCACGCATCGCAGAGATTCACCTTCTGCATCTTGCCCTCCAGAATCTGGGTTAGGAAGACGGTAGCCGTCTTCTGTTTGCACACATCGCAGTTCATGACAGGGAGAAGATGGAATACACAGCGCACAGGTCAAGCGCCGCGCTCGTGGTCCTCCGGGTGTGATTCATTTCAGGTCCAAGAAAGCGTGGAGCGAGATCAAGGAGGGGCGCTTTGAGGCGCCCTCTCGTTGCGATCGCTCCGCGCCGCATCAAGCCGATGACAGTAGCCGACGACGTGAGGAGGCGGGCTGATCTTCCACTCCGCACTCCGCAATTCAGAATGCGCGCCTCCTCACATCGTCGGCTGCAGGTAATCGCTGGCAGCCGCGCGGAGCGACCGCTGCCAGAGGGCGATTTCAGGCACCCCTCCTTGCGCCCGCCGCGATCTCCACAATGTCGCTCTGGACACGAATCAAACATACCCTGGTCCTCACCCGATCCGAGGTGAGGCCGGGCAGCCCTATTCGTAAACGGGAGTTCCGGTGGTCTGCGTCAACTCCCGGAAGCGAGCGATGACCCGCTGCGTAACCGTGCCCGGCTTGCCCGTGCCGATCACGCGCTGGTCGAGTTTCACCGCGGCAATGACCTCCGCGGCGGTCCCCGTCAGGAAACATTCATCAGCGGTGAAAATGTCGTGTCTCGTGAGGTCACGTTCGCGAATCGGAATCCCGAGTTCCGGCGCAATCTCGAAGACAACGCGGCGCGTGATTCCGTCCAGCGCACCGGCGCTGAGCGGCGGCGTGGAGATGGCGCCGTCGCGCACGATGAAAAGATTGTCGCCCGTGCATTCCGCGACGAGCCCCTGATCGTTCAGCATCAGACCTTCCTCGGCTCCCGCCTGGATTGCCTCCACCTTCGCCATCACGTTGTTGAGATAGTTCAGCGACTTCACCTGCGGCGGCAGGATGTCGTGCCGCGGCCGGCGCGTGGCGACCGTCGCCATCACGAGCCCGTCCCGATACGCACTCTCCGGGTAGAGCTGGATGCTCGCCGCGATGATGAAGACCGACGGCTTCGGGCATTTGTAAGGGGACAGTCCCATCGTGCCCACGCCTCGCGTGATCACGGTCCGGATGTATCCGTCGCGAAGCTCATTCGCGCGCACAGTCTCCACGGTCGCGCGGATCATTTCCTCCGGCGTCATCGTGACGTTCAACAGCAGCGCCTTCGCACTGTCATAGAGCCGCCGGGTGTGCTCATCGAGCCGAAAGACCCGGCCGTTGTAAAAGCGGATGCCCTCGAAGACGCCGTCACCATAGAGCAGGCCGTGATCGAAGACGGAGACCTTGGCCTGCGATTCAGGGACCAGCTTTCCGTCGAGGTAGATGAGCAGTTCTTTCGTCATGCGAGGAAGGCGACGGTGGCAGCGCCGTGGGGCGAATTCAAGCGCCGTCACCAAGGAAACGGGCAGGCTCCTGCAAGCCGCCCCGCCGTTCTTACCGGATTCTCCAGCCGCCCAATGCACTGGCGTAAACGAGCCTCGTTCCCGGCGCGACGAGACCGGCACCCGTGGACACGTTCACCGCGTTCCCGGTCCCATCGAGGAACCAGACGGCGATCTGCCTGGCCGTATTCTGGAACACAAAGTCGGTCTTCCCGTCATTGTTCACGTCCGAGCAATCCACCACCCGCCAATCGCCCAGGCTGGACGGATAGAGGAGCCGTGCCCCTGGAGCCAGGCCCGCGCCGGTGGAAAAATTGATCGCGTTCCCGCTTCCATCCAGAAACCACACCGCGATCAGACCGGCCGTGTTTTGGAAAACCAAGTCGTTCTTCCCATCACCGTTGATGTCGGCACACGCTGCGATTTTCCAATCGCCCAGGGCCGTGCCATAGAGGAGTTTCGAGCCGGGCTTCAGGCCACTTCCCGCGGAAAAGTCCACGAAGTTTCCACTTCCGTCGAGAAACCAACCCGCGATCAGACCCGACGTATTCTGAAAGATGAAGTCCGGACTCCCGTCCCCGTTGATATCCGCGACGTCCACAATTCTCCAGCCGGTCAGGGCGGTGTCGTAGAGAGTCTTCGATCCCGGCTTGAGACCGGCCCCGGTGGAGAAATTCACCGCCGTACCAGTCCCGTCCAGGAACCACCCGGCGATCTTGCCCAGGTTATTCTGAAAAATGAGATCCTGGATTCCATCCGAGTTGATGTCGGCCCGGCCCACGATTTCCCAGTCACCCAACGGCGAACCGTAGAGGAGCCCCGATCCCGGCTTGACCCCGCTGCCGGTGGAGAAATTGATCGCATTCCCCGTCCCGTCGAGGAACCATCTCGCGATTTGACCGCTCGCATCCTGGAAGACGAAGTCGTCGAACCCGTCACCGTTCACGTCGGTCGGCGTCGTATTTCCGCCAGTCACCAACAGGCGGTACTGGGACTGGGCGTTGTTGCCGTTACTGTCGGTGGCCGTGACGACGATGGTTGAAATGCCCCCGCGCTCCTTCCCGAGGACGGAGACGAGCGCGTTGCCAGTGATGAACTCCCCGACCAGCGAGGGATTTGAATTTTGCACGGAGAATGTGACCACCGCTTTCTCCGTGGCGGGCGTCGCGGGAACGGACGTCGATGAAGTGATCGTCCGGTTCGCATTCCCCGCGAGGAAGATGAAATTCCCGGCCGTGAAGGTCACGGTCGATCCCAGGAAAGTCGAACCGATGCCGACTCCGGGAGGAATGCCGGTCGTTGAGACGAGCGTGGACGTGGTCGAACAGGTGATCACGGTGACCCCGATCGTCGAGGGGAGAAGCACCGCGGGACTGATGCTGTTCACCGTCACGAAGTCACCGGTCGCCGTCGCCGGCAGTTCCTGGAAGGGGCTGTTGAACTGCCCGGCGGGCAACGTGGTTGGAAGCACAATGTTCCGGTTCGCATTCGCCTCGAGTGTGATCGTAGTCCCGTTGATGGTCTGCACTCTCGATCCCAGAAGATACAGCCCGGTGGTGAAACCCGCTGGAGTGCTGGCGACGGTAAGTGTCGGGCTGGCTGTTGAACTCGACAACACGCTGACATAGACGACCGGGACATTGAGAGCACCGATGGCGTCCACGACCGACATCCCGGTCCCGGTGACGCGCCCGAAAACCGCATAGCCACCCGAACTGGCAGGCGGGAGCGGGAGCGTATTGTTGCCAGTGTTGATGAACCACCCGCTGGTCGTGGTGCCGATCGAGTTATCCCCTCGCGCCATGGCGATGGTCCCCCGGGTGTTGTCGAGCGTGACGCTGGTCTCGAGATCGATCGGGGTTCCGGTCGGGATTTCCGCCGAGACGGAGCCTCCCGTGCCGCTCGCCACCAGTCGAAAACTGCCACCTTGGATAATCTGGAGCGGCTTATCCGAGCGATGGATGAAGTGATCCGTATAGCTGCCCGCGTTCACGTAGCTCAGGAAATTCACGACGGTGGCAGGCGCGGCAATGGCGAAAAGCTCGACGTTGAACGTTCCAAGCAAAGTGGAGAACTGCACCACCTGCCCGGCGATGGAGGTCACCTCGAAGTAGCTCTGGAGATCGATCGCCGGGATGGCCGCATTCTTCGCGACGGTGATATCGGGCAGCGCGGCTTTCACCGTCGGCGTGTCCGCCGCGACGAGCCAGCTTGGGACGACGAGAGTCAGCAGTAGGGAGATGGGGAGAAAACGCATCGCGCGGAAACTACCGTTCATCGGCGGCGGCGCAACTGAAGTCGGGAAACGTCTTCCAGCAAACAATCTCGCCAATCCATCAACCCCTCGCCACGCTGTCCGCACATGCCCCGCACCGTCGCAATCGTAGGCCGCCCGAATGTCGGCAAGTCCGCCCTCTTCAACCGCCTTGCCGGGCGAAAAATCGCGATCGTGCATGACCAGCCGGGTGTCACGCGCGACCGGATCTCGGCCACGTGCAAACTCGGCCGCGCGCCCTTCACCATCTTCGACACCGGCGGCATCGGCGCGGATGTGGACCTCTCCTTCACCGAACAGGTCCACACCGAGGTGGACATCGCGATCGCCACGAGCGACGCGCTGGTCTTCGTCGTGGACGGGCAGGACGGCCTCACCGCGATCGACGACGACCTCGCGCGCAAGCTCCGCCGCGCACGCAAGCCGATCATCCTCGTCGTGAACAAAATCGATCACGCGAAGCACGGGCAGAACGCGAACGAATTCACCAAGCTCGGCTTCGAACGCCTGCTCACCATCAGCGCCGAGCACGATCTCGGCACGACGCGGCTCGTGGAGGAGATCGAGGAACTGCTCCCGCCGCATGTCGCCGCCGAGCCGGGTGAGAAAAAGGATCCGCCGCTGCGCATCGCCATCGTCGGGCGTCCGAACGTCGGCAAGTCTTCACTCACCAACGCCATGCTCGGCGACGAACGCACGCTCGTCTCGCCCATCAGCGGCACGACGCGCGACGCCGTGGACATCCTCTACACCCGCGGCAGGCACGACTACATGCTCATCGACACCGCGGGCATCCGCCCGCCGGGGAAACGCGACAATTCCGTGGAGATCTTCAGCGTCATGCGCAGCGAGGCGAGCATCGGGCGCGCGGACCTCTGCTGTCTCGTCATCGACGCCGTGGACGGCGTGACCGCGCAGGACAAGAAGATCGCCGGGCTGATCCAGGAGGCGAAAAAGCCGTGCGTCGTCGCGATCAACAAATGGGACCTCATCAAGGAAAAGACCAAGGACAAGGAGAAGCTGAAAGCCGTGCTGGCCGAGATGGAGTCCGAACTCTTCTTCATCAAGTATGCGCCCGTGGTGCTGCTCAGCGCGAAGACCGGCGAGGCGCTGGATCGCCTGTTCAAGACCATCGAAAAAGTCCGCACCGGTGCCAGGCAGCGCGTCACCACCGGCCCGCTGAACCGCCTCATCGCCGAAGCCATGACTGCGCACCCGCCCGGGGCGCGCGGCGGCAAGCGCCTGAAGATCCTCTACGGCACGCAGCCCGAGCCGCCGCAGAGCAGGGCCATCCATGTGCCCGAGGTCGTCTTCTTTGTGAATGACGAGAAGCTCCTCGACGAGAGCTACCACCGCTATCTCGACGCGCAAATCCGCCTGCACACGCCCTACGTCGGACTCCCGCTCCTGTTCCGCTTTCGCAGCCGACAAAAGAAGTCCAGGAAGTGACGGGCGCTGGAAGGGCACCTTGCCTGACGCGCACCCGTCGCGCATGCTGCGGCCATGTCATGGCAACAACTCCGTCCCCAGTGGGGACTCGTGCTGGGTTCGGGCCTGGGTGGATTCACCGAGCGCATGCAGATCGAGGCGACGGTCCCCTACTCCGAAATCGCCGGGCTGCCGCAGTCGCGCGTCGCGGGGCACGCCGGTGAATTTGTATTCGGGACACTCGGCAATGTGCCGATCGTCGCTGCCCGGGGACGCGTGCATCTGTATGAAGGACGGACGGCCGCCGAGGTGACGGCCAATGTGCGGTGGATGGCGGAGCGCGGCATCCAGCGGCTCGTCCTGACGAACGCGGCCGGAACGTGCAACGCCGGGTTCGCGCCGGGGGACTGGATGATGCTGAGCGACCACCTGAACCTCACCGGGACATCGCCGCTGCTCGGCGGGGCAAATTTCTTCGACATGAGCGAGGTCTATTCGAAGCAGCTCCGCGCACACTTTGCCGCTGCCGCGATAACCGGCGGCATGACGCTGCACGAAGGCGTCTACGCCGGGCTGCCCGGGCCGCAGTATGAGACTCCCGCGGAAGTCCGGATGATGCAGCGACTCGGCGCAGATGCCGTGGGAATGAGCACAGTGCTGGAGGCCATCCAGGCCCGCGCGCTCGGCCTGGAGGTCGCGGGATTTTCCTGCCTCACGAATTGGGCTGCCGGCCTCCAGCCGGGGACACTCGCGCACGCCGAAGTGATCGAGACCGGTCGCAATGCGGCTGCGACACTCGCCGGGCTGCTCACGCGGGCAATTCCCACCGCCCCGCGGTGACCATCCGCTCAGTGGCTCACGCGGCTCAGCGCGCGCCCAGGTACCGCGGCAGTTGCGCCTGCTTGCGGATTGATTCGAACAATTTCGGAATGGCGGTCCGGCTGGCGGCGTTCGTGATGGTCGCAGGCAGCGCGCCGCCGGAGTCGGAAAAGATGTGATACGTCGCGCGCGTCTTGCGACCCGCATCGTCGGGATCGAGGAGCCACGAACCCTCGGTGATCGTCACGCGCGAGACGCCCTTTTTCTCGGCAGGCCCGAGATGGTTGGCGGCCTTCCAGCGATTGCAAAAGCAGATCCCGCCGGCGTCGCGCCGGGTCTCGCAGTTCACGCGCACGGTGTAGTCGCGGTCACTCACGAACGGCGGCGAAATGCGCTGGTAACTCACGAGGTTTGCGCCATCCCGTGAGAGCACGCGCGCTTCGGTCACGTAGGGCATGAAGCGGGGATATTGGTCCACGTCGTCGATCACCCGCTTGATGACCTCCGGCGACATCGGCATGACGCCGACGGCCTTGAATTCCAGGAGCGCCGAGCCTTTCCGGGTGCGCTCGTAAACGGTGATTTCAGGTGAACGCGAGGCGACACTCCAGCCGTCGTCATCCGCGAAGATCTCTCCCGCAAATGCGGCCAGCAAGAGTCCGATGAAGCAGACGAACTGGCAGCACCTTTGTGCGGTTTCACAGAACTGTCCCCCTGACTTCCGGGGGTTTCGCACGCGAGCCCCCGACAAAAAATGCGGGGCCTCGCCGTTCATGGTCTGGGTCTTGCCGTCCGCTTCCGTGGCCGGGGTGCGCTGCATTTCGCACATTTCCAGCATCCGGCCCGCCCCACCGTCACCCCTTCCGCGATCTTCTCTCCTTCCAGCAGGACGGTGTCGCCACACGTGGCGCAACGCTCTTCGAAGCACGCCGGACAGAGCCGCCCCACGAGCCCGACCCTGCTCACCAGCTTGACGGAACACGACCGGCAGCTCACCGCAGCCTTCCGCAGCGCATCGACGACGATGGGCAGAAATCGAAACGGATCAGAATGCCGGTTGTTCGACCTCAATCCATTCACGACGACCCGTTCTGCGCTGTTCGGTTGCATGCGAAGACGAGTCGCACCGCAATGTGACCGATACGTGACCGGGAGGTTACTTTCTGGTGACCTTCCGGCAACAGGTGCAGAGGGACTGGGAGATGGCGGGGTATCCATGCCGCCCACCTTCAGCACACAGAGTACCAGCGCGACGCCGCTAGTCGCACCCCTGGCCGGAAATCCACACGGCAGCTTAGCCCAATGCCTTTCGGATACTCCGCCCCAAACAGGAGGCGAACCTCCGGCAGCGGGCAGTGGGGCAGTGGGGCAGGCGACTCGCCGGAAGAAGGCAACGATGGGCGTTGTGCTGCGAACAAACTTTCCCAGACGCAGTTCCTCGCCAGCGTCCGCCTTGGCTTGAAGGCGCAATCTGCCGAGGATCTCACCCTGGTCATTTCCGATCGGAATCCCATAAGGATTCCACCTTCAAGCCCAAGGCTGCCGAGGGGGAAACACATCCGAGGTACAAAACCCCACCGTTGCGTCTTCCGGCGAGTCGCCGGAAGAGACTGAGGCAGGCGAGTCGCCAGCCCCACTGCCGGTGCGTCGCCTCCTGTTCGGTTCAGAATACCCGAATGGCATTGCAGCTGAGCCGCATTTCTCCCACTCCGCAGACAGGCCGCGTTCGTAGCGTAGCTCTCCCGAGCTGCGCCGTGCCGGCGCTCACTGTGGCGCAGTTCTGGAGAGCCACGCCAGTGGTCCGTCGCGCAAAGAACTGGATATTCCGAACAGCCGTGGATCCCTCTAATCACCGCACCACGGCGGCGAAAGAAGGCGCTGAAGATGGCTAGTTAGTGACGCGACAGAACACTAGGTGAACGCCGCCCGCTTGGCAGGCCTGCAGTGCAGGCGGCACGACGCCCTGTCGCATCCCATGCCATCAGTGTGAGAAATGCAGGCCAACCCAAAAAACGGCGATGGGATGAACCGCGGATTGCGCGGATTGACGCGGATGCAAGAACTTGCGCGTGTTCTCGGGTTCACACTTGGGTCCCCCATCGGGTGAGAACGTGGACTTGGGCAAGTGCCTGCTTATCCGCGTCAATCCGCGGTTTCCATTCACGTCCTTAGCTATGCCTCGCTGAGCACCACCACACCATCCGCCACCGTCCGCTCGCCGACCATCGCCCGCACGTCGAACTGCCACAGGCCACCGACCACCGCGACTTTCCGCGCATGGAGCCGCACCTCCTCATCGGGACCCGCCGCCGCGGGGAACTTCATCGCCTTGATCGCCGTGAGCCGGAAACTCCGCCCAGGCTGGCCGGCGGCAAGCCCCGCAGTCTGCGCCAGCGCCTCGACGAGAATCACCCCGGGCACCAGCGGCGTGCCCGGAAAATGCCCGGCAAAAAACGGCGTCGCCGCGGGGAACTTCTTCACACACTCGGCGGACTCCCCGGCGGTCCGCGCCACCACCGCGTCCACGAAAACAAACGGCGCCCGATGTGGAAGGCCGAGCGCGATCGGATCGTCCGCGCTCACGGATTCGCGGCAGGAGCCGAGACGAAATACGCGAACCGCCAGCTCCCGTTCACCATCGTTAATCCCGCACGATAGCCCCGGTATTCCTCGTTCGCGGCGAACTGCGCCGGGACGACCATGAAACCATTGTGCGGCACCCATTTTTCCTTCATCAGCGCGGCGAGTTCGCCCCATAGATTTTTCGAGTCCCAGTAGGCAAAAGGCGTCTCCCCCTGAGGAGCGTCGTCCCATCGATAGCCGAAATCCGGCGCCATCATCGACGCTAGCGTGGGCACATCGCGGGTCGCCACCGCCTTTCGCAGACGACCGAGGAATGCCTGAAACGCCGCGTCGCCGCTCTCATCCTTGGTCGGCTTCTGCGCTTCCGCCGGATTGCGACCCTTTGCCTTGCCCGGCTTGGGCTCCGATTTCGGACATCCCACGAGAAATGTAACGGTGAAAACGACAAGCAGGGCGCGAAGGATCATGGCACGCAGATAGAAGGGACGCGGCCACATAGCCAACAGCAAATTTCCCGTCCGGCGCGAAGGTGCGAAATCCTCACGGTCCGCAGCAAAAGGCAGAAACAATCCATGCTTATCCGGTTGCGTGCCAAAGTGGTGGTGCGGCCAAGGTGGAAGCGGCTTCCAGCCGCTTGGGCAAGCGCTTGGAAGGACGCTTCCACTTTCCATGCCCCCTTTCCGTGACGCTTTGTCACACAACCGGACAAGCATGGAAACAAACCCCGCCTGCTACGGAATCCTCCGGCGCTATTTCGCCGTCGCAGTGATCAGCCGATCCTCGGGATTCTCCGCCAGGATCAATCCGCGAAAATGCACTGCCTGCGCGACCTTGTTTGAGTGAAGCTGCAACCCGAGCGGACCTTCGCCGCACAGTTCCGGCTTCGGGTCCGTCCAATCCGCGACCAGCTCCCCATTCACCACAAATCGAATCCGCGGCGGTTGCGCGAGGATCTCCATCTGATTCCACTCATGCTGACGCCCCGCCTTCTTCGCGCGCCCGTCGTCCTTGTAGATGCTGTTGCGGCGATACAGATCCCAGAATCCCCAGTTCGACGGGAACATCACGAGATGCCCCGTGTAGCTGTGCGGATCGCCCTCCTTCTCCACCGGCGCGCCCCAAATGGCCACGCCGCTGTGCATCTCGCTCGTCACCAGCTTGCCCTCGAAGACGAGGCGAAAGACGCGGTACTTCCGATCGCTCACGAGATACGTGCTCGCCTTGGGCGCGGTCTCCTCCGCGTTCTTCCCGACGATCGCGCCATCCTGCACCGACCAATGTTTCTCATTCCCCTTCCAGCCCGCGAGATCCTTGCCATTGAAAAGCACGACCGGCTTTTCCGCCGCGGGAAATTTCACCGACTTCGCCCAGCCCTCAGCAGCCGGTTCCTCGGCGAAAGATGCAGCGGTGAAGGCAAACGGAATGACGAGGGCGAGGAGGAGGGCTTTCATAGGAGGCCGCGATCCTATGGGCCGCGCGGCGCAGATACAAACGGTTTCAGCAACTCCCCCGCGACTGCTCCTGCCACACGAACGTCACCGGCTTTTCCACATCCGGATGCAGGCTCTGGTGGACCGGGCAGGAATGCACCACGCGTTCCAGCGCGGCACGCTGCGGATGATCCGCCGGCAGCGGGACGTGAATCTCCACCGGCAGCCGGCCAATGCGGCGCACGGGCGTCTGCACCATTTCCTTTTTCACAGCGATGCGCATGCCTTTCAAATCGACGCCATGCCGCTCGGCATAGATCCCCATCACGGTGGCCATGCAGGTGCCGAGCGCGGTGGCGACGAGGTCGGTGGGAGAAAAGGATTCGCCGCGCCCGTGATTGTCCACCGGCGCATCGGTGATGAGTGAATTGCCACTCGGCCCGTGCGTGGCGCGGGTGCGGAGCTGGCCATCGTAGGTCATTTCGATCTGGACGAAGTGCGGTTGCATGCGGGCTTCGGTAATCCCGTTCGCCGCGGCGGGCGAGTGCATTCTCCGGCAGTGTCCGATTCCAAGCCTCGATCCCAACCCAAAAGCCGCATGCGTATTTTTGACTATTTGCCTGTCCCTCTGTCTTCTTACCCGGAAACCGATGGAATCCAGAACAGTCCGCGATTAAATTGGAACGTAACAGGCGATGGATCAAAGACCAGATGCGGGCAAAGAAGACAATTTTCGATATCGGAATTAACACATTGCAGGAAGAACGCAGTGACTTCTACCGAATGGAACAAATGGAGACTCAGGCGTACCCAAAACTCGAAATGAGGTACTGGCCAGGAGTTGTTCCGTAACAACGCCAGAACATGCCATTGAGTTTCGAAAACATATGTGATCAAGAATTCGGCTACCTCTTGGAGTCTGGCTTCAGGAAACTTAATGCTGAAAAGAGGTCTGTGGTTTACGGAAATGACTCTACCTTTGTCTCGGTTTCAATGGATCGTGATCAGACGTTGCATGTTTTCGTTGGAAGGAACGACCATCATATCCCGGAAGGGCTTGAAAGTTACGCGTACGACATCACTGACGTTGTCCATGAACGACAACAACAGCATCGGTGGCACACGACGCGGGACGATGAGAGTGACTGGCCGGCACTGACCGAGCGGGCGAGACTCCTCAGATCCTTTGCGTCTGACGTGCTAAGAGGTGACTTCGATGTATTTCGCGATGCGCAACGGCAGGTGGATAAGCGATCGGCCGCGTACTTCCGCCGATTGAAAGAGGAGTAATAGAAGACAGAGGGACACATGCTGAGCTTGCCCCGGTTTGGTGGACACCCGGGGCGGTGGGTGGGAGTTGTTAGTTTAGTTGGGTCTCGAAGTCCACAGGGGATTGGTAGCCGAGGGCGCTGTGGAGCCGCACGCGGTTGTAGAAGGTTTCGATGTAATCGAAGGCGGCGGCGGTGCCGTCCTCTCGGGTCGGATAGATGGAGGCGATGGATTCGCGCTTGAAGCTGCTCCAGAACGATTCCATGGCGGCGTTGTCGTAGCAGTTGCCTTTGC
>Ga0105046_10010007_pt1 | contig 14786 bp, 11 predicted proteins | sample MAT03_FD_78385 | JGI IMG/M metagenome (GOLD analysis project Ga0105046, IMG submission 78385) | Freshwater microbial communities from Lake Fryxell liftoff mats and glacier meltwater in Antarctica - MAT-03 (megahit assembly) | ecosystem: Environmental > Aquatic > Freshwater > Ice > Liftoff... | reverse complement strand
TGCTTCCGTCAAGTTTATTGAGGGCGTGTGCATATGTCCACGACGAGGGTATCAAAGGCGTCAAAGCCTTTAAGCCAAACTCAGCAAAAACTCCGCACGTTCCTTGTCGATCACATCCGTCCTGTTCAGCAGCCGAATCGGAAACGGCTTGTCGGCCTCCGTTGCTACCCAGCGTTCCGCGAGGTGTTTCAGCCCTTCGGCAGTGACAAGAGCGATGTCCCAGTTGGTTCGAGCTTTGTACTGGTGTGCGAGGAGAATTGATTGTGGCGTGAACGCGGGGCCGACCACGATGAATGCCAGCGGTTGCTTGCCGACTTCCTTTTCATTCCGCAAGTAGCCATCGAATTGCCCTTCGAGATGGTCCTGAAGATTCACCGTTTCCTCGGCGGATTTGCAGTCCCAGAGCAGGCATTGATGTTCGTCGAGGTGGATGCGGCCGTCGGAGCGGTTGTCCTTGTGGGCTCGGTCGCACTTGGCTTTCAATCGCACTTCGAAGAGGAAGGTCGTCGCGTGTTCGAAAAGCGTCTGGATGTCGAGTTCCTTCGTGATGACCTTTTTCGCCCGCAATTCGGCATACTTTCGGCTCGCGAGCAATTCGTAGTTGCTGTACCACTCGGCTCGCTTGTCCTTGGCGACGCGCGCCTCGAATGTAAGGTCGTCGTAGAACGCGATCAGCCGTTCGATCAATTCGGCCTTGCTACCCGACGTTTTGAGATTGAGTGAGGCACAAATGCTCGACAGCTTGTCCTTGTCGAGTTGGTTCAGCACTGCGGTCGGCTTCACGTCGCTGCACGCCAGGCGTTCGATGAGTTCCGCTTTGTTGCCCGATCGCTCCAGGCCATGCATCTGCAACGCATCGCGAAGAGTCGAGAGCATCAGGCCGTCATGGTTGAGCAGTCGCCGCAAGTTCGTTCGCTGGAGTTCCAGGTCGATCACCTCTTTGCGGATGATCGCAGCAATTTCGCCGGGAATGACGTCGATGTTGCGATTGGTCTCATCGCGATAATTCCACAAGATGCCCGCTCGTTGCAGTTCCTTTCGGGCATCGTTCAACTCGTCGGGTGTGTGGGAAACTCCTTTGTCCTTCGGGAATCGCTTGATCAATGCACTGATAAGCCAGTGTTCCTCGAGCGAGATCACGAGGTGGGTTCGAAGCACCGAGAGTAATCGTGCTTCGTCGAGCGACACGGAACCATTGTTGGTCCAAGCGGCTTCCAGAACAATTCGGTATGTGTCGAAGTGATGCCAGCGGTCCGGGTCGGCCTTCTTGAGTTCATTCAGATCAAGGCTTTTTGATCGCTTCACCAGTTCCTTTTCGAATTCAATCGCCCTGGCATCAAGGCGGTTCTCTTCCATGCTGTAGGTTTCTTCCTGAACCAACAGCGTGATCAAGAGCCAGCGGAGTTCACCGCGGTCGTATTCCGCGTCGGGCATATTCATCGCGGTGAGGATTCGCGAGCGCTCGGCCAGTTTGTCGGCTTGCTTCTTCAGGATCTCCGTGAGTTCCTCTTCTTCGATGCCGCGCGTGGACGGCAGATAGTTCCCGAGGATGCGAAGCTTGACTAGCTTCAGCATGTTGGGGGCGATTTCTGGAATCGTCGGGCAAAGTGCTCGACGGCCGAGTAGGCGTAGTTCCTCGGCATCGGTACGGACCACGCGTTTGCGGCGGCGGACTCGCGGTACGGGACCGGCCAGATCGGCGATCTGACCCACGGGCAATTCCCCGGCCTCGACTTCTTCCCATTCTTCGTCTTCGGTAGCGGCCGGATCGTTCGGGATGAATTCATCGACCGTCGATTCGAGTGTGGATGGTTCGGAAGGAAGCGGATCGTTGGGGTCGATCATGACGTGGGCGCGCGGAGGGAGGGGTTTGCGACAATTGCCATTATGACGGTAGTTGAGGGCGGGTCAATTATGAAATGGGAATTCCGGTTTTTCGGCCGGGAACGCCAATCTCCCGATTGGCGTGGGACAATCGCCAATCGGGAGATTGGCGTTCCCTGACAAAAAATCCCCCAAACTCGCCTTCACTTTTGACCCCCCTCCGCAATACAGGTCATGCCGGCAATTGCGCCCGATGAGGGTTTCGTCATGGCTATGGAACCATACGGGACAGATTGGGTCAAAAGAAAAAGATACTACCATCTGCCCAGATCCTTTGGCACGGACGTTCGTTGTTGCGAGGCCGGTTTTTCGATGAACTGGTGTGCCGCGCGTGGTGCATGTCACAAAATGTCTCAAAATGTCACACAGGAAAAAGGTGTCTTCGGCCGGCGGTCCATACGACATCAGTAGGACAGGCCGGGAGGCCTATCCCACGCAACGAGGATCATCATGGCACTCAGCTTGACTTCTTCCGTGTTCTCGGCAAACGGCACGATTCCCGCGAACTACACGTGTGAAGGCACGGATGTTTCGCCCCCCATTCAATGGGATGGCCTGCCCGATGGAACGAAATCGCTGGCGCTGATCGTCGATGATCCAGACGCCCCGGATCCGAAGGCACCCAAGACGACCTGGGTTCACTGGGTGCTGTACAATTTGCCGCCAACAACCACACAACTTGCTGAAGCAATCGCACAGGACGATCTTCCAGAGGGCACGCTCGAAGGCAAGAACGACTGGGGCCGGCCTGGCTACGGCGGGCCATGTCCTCCCATCGGCTTGCATCGCTACTTCTTCAAACTGTTCGCCCTGGATCTGGTCCTCCCGGACTTGAGGCAACCGACGAAACTCGATCTGGAAACGGCAATGTCGGGACACATTTTGGAACGAGTCGAAATCATCGGCACCTACGAGAAAACCAAACGATAGCCCGCAAGGAATTCAACATGAACTCTCCACTCTCCACACGACGCGGTTTCTTGGCCACCGGCGGCATCGACGTTGCTGAACTGGTTCATTGTGGAATGTCAGACGCAGTCGGATTCGAAGGAACCGAAATCTTGCTTGAACTTGAATCTTTCCCGCAAACGAAAGCGAAAGCTCCTGCTCCAAATGGTCCGGTAATCACTGAGCAGATTATCGAGCTTTTGCGATTGATTGAAAAAGTGGGCTACGGGAAATCACTCAAGATTTTGCAATCAGTTCTGTAGGCTTTTGCCAAGCTCTTGTATAACTCAGGAGCTTTTTTCATTTTTTCTTGGAACGTCAAATAGGATTCCCTACAGCATCGGACCATGTTGCCGAAAGATTGCCGCCTCGTCGCGCTCGTTTCGGAAGCGGTCGAGCAGTTCATCGTCGGTGCGTGTGGGACTATCGGCCTTGGATCGCAAGTGCCATAGAACCCCGCTGAAGGCTGCAGTTGCCATCGTTTGCGTTCCGCCCACACCGCCGATATGTGATATTGCCCACGGCAGGCCAAGATTATCCAACTATTTAACACGATTGCGGAGGCAGAGTACCGGGGGAGTCTACAGTCCCGTGAGCGTGCCCGTGCTCGAACCGAACTTGTCCGCTTCGATGCCGGTGCGTTGCAGCATCGAGACGAACAAATTCGACAATGGCGGCGGTTTAGCCGGGTCGAATGCGAGATGCTGGCCGTGCTTGAAACCGCCGCCCGCGAGGATCACGGGGAGATTCTTCGTCGAGTGGTTGCTGGCATTCCCGAGATTGCTGCTGAAGAACACCGAGGTTCGATCGAGCAGAGTCTCGCCATCTTCCTTGGTGTCCTTCAGCTTCTTCAGAAAATCGCGAAAGGTTTTCATCTTCTCAATTTCGACTGCCTTGAGTTGCTCGATCTTCTTCGGATCCTGCCCGTGATGCGAGAGATCATGATGGCCGAGGCTCACGCCAGGAACCGGCGGCACCAAGCTCGTCCCCAGCAGCATGAGCGTGATCAGGCGGGTCGAATCGGTTTGAAGCGCGAGATGAATCAAGTCGAACATGAGCCTGGCACGGCCCACGACATCGGCGGAACTGGCGATATTCCGCGGCGGTTTCGCATCGACTTTCGGCTTGGGTTTCTTGGCCCATTCCTCGGCTTTCGCCAGCCTTTTTTCCAGTTCCCGAACACTCGTGTAGTATTCATCGAGCTTGTCGCGGTCGTTGCCTCCGAGCCCTTGCTCCAGCGATTTGGATTGCTCGCGGACGGAATCGAGAATGCTCTGACCATCCCGCAAGCGGCGGGCCTGCGCCTGAACTTCGTCGGGCCGACCTTCGAGGAATAGCCGAGCGAACACGCTCGATGGCCAGGAGTCCGAAGGAACAATAGCACCACTGCGGGTCCACGAGAGGCTGAATCCTTCACACGAAAGCGGCAGGCTGGCAAAGCGAGTCTCGCCGCCGATATGCTCGGCAGCGAATTGATCGAGCGAGACGCTGTTCTTGAACCCGGCCCGTTGCTCCGGATGCGGGGCTGCCGTGAGAAAACTAAAGATCGAGTCATGGCTAGAACCGACCTCGGGATGGGATAAGCCCGTGATCGGCGTCATGTCGCCACGAAAGTCTTTGAGGACGTCCAGGTACGGCGTGAGCGCGTAATCCTTGCCCGCCTTTTCCGGAAAGAAATGAGCGGGATGCAGGCTCAACGGCGTGCAGATGGCCACCATGCGTCGCGGCACCTTGATCGCCGGCGCGGCGTTCAGCTCGAGGCAAGGCAACGCAAGCGAGACGCCGGCGGTGCGGAGGAAGTTGCGACGGGAGAGAGTCATGAATTCCCCACGGATCAGTACACCCACGGATGAAAGACAGAACAGCTAAACACCACTTCGGACGCCTACGATCTCCGCCTGGGTCTTCCCAAAGTCTGCGGCAATTCCCCAAGTCAAACCAAGGGCATCCAGAAACGACCGACAGCGACTTTCAGCAAAGAGGATCGAATCGAACAACGCACTCAATGTTAGCACGATTCGCTTTTCGACCAGCAGACATTCCAAGGGAGATTCATCGACTTCGATCCCATGATAAAAAGACTTCGCAATTGGATTCAGAACTACATTCAGTCCCTCCAGAAGCAGTGCCTTGTGGACGAGCTTTTGTGTGATCTCGGAACCGTAGCCAGTAGTGTGCTCCTCGTAGACAGAGTGAAACGCTTTTCGGATTGCAAGGCCGATGTCGCGATCCGGGCTCTGAATTCGGTTACTCCAGGTGTCCCACTTCTCCAAGCAGGTGGCAGGCAATGGGTCGTGGACAATTCGCTCAATCTCGACCCTCTCCAGCCCCATGTTGACCAGCAGCCCAACACGATTCCCCCGGCACTTCAGATAGTCGAAAAGCTGCACAAATTCACTCCGATTCAGACGGCGTGGGACCGACTTCAGTTCAACGACGATCGAATCCCACCCCACGAAGTCAGGAAACAGCCTTATCACTTCTTCACTCTTCAGCAGCAGCGAATGCGGTCCTCTGCTCAACACCGGCAGGTTGCGGTTCCGAAACCAGATTTCACAGGCTCGATGATAAGCTTCTTCTTGTCGTCCCGTGCCGACCTCGTTTTGCACATCAAAGAAACACTGCCGAAGCAAGTATGTTTCGTTCTCGAGAGCTAGCGGCATCTCAGCACACCCCATTTTCCTGTATTCATCCGTGGGTGCTTCCATCCGTGGGTAATCCTATTTCTTCTGAAACAACTCGCTCCCCACAATCTCATGCACCAGCGTTCGCAGTCCGAAGTTCTTTAAGGCCACCTTACGAACAATCGCGTCGATCTCCTTTTTGTCCGCGGGTTCAACGACGCCACCGGTTGCGTAGGTCACCAGTTTCTCGGTCAGTGCTCGTGCAAGTTGATCCTTGTCATTCAAAAGCAGTTGTTTGAACTCGTCGATGTTCTTGAAATTCTTGCCTTCAAACATGTCAGAGGGGTCAACCGGCTTTCCTTTGTGGTAAGGCATGCGGCGTCCTTCCACCATCACCACTCCACCATTGCCGGTCGTGCGGTAGTTCTCGCGAAATCCTCCGATGACGTCGAAGCTCTCCAGGGCAAAACCCGGCGGGTCGATCTTCGTGTGGCAGGATGCACACGATTCTAATTGCCGATGTTTGGCGAGTTGTTCTCGAATCGTCGTGGCACCGCGAATGTCGGGTTCGATGGCGGGCACATCCGCAGGGGGTTTCGGCGGCGGCGTGCCGAGAATGCGATCCATGACCCACGCACCACGCGTGACCGGCGATGTGCTCGTGCCGTTGGCCGTCACTTTCAGCACGCTCGCCATTGTCAACATGCCGCCACGATGACTATCCGGCGGGAGTTTCACCTTTCGGAACGCATAGCCGTCGATGCCTGGAATACCGTAGTGTTTGGCCAGCCGGCCGTTCAGCATTGTGAAATCGGAGGCGACGAAATTCGTCAGGCTCAGGTCGTCCTTCAACACTTCCGCGAAGAACAGTTCCGTCTCCTTGAGCATCGAGACGCGGAGCATCGCGTCGTATTCCGGGTACAGGATGTGGCTCGGCTCCGTGAAGTCGAGATCACGCAGGCCCAGCCACTGACCGACAAAGTTCTCGGTGAATGCGCTGGCCTTGGGACTCTTGAGCAGTCGTTCGACCTGGCCACGCAGGACATCAGGCTGGGCGAGCTTCTTCTGTTCCGCGAGTGCGATCAGTTCCTCGTCCGGCATCGTACACCACAGAAAATACGAGAGCCGGCTGGCGAGGGCGAAGTCATCGAGTTTTCCGGGCTTTTCCCACAGGAAAAGGAAGTCGGGCGAAAGCAGGATGGCAGTGAGGCCAACGCGAACTGCCTTCTCGAAAGAGTGTTTTGCCGCCAGCTTGGCCTTAGCGAGCGTGAGGAATGGCTTCACGTCCGCGTCAGTCACCGTCCGCCGAAATGCGCGTCGGGCGAACTTGCTGAGGATGCGTTCGGCATCAGCCTCGGGATTCTTGGAGACGACTTCAACACGATTGCTGAAGTTGTAGGTCGGTGATTTGTCTTGACCGAGTTCGCCAAAAATTCGGCGATGGCTTTCGGGTGGCCAGGTGTCGTTCAAGGGCCCTTCGACTTCGACCCATTGCACCGCCAACCCGGGACCATCGTACTTCTCGGCTCCCACTTTGGTCACGATGTTGGCACCCGCAAGCCCGTAGGGACTGATTCGAATATGGTTTCGTGCCTCGAAGAAATCGAGAAATTCGAGGATGATCGGCTTGTTTGGAGCAGCGTCGAAATAACCGACGAGATGATTCTTCGTGGCCATCAGCATGGGGCCGGCATCGACTCGGTAAGTGACAGGCTTGTCGCCGCTTTGATGGCCGGAGGCGGAAATGCGGATGCGATACCTGCCGCGATCGGGCGGGTAGAACTGTCCGACCGTGATGGCGTTCCAAGGCGAAGAACTAAACATCACGACATCGTCGTCGCGTTTGAGATAAACGTTCTCGGTCGTCGTTTTGACCAGTCGTTCTTCTTTCAGGGTGTAGCGTTTCTTCACCATCGGTGGTTGCGGCCCATTTGCGATCGCCTTGTTCAGCGCGATGTCGGCCGCTTCGAGGTATTTCTCCATCAGGAACGAAGAAACGTGGAGAGCGTCGCCCACGTTGTCGAAACCGTTGGCCTGTGAATCCGCAGGTAGCATCTCTTGAAGATCGACCTCGATACCGAGCAGATCGCGAACACTATTCTCGAATTCAATGCGGTTCAGTCGTCGCAGGACCACACGGCCTTGTCGTCGGCGGTTCTCCTCCACTTGCATGTTAACCCAAGCAACAATCGAGTCCCGATCAGAGTCGGCCGGTCGAGGTCTCCCCTTTGGCGGCATCTCTCCGGCCTGGAGTTTCTTCAAGGCGGACTGCCAGCGATCCCGGTTGCCCGCATCGGCGAAGTTCGCCGTGAGATCGTCGAGCCTCGTATCGCCCCTCGGCTTGACGGCCCCATGGCATTCGACGCAATGTTTGATCAGGAAGGGCCGAACATTTTGGTCAAACGGCTTAACGGAGTCCGCGGAGAACGCGGAAGTCGCGAGCAAACACGACGCGGCCAGAGTGAATGAAGGTTTCATATTCACGATTCGAGGAGAGGCGAAGGAAGGCTGAGGAGCATTATCGCCGATTCGCCGATCCGAGTCCAAGCCAGAGATGAGAAAACGAAGCCGGTGCGAATTGCTTCTGTCGAGCGAGTATAATTGCGAGGAAGTCGAGATGGGTCGTTTTGAAGAAAAGAGGCCACGAGATGACTGCCAAGCGAGTTCCTTACCGATTCAGCGTGACGGATTACGAGCGGCTACTCGAAATCGGCATTCTCTCGGAGAATTCAAACGTCGAACTCATTCGCGGGGAGATCGTGTCAAAAATGTCCATCGGCGACCTCCACGTTCAATGTGTTGATATTCTGACTCGGCTGCTCATAAGGGGCGTCGGAGATGACGCAATCATCAGCATCCAGAATCCAATCCGACTGGCCGATAGCGAGCCTGAACCCGATGTGGTTGTCAAATCCCCTTCGGCCAAAGGTAAGCCCTCTGCCTCGGAAATCTTGCTAGTCATCGAAGTTGCGGAGTCGTCATTGGAGTACGATCGCGAAGTGAAGCTTTCTCTTTACGCGGAGAACGGCATTCGCGAGTTCTGGATCGTCAATCTCATCGATCGTTGCCTGGAGGTCTATCGTCAACCGCAACCGGACGGGACTTACGCCTATGCACAAAGCCTCCATCCCGAAGACTCGGTCACCCTTCTGGCGCTTCCCAATCTGACAATTACCGTCGCTTCGCTGCTCTAATGAAAAAGACCCCGATGAACGGCCTTCGCTTGGCAATTATGGGGTCGGGTGGATTGTCGCGAACAGGGCTTAAATTTTGGCGGCCTCCACGTTTCTCAGGGAAATGGAGACGAGTTTCCTCAGCATCTGGCCAGCCGTCAAACCGCGTTTGTACGCCGCTTCTTCGAGTGCTTCCGCTTGCCAGCGTGGCAACAGAAGTGCAAGCTCCACGACTTCTGCGTCAAGCGGGGTCATTTCGCGAGCCCCGGGCGGAGGAGCAAATAAGTTAGCGGAAACGGGACTTGTAGTGAGCACAGCATGTTCGCCGAGGAGGCCTTTCTTGGCCCCCTCGACCCGGCCTCATTGGCCGAAAGGGCTCTTCTAACTCACACTGGCGGCGATAGGTGAATTTTTCAGCGTGTCGCGAAGCTCAAGTTCCAGCCGCTCCGACACGCGATCCGCATGTTCTGGGCGGTCACTTAACGCCAAGAATACCCACCCAATGACCGTTCGACATACAGACTCGTTGTCAATGGAATGGTTCGGGACACCAGTGGCCGATTCCAAGCATTGGCACGCTGCCGTATGAGCCAGCTGAAATCGGCCAGCCGCCTCCCATAGAGGAAGCTTGCCATCGATCACCTGACTGATGATCGCCTGCTTCTGTTGCAAACCAAGCATAACTGCTTTCGGAATCGCAGGTTCCGCATTGCGGACCTTCTTCCCGATTGGGTACGGATTCGCCGTCACGGACGACCCCCTGTAACTTATGCCGATTGGGTAAGGCCTGAGTTCACTAGCATTCTAACACGAGTTTCCTCAGCCTGTCGCACCGATCATCGACGATTCTTCAACCGAGCTTTACATAAGCAAAGTCAGTGCCAAGAGATTATCGATGCTCAGATTCGACATAAACCGAACTATCATATACGTTTCGGAATTACCAGACCGGAACGAACTACCAAGATCCAGCCGAGTGTGCGAGCAATATTCGCTCGTTCTCAGTGCATTTCCTGTCACGGCTCACCCGAAGCGGGATAAGGATCGCGTACTTTATTTGACTTGCTCGACTCGACAAGTCCGAAATGCCCGAAAAATGACAATCGTGCCAGCAACGACATCATGGATGGTGTCGACGGAACTGAACTAGCCATAAGTTATTTGAAAATCTAAGCTTATGGACAGATCGCAACTTTCAGCGAGTTGCCCATTCGTTTTCGTTGTCCCACCTGTGGCATCTTATTGGGCTTGGCCGATCGCATGTCCGGCGAGGAGGTTCCTTTTGCCCACGTTGTGGGCAAAGGATCCTGGCTCCAGCCGAACTAAGACCTCTTGAACTGCCTCTTGGCGCCCGACCAGTCCCCCTCCGTTGCCGCGGCGGAGCAACTTTCCAGACTCGCCTATCACGCTCGAACCGACCGAAACAGAGCATCTCAGTTCCGAACGAATCTGTCGGCTCTGCTCCGCGAACGTTCAGTGCAAGGCTGATCGCTTTCTTCCTGGTGGTGGGAGGGGTCTGGGCGTTCATTCATCCGATCGGCTTGATCGTCTATTTGCAAGGGGCTTGCTGCTTTTGGCCCTTCCTAGCCCTGGAGCCGATCTGGGGTGTCGTGGCCATGGTTCGCGGGTTTCAGATATTCTTTGCCAGGCCAAGACCTCGAATACCCTTGTTTCTGGTGCTGTCGCAAATCCATCTTTCCGGCTGCTTCGACCTGGCAAACTGTTTACTCGGTGTCTTGAATCTGCTGATGTTGTGTGCACCAAATACTCGCCGCTATTTTCGCAACGAATGGGGAGAATAGACATTTTTTCGTGAAAAACTGCCTTCACAGCGTCGCAGGGTAAGGCGATCTTCATTGTTCGCAAGACGTCGAAGCTCGTGGATGCAGTTCGGACCATGCAAAATGTGTTGGATGGCAAGGTAATAGATGTCAACGTCACTGTCGCCGTCCCCGTTCTACTCGAAATGACGATTTCCCACGATCCGAAAACCCTTGAGGTTCAATCGCCCGATGGAAAATAATCGAGACCGCCGACGTGGCGAAATTACTGAAGGAAAAGACAAAAGTGATCGTATCGTTGACTGGAAAACCGGTTGGCGATGCACTCTTGAAAGCGAACAAGGACGCCGTGATCATCGTGGTCAAACCGACCAGATAACCACTATTTTGGTTTTCGACTGAGGGCTCGGCGAACGAGACCCTGAATGAATTCGGGAAAACCGATGCCAAGCGCCCTCAGCCCGTCGATCAAGCCAATACTGTTCAAGTACGGGTTCGGGTTGACTTCAAGTACGTGCGGGATACCGTCAGGTGTCACGCGAAGATCGACTCGACCGTAGTCGCGCATTCCCATTAGTCGATACGTTTGCAAACAAATTTCAGCCACCTGCTCCAGCAGAGGAGGGGGCAGGATCACGCCCGTATCTAAACGAGTCTTTTTGTACTCTTCGGACGTCTCATTCCATTTGCCTTCGTAGGAATAAATCGGCCAAATTCCGGGACCAGCTTCGAAGACCAACTCGGTCGGTGGCACAACTCGCAGAGAATTCTCCCCTACTCGATCGCTCGATTCCTCGAAGAGATTCACATGAAACTCTCGACCGTTTAGAAATTGCTCCACGATGGCAGGGCCGCCGAGATTGTCGAAGATCCACTTTGCTCGTTGTTCAAGCTCCGCCTGGGAAGACACGACCGAGGCTTGATCGATGCCGACACTTGCATCTTGATAAGCCGGTTTGACGATCGCCGGCCAGGCGTGAGGCCACGCTGGTGCGGGAAGCGATTCGATTGTGCAGAACCCGGCACTCGGAATTTCCGCTCCTTGCAAAATGTACTTCGTGCGGATTTTGTCTCGTCCCAGCGCGATGGCCGTCGACGGGGAACCCGTTAAGGGCACGTTGGTCCACTCGACGATGGCCGCGTGAAAAATCTCGGTCTCGGTGCGGTCGGCTTCCCCTTCAAACAAGTTGAAAATCGCGTCGGGCTTGAATCGCTCCACCTCTCGCAGAAACGGCGATGGATCACGAGCATAGCCAAATTTTGCAGTCACAAAACGATCGTCGGGGAGAACCTTCTCGACCTCGACGACGGTTTCGAGAATATCGGCTTCGGAGGCGTAATCCGGGTGATCCTTTGCCAGAACCGGCTCGTTGTAAACGATCAACACGCGTGGCAACTTGCTCGACACCATCGATTCTCCTGATGCTCGTTCAACCGCAAACGGTCTCGACCATTGTCCCGACTTGGCGGCTCCCGGCCAGTTGCAGCGAGAAGCCATGCCGGAATCTACCCTGCTTGTGCTACAACATGTGAAGACACTTCTCCAGGAGGCAACCATGTCCAATTCGGTTCCTGAAACAAATCCTGCCCCACTTCGCCTTCATGCGCGGGTGGCAAGCGACGTCATGAGCAAGAACCCAATCTCGATCGGGGAGCAACTGACAGTTCACGAGGCCGTCGTATTCTTGACCGAGCGACGAGTGAGCGCTGCACCGGTGATCAACGATGCCGGCCGACCCGTCGGCGTGGTCAGCGAAGCGGATATCTTGCGTCACGACCGCGAACATGCCGAGCACGTTTACTGGCGGCCTCAAAAGGAAGTGGACCGCGAATTGACCCTCCCATCGGGGGAACATCTCGATGATGGTTCCTTCGAGGTTGAGGTTCCCGACGTTACCCGCGTGCGCGACATTATGAATCCGGTAGTGTATTCCGTCCGTCGAACGACCCCCGCCTCCGAAGTGGTGCAACAGTTGGTGACGAGAAAAATCCATCGATTATTCGTGGTGGACGACGACGGCAGCTTGGTCGGCGTCATTACAACGCTGGATGTACTGAGCCGATTGAAATCGTAGGAAAGACCGACATGGACAAAGCGCGGCTCCTCCGTCTCGTTCGCAACTTCAATCAGAATGGCCTCAAGGTTCTGCTGGAGACACCCGCGAATGTACGGGATTTGCTACGGATGTTGGCACCACAATATGTCGACCTGATCGATTTCGACCACATGAAGGCGGAGCCAGCCGACTTCGTTGGCCGAGATTTTCGTCATTTAGAATCGGATCTCATACTTCGTGCGCCTGTACGCGTGAAGGGGGGCAGATCTGCGCGGGAAATGATTATCTACCTGTTAATCGAACATCAATCCGAGCCGGATCGTCTCATGCCATTGCGGCTACTGGAATACATGACGCTGCTTTACAAGTCTCAGTACCGAGCGTGGACCCAAGAGCATTCGAAGCGCAGTGAGTTTAGGCTTCAGCCGGTATTGCCGATCGTCCTCTATACCGGAGAACGCTCGTGGCCGTCGATCGGCAGATTGTCCGATCTGATGAACCAAGGAGAACAATTTGAATCAGTCACTCCCGCGTTCACGCCTCTCTTTCTCAACTTGCCCAATTTGGACGAGTCCGCTTTGGTGGAATACGGCGGAGCGTTCGGCTCGGTCTTGGGCCTCTTCCGCAGCCGATCCTTGGATGGCCAGAAGTTTCACAGGGAACTCATCCGGGTTATCAAGGAACTAGAAGGTCTGCCGCGATCCGAGAGATTTCGTTGGCTGGAACTGCTGTCGTATATCCATGCCATGGTGTACAATGTTCGAGAGAGCGACGAGCATCCCGAACTGAACTTGGCAGTCCAAGCTTCCGTGGAAACCGACGATTATCGGAGGATCATTATGGCCTCTCAGAAACGTGTCGCGAGAACAATGGTCGATGTGCTCACCGATCAGGTGACCCAGCAGGTGACCCAGCAGGTGACGGAGCGGGCTTCACTTGCCAACAGCAAAAATACCCTCATTCGACTATTGGGAATCAGATTTGGAGAAGTGCCTACCGCAGTCAAGAATCGCGTGCAAGGCACGAACGAACTTGAACAGATCTCGGGTTGGACTGACCGTGTCGTCACTGCAAAAACACTGAAGGACGTCGGCATACTTCCGCGCAAGATCTTTCGGGAGTAACGTCGCCCCGTCAAAAATCCGACTCTACGCTCACGTTGAAGAGTCCAGCCTTCTACCGACAATCGACCAATAGATTGACCGCATGTTGCCCACGAATACTCTAAATGAAGTCGGTATCCTGCCCAGCGAAACTTCACGCTCCTGAACTCCTGCCTTCCAATCAACCATGCGAATTATCTCTCTCCTTCTGACTTATTTGGCCTTTCCCGTTGCTGCGGCCGAACTCCCACCTATCGACTACACCCGGGAGGTTCGTCCCATCCTCCTGAATTCTTGCTACGCCTGTCATGGGCCGGACGAGAAGGCCCGCAAGGGGAAGTTTCGTCTCGATCTGCGTGACGAAGCGATCAAGAAGGCCATTACTCCCGGCAAGGGGAGCGAAAGCCCGCTGGTCAAACGTGTGCTCTCGAAGGAGAGCGACGAGGTCATGCCGCCGGCGCACGCCAAGAAACCGGCGGTCACTCCGGCCCAGGCTGAAGTGATCGCTCGCTGGATCGACGAGGGGGCCAAGTTCGACCAACACTGGGCCTATGTGAAACCGGCCTCACCCGCGATTCCCACGGTGAAGAACCAGGCCTGGGTTCGCAACACCATCGACGCGTTCATTGCCCAGGGTCACGAGAAGAACGGCTACACCCCGGCCGGCGAGGCGGACAAGGTCACGCTGATTCGTCGGCTTTCCTTCGATCTGCTCGGCCTGCCGCCAAGCGCGGCCGATGTGGAGACCTTCTTGAAGGATACCTCGCCCGAGGCTTACGAGAAATTCGTCGATCGGCTCTTCACCTCCAAGCACTTCGGTGAAAGGTTGGCCCAGATGTGGCTCGATGCCGTTCGTTATGCGGACACGGCCGGCTACCACAGCGACAACCATCGCGACGTTTGGCTCTTCCGCGACTTCGTCATCAATTCGTTCAACACGAACAAGCCGTTCGACCAGTTCACCATCGAAATGTTGGCCGGCGATCTCTTGCCGAATCCCACGAACGAACAGCGGATCGCCTCCGGTTACAACAAGATGCTGATGACGACTGAAGAGGGTGGAGCCCAGGCCAAGGAGTACACCGCGAAATACGCGGCCGACCGCGTGCGCAATGCCTCGAACGCCTGGCTCGGGGCGACTCTCGGCTGTGCCGAGTGCCACAATCACAAATACGACCCGTACACCCAGAAGGACTTTTACCGATTCGCTTCGTTC
>Ga0105046_10010005_pt1 | contig 14787 bp, 15 predicted proteins | sample MAT03_FD_78385 | JGI IMG/M metagenome (GOLD analysis project Ga0105046, IMG submission 78385) | Freshwater microbial communities from Lake Fryxell liftoff mats and glacier meltwater in Antarctica - MAT-03 (megahit assembly) | ecosystem: Environmental > Aquatic > Freshwater > Ice > Liftoff... | reverse complement strand
CCCGGTCGCGGCGCGGCCCAGACGGCTGTCGGTCACGGCGGTGACGACGCTGCTGCGCGATCCCTATGCGGTTTACGCGCAAGAGGTGCTGCGACTGCGCCTGCTGCCGCCGCTTGCTCCACTTGCCGACGCGCCGTTGCGCGGCACCTTGCTGCACAAGGTATTCGAAACCTATCTGGCCCGGCACATCCCACCCGACGCGCCCGATGCCGGGCCTGCGCTGCTGTGGACAGCGGCGCGCGTTCTGGCGGCAGGCTGCCCATGGCCGATGCAGCGCAGCCTGTGGCTGGCCCGCATCGCCCGTATCGCCGACTGGTTCATCGAGACCGAACGCGACCGCCAAACCGCGGCCACACCGCATCTGTTCGAGGAAAAGGACGAGATCGCCGTTCCGGGGACGCAGGTGACGCTGGTCGGCAAGGCAGACCGGATCGACCTGGCCGCCGATGGGCGGGTCTGGATTTATGACTACAAGACCGGCGTGGCACCCACGGCCAGGGCGCAAAAGGTGTTCGACAAGCAGTTGCTGATCGAAGCGGCAATGGCCGAACAGGGGGCTTTTCGCAAACTTGGCCGCGTCGGGGTGGCGGGGGCGGCCTATCTTGGCGTCGGAACCGATCCAAAACAGACGGATGCGCCGCTGGCCGACCTGCCGCCCGCGCTGATCTGGGCCGAATTGCAGGTGCTGCTGGCCCGCTGGGCCGACCCCGCACTGGGCTATGCCGCGCGACGGGCGATGCGCAATGCCGGCGATGTCGGTGACTTTGACCACCTGTCGCGGTTCGGCGAATGGGACATGACGGCGACGGCCGTCCCGGTGCGGCTGCGATGACCGTGGAAAGCGCCGGGAACCGGCAGATCCGCGCCGCCGATCCGGCGCAATCGACCTGGCTGTCGGCCAATGCCGGCAGCGGCAAGACCCGCGTTTTGACCGACCGGGTGGCGCGGCTGTTGCTGAACGGCGTCGCGCCGCAGCACATCCTGTGCCTGACCTATACCAAAGCCGCCGCGACCGAGATGCAGAATCGCCTGTTCGCCCGCCTTGGCGCCTGGGCGATGCGCCCGGATGCGGCGCTGGCGGCTGAACTTGCCGCGATGGGTGCGCCCGGCCCGTTTCCGGCTGCGCGCCTGCGCGCCGCGCGGCGGCTGTTCGCCCAGGCGCTGGAGGTTCCGGGCGGCCTGCGCATCCTGACCATCCATGCGTTCTGCGCCGGCATCCTGCGCCGCTTTCCGCGCGAAGCCGGCGTCAGCCCGCGCTTTGTCGAACTGGACGACCGCAGCGCCGCCTTGCTGCGGGCCGAGGTTGCCGATGCGCTGGCCGAAGGGTCGCAGTCCGCGGCGGTGGATGCGCTGGCCAGACAATTCACCGGCGCGGATTTCGACCGGCTGCTCAAGCAGATCGTGTCGCGCAGCCCCGCGCTGTCGCCGCCGCCCAGCGCGCAGGCGCTGGCCCGGGCGTTCGGGCTGGAGCAGGCCCCGACGCTGGCGGAACTGGCGATGCTGGTGCTGGACGGGCAGGAACGCCTGATTGACCAGGTTGCACAGGCCTGCGGGCAAGGGGGTTCCTATGACACCCGCGACGCAAAAAAACTGCGGCGGGTCGATCTGACCAATCCCGGCGCCGAGGATCTGGCCCGGCTGGAATCGGTGTTCCTGTTCGGAGCCGGCGCCAAGGACCCCTTTGGCCCCAAGATCGGCACCTTTCCCACCAAGCCGACCCGCAACGCCTATCCCGACCTGATCGAACCGCTGGACGATCTGATGCAGGCCGTTGCCGGGGCGCGGCCACTGCGAATCAACCTGCAGGCAATGGCGAAAACCGGCGTGCTGAACGATTTCGCCGCCGCATTCCTGCCTGCCTATCAGGCCGCCAAGGCTGCGCGCGGGGCGCTGGATTTCGATGACCTGATCACCCGCGCCCTGGCCCTGCTGACGGATCCGCTGGTGGCGCAATGGGTGCTGTTCCGGCTGGATGGCAGCATGGACCACATTCTGGTGGACGAGGCGCAGGATACCTCGCCCGCGCAATGGCAGGTGATCGAACGCCTGACCGAGGCGCTGGGCAGCGAACAGGATCGCGACGGGCGGCACCAGACCCTGTTCGTGGTCGGTGACAAGAAACAGTCGATCTATTCGTTTCAGGGGGCGGACCCGGACCGGTTCGACACCATGCAGGCGCTGTACCAGCAGCGCCTGCAGGACAGCCCGACGCCGCTGCAACCGTTGACGCTGGACTGGTCGTTCCGCTCCTCGGCCGCGATCCTGCGGGCGGTGGACATGACGTTCAAAGGGCCGATGGGGCAGGGTCTGGGCAAGCAAGAGCCATCCCACCTGGCCTTTCACGCCGATCTGCCCGGTCGTGTCGATTTATGGCCGCCGGTTCTGGCCGATGTGACCGAGGCCGAAGAGCGGCACTGGACCGACCCGGTGGACCAGCCCAGCCCCGGCGACCCGGTTGCGATCCTGGCGGACCAGGTGGCGCAGGCGGTGCAGCGGATGGTCGCATCAGACCACATTCCCATGGTCGCCCGGGATGGCCAGATCACCCGGCGCAGGGTGACGGCGGGCGATATCCTGATCCTGGTGCCGCGCCGGTCGCAGATCTTTGGCCCGGTGATCCGCGCGTTAAAGGCCGCCAACGTGCCGGTGGCCGGATCGGACCGGCTGCGGCTGGGCGCGGAACTTGCGGTGCTGGATATCGCCGCCACCCTGCGGTTCCTGTCGCTGCCCGAGGATGACCTGGCCTTGGCCGAGGCGCTGAAATCGCCGTTGTTCGGCTGGGATGACCAGGCGCTGTTCACGTTGGCGCATCACCGGCCTGACGGGGCGTTCTTGTGGGCCGCCCTGCGCGACGCCGCGGCGGATCATCCCGCGACGATGGCGATTCTGGCTGACCTGCGAACGCAGGCCGACTTCCTGCGCCCGCATGATCTGATCCAGCGCCTGCTGATCCGCCATGACGGGCGGCGGCTGCTGCTGGCCCGACTGGGGCCCGAGGCCGAGGATGGCATTGACGCGCTGCTGGCCCAGGCCCTGACCTACGAACAGGCGCAGGTGCCCAGCCTGACCGGCTTTGTCGAATGGATGCTGACCGAAGATGTCGAGGTCAAGCGCAGTCCCGATACGGCGGGCGGGCTGGTGCGGGTGATGACGGTGCACGGGGCCAAGGGGCTTGAGTCCCCCATCGTGATCCTGCCCGACACCGCCAGGCGCAAGGCATCGCAGGCCGATGCGCTCAGCGGCGAGGGCGCGCAGGCGTTCTGGACCGTGACCGGCACCGACGCGCCCCCGTTGTTGCAGGGGCTGGAACAACGGCGGCAACTGCGCGAGGCCGAGGAGCGGCGGCGCCTGCTGTATGTGGCGATGACGCGGGCGGCAAGCTGGCTGGTGGTCTGCGCGGCGGGCGATCCGGGGCTGGGCGACGAAAGCTGGCATGCCATGATCCGGCAGGGGTTGGACCAATCGGGTGCCGTGCCGACCGATTTTCCGACCGGCCCCGGCCTGCGGCTGAGCCACGCCGATTGGGATGCCGGGCCGGTGCTGATGGCGGTTGCGGCGGAAAAAACAGTCTCTGTCAGGGCTGATTTCGGCCCGGTTGCCGTGCCGCCGATTGGTGACGCGCCCCTTTCGCCCAGCGATCTGGGCGGGGCCAAGACCCTGCCGGGCGAGGCGGATGGCGATCTGGCCGAAGGTGCGCTGGCGCAGGGCAGGCTGGTGCATCTGCTGCTGGAACATTTGCCACATATCCGCGCCGCCGACCGCCCCGCATTGGCAGCGCGGCTGATCGACGCGGCCGAGGACCGCCTGCCCGAGGCTGACGCATTGGTGGCCGATGTGCTGGCCCTGCTGGACGCAGACGATCTGGGCGATGTGTTTGGCCCCGATGATCTGGTCGAGGTCGCGTTGAGCGCGCGGCTGCCCGCGCTGGGCGGGCGGCTGGTGCAGGGGGCGGTGGACCGGCTGCAGATCGGCCCCGGTCACATCCGGGTGATCGACTACAAGACCAACCGGCTGGTCCCCGCCAGTGCCGACAGGGTGCCCGAAGGCGTGCTGCGGCAAATGGGGGCCTATCTGGCGATGATCGGCGCGATCTGGCCGGATCGGCGGGCCGAAGTGGCGATCCTGTGGACGGCGACGGCCACGCTGATGCCGCTGACCCCCGCGCCGTGCATGGCGGCCTTGCAGCGCGCCGCGATCCCTTGACGCCCCGGGCGCTGTTGCCTAGGTTCATGGGCCAACACCTAGTTGACCCCCCATATATCGTGCCAAGGAGGCACCATCATGGCCACCGTAGCCGTCACCGACGCGACCTTTGACGCCGAGGTCCGCAATTCCACCATCCCGGTCGTCGTCGATTTCTGGGCGGAATGGTGCGGGCCGTGCAAGATGATCGGCCCCGCGCTGGAGGAGTTGTCCGCCGAATATGCGGGCAAGGTCAAGTTCGTGAAGGTGGACGTGGACAACAATCCCAATTCGCCCGCACAGATGGGCGTGCGCGGCATTCCCGCGCTGTTCGTGTTCAAGGACGGCCAGCCGGTCAGCAGCCGTGCCGGTGCCGCACCCAAGGCGGCACTGCAAACCTGGATCAACCAGTCGATCTGACCCGACCACAGGGCGGTTCACAGCGCGGGCACCCCCAAAGGGTGCCCGTTTGCGTTGCAGCCGACCAAAGCCCCGCCCATATAGGGCGCAAGGAAAGGCAGGTGCCGAATGGCAAAACACCAATTTCCCGGCTGGCACGGGACCACCATCATCGGCGTGCGCAAAGGCGGCCGGGTGGTGATCGCGGGCGACGGCCAGGTGTCGTTGGGGCAGACCGTGATCAAGGGCACGGCCAGAAAGGTGCGTCGCCTGATGCCGGGCGGTCATGCTGTCATCGCGGGCTTTGCCGGATCCACCGCCGACGCATTCACCCTGCTGGAACGGCTGGAGAAAAAGCTGGAGGCCGCACCGGGGCAGTTGCAGCGGGCCAGCGTCGAACTGGCCAAGGACTGGCGCACCGACAAGTACCTGCAAAAGCTGGAGGCGATGCTGATCGTGTCGGACGGCGCGGGCCTGTACGTCATCACCGGCGCGGGCGACGTGCTGGAACCCGAACATGACATTGCCGCCATCGGATCGGGTGGCATGTATGCCTTGGCGGCTGCGAGGGCCTTGATAGACACTGATATGGATGCCGAAACCATCGCCCGCCGCGCGATGGCGATTGCGGCGGACATCTGCGTTTACACCAACGGAAATCTGACCGTCGAAACGCTGGAGGGCTGAGTGGCCACAATGACCGATGACGACCTGCGCGCCGCCGTGGCCGCAGGCATCCTGACCGAAGCGCAGGCGGCCCGCGCCCTGACCCTGTCGCAGGCACGCGCCGGAACCCGGGCGATGCTGGTCGGCGATGACGAACCCTTTGAACTGTTTCGCGGATTCTCCGAGGTGTTCATCTCGGTGGGATTGATCCTGCTCGCATCGGGGTTTGTCGGCATCTCGGCGCTGTCGGGCAGCATGCTGATCGTGGCGGGGCTGGGCGCGGCGTTGTGCTGGGGGCTGGCGCTGTATTTCACCAGAAGGCGGCGGATGGCGCTGCCGTCCATCGTGCTGGTCAGTGGATATGGCATCGCGGTGATCGGGCTGATCACCGGGATTTTTCAGGCTTTTGGCAGTATGGAGACTGATACGACCGGGATCATTTTGACTGTGGGCGCAGCCATGCTGGCGGCGTTCGGGCTGTGGTATGCCGTGTTCAAGGTGCCGTTCACCATGTTTCTGATCGGGCTGACCGGACTGGGCATCATCCTGTATCTGACCACGACCATTCGCCCCGGCGCAAACTGGGCCGATGTCGACAGTCTGTTCGACCTGCGCCAGGGTGGCGGGCTGGCGATCGGGACGTTGATTTTCGGCATTCTGGCCTTTGTCGCGGGGATGCTGTTCGACCTGCGCGACCCCCATCGCCTGGGGCGGATGGCGGCCAGCGGGTTCTGGCTGCATCTGCTGGCGGCGCCCGCGCTGGTCAATACTGTCGCGCTCAGCTTTCTGAACATGGGCACGGCGACGGGTAACCTGTTGTTGGCGCTGGCTTTGCTGGTGATCGTGCTGCTGGCCCTGATCATTGACCGACGCAGTTTCCTGACTGCGGGCATCGTCTATATGGGCATCCTGCTTGGCCTGGCGCTGCGGGTCGATTCAGGCGGGTTGACCGGGGCCTGGCTGCTGATCCTGCTGGGCGGGTTCGTGACGCTGATCGGCGCGTTCTGGAACCAGACGCGCGGCGCGTTGCTGCGGGCGCTGCCGGACTTTCCCGGCAAGGCACGGTTGCCGCCCTATGGGTGACGCTGCTTGCGCGCCTGGACCCAGGCGCGCAGGACGGCGTTCATCCGGGTCTGATAGCCACGTCCGCCTTGTTGAAAATACTCGACGATATCGGCGTCCAGCCGCAGGGATATCAGCCGTTTGCCCTTGGGCAAGGGCAGCGGCGTATCCGTCCAGTCCTGCACCGGTGGCACCGGGGCGGCCTGCGGCGTGGCGGCGGCGGGCGGTTGGGGCTTGACGATGCGGCGAACGATCTTGCGCATGGCTGGTGATTCCGAATGCCGACCCGGTTCGGGGCAGGTTACATGGTATGTCTGGCAAGATCGAGGTGTAGCTACGAAATGTCTTAAGCATGCGGGGTGGCTTGGATTCATCCCCCGGTGGCCTTAAGTCTGGCCAACAGACGGAGTGTGCAATGACCGACCTGACCCCACGCGAGATCGTGTCCGAACTGGACCGCTTCATCATCGGCCAGGCCGATGCCAAGCGTGCGGTGGCGGTGGCGCTGCGCAATCGCTGGCGGCGCAAGCAACTGGACCCCGCGCTGCGCGAAGAGGTTTATCCCAAGAACATCCTGATGATCGGCCCGACCGGGGTGGGCAAGACCGAGATCAGCCGCCGCCTGGCCAAACTGGCCCGCGCGCCGTTCATCAAGGTCGAGGCGACCAAGTTCACCGAGGTCGGCTATGTCGGACGCGATGTCGAACAGATCATTCGCGATCTGATGGATATCGCCATGGCCCAGACCCGGACGCAGATGCGCGCGGATGTGAACGCCCGGGCGCAGGCTGCGGCCGAGGAGCGGGTGATTGCCGCAATCGCGGGCACCGACGCGCGCGACAGCACGCGCGAGGCGTTCCGGCGCAAGCTGAAGGCGGGCGAGCTGGATGGCGCGATGATCGAGGTCGAGGTGGCCGACGCAACGGGCCCGATGGCGTTCGAGGTGCCGGGCCAGCCCGGGATGATGCCCGGCATGGCCAATCTGGGCGAAATGTTCGGCAAGGCGTTCGGCGGGCGCAAGCAGCGCAAGCGGATGACGGTGGCCGAAAGCCATGACATGCTGCTGGCGGAGGAGGCGGACAAGCTGCTGGATGACGATGCGGTCAGGCGCGCGGCGATCGAGGCGGTGGAGCAGAATGGCATCGTGTTTCTGGACGAAATCGACAAGGTCTGCGCCCGGGCCGAATCGCGCGGGGCCGATGTCAGCCGCGAAGGCGTGCAGCGCGATCTGTTGCCGCTGATCGAAGGCACCACCGTCAGCACCAAGCATGGGCCGATCAGGACCGACCATGTGCTGTTCATCGCCAGTGGCGCGTTTCATACCGCCAAGCCGTCGGACCTGCTGCCGGAACTGCAGGGACGGTTGCCGATCCGGGTGGAATTGAAACCGCTGACCGAAGCGGATTTTGTCCGCATCCTGACCGAGACCGAGAACGCATTGACGCTGCAATATACCGCGCTGATGCAGACCGAAGGGGTTGGCGTCAGCTTTACCCCCGACGGCATCGCCGCTTTGGCGCGCATCGCGGCCGAGGTGAACCGGGCGGTGGAAAATATCGGCGCACGGCGGTTGTACACGGTGATGGAGCGCGTGTTCGAGGATCTGAGCTTTACCGCGCCGGACCGTGACGGGCAGACGGTGGTGGTGGATGCAGCCTTTGTCGAGACGCATCTGGGCGAATTGTCCCGTTCGGTGGACCTGTCGCGCTATGTCTTGTGACGGCGCAGGTAGACATACAACGCGCCGCCGCCGCCATGGGTGATATGGGCGGGGGCGACCTGGAGCACCAGCGGGCCCAGCGGCGCAAGCGTCAGCCAATGTGGCACCTGACGGCGCAACAGCCCCCCGCCAACCGGCAGCGGGGCGTCGTCGTCGCGCGGGCGGCCCTTGCCGGTGATGACCAGCACCAGACGGCGGCCGGCGGCATGGCTGGTCAGGATGAACCCGGTCAGGACCGGATGCGCCTGCGCCAGGGTCAACCCATGCAGGTCGATCCGGCCTTCGGGGCGCAGTTTGCCGCGCGACAGGCGGTGATAGGTGCCGGCATCCATGTTCAGGCTCTGGCGGCCCATGTCCTGGGCCAGACCGGCGATCAGGTCATCGGCGCGGCGATGATCGGCCCTGGCCCCGACGCGAAACGGGGTCAGGGGCGCGGGGCTGACTGGTGGCGCAAACGGCGGTGGCGGCGCGGCCAGCACGGCGGGTTCGACCGGACCATGGGGCTCCGGCCCCAGGCGGCGGGTCTGGCGCGCGACGGCATCCCAGAGCGAACGCTCTTCCGGGGACAGATGACGGGGGCGGCGCATCAGGGGGTGGCGGGGCTGACGGTATCGGGCAGCAGCGCATAGGCGCGCTGGATCGGCAGCAGCACGACCAGCCGCCCGTCATCGCGCACCAGACCGGCGCGCCGGCCCGCCAGAGAACCGGTGCCATAGAACACATCCGCCCGCTGCGCGCCACGAATGGCCGAACCGGTATCCTGCGCCACCATCAGCCGCGCCAACGGGTGCACACCACCCTTTTCCAGCCAGACCGGCGCGCCAAGCGGCACAAAGGCGGGATCGACGGCGATGGTCCGCATCGGCGTGACCGAGCGGTTCATCGCGCCCAGCGGCCCCTGATCGGCAGGCACCTGCGACACGGTCCGGAAAAAGACGTATGAGCGGTTGACCCACAACAACGCCTGCCCGGCATCGGGATTGCGGCGCACCCAGTTGCGGATCACCTCGGCCGACACCTGATGCGGCGCGTACACGCCGCGCGCGACCAGTTCCTGACCGACCGAGGTATAGGGCTGGCCGTTCGCCCCCGCATAGCCGACCCGAATCACCCGGCCATCGGGCAGGCGGATGCGGCCAGAGCCCTGAACCTGCATGAAAAACAGATCAACCGCATCATCGACCCAGGCAATTTCAAGCCCGGCCAGACGGGCGGCCTGGGTGGTGTCGATGTCTTGCCGGGTCAGCCAGGGCTGGCCTTGCGGCATGTCGGGGGGCAGCGAATAGACCGGGAAACGGAACCGGTCATCGGGGGTCAGGGCACCGGTCAATTCAGGTTCGAAATAGCCGGTGATCAACGGCGGCTGGCCGTCGGCGATCAGGACCGGCTGAAAGAACAGCTCGAAAAAGGCGCGGGGGTCGGTGACGTCGGCGGCCAGAGCGCAAAGCGCGCTCCAGTCGGGATCGCGCAGGTCGCCACAGGTATTGCGAAACACGGCCAGCGCGGCGTCATGGTCATCGGCGGCCCAGCCGGGCAGATCGGCATAGGTCAGGTGGGTGACGGTTTCGGCCATGACAGGTGCCGCGATGGCCCAGGCGAGCAGCGCCGCCCGGACCGCTCGCGTCATCATTCACTGGTGGCGACCAGCAGCCAGTTCGGATCCTGGCTGCCCATGGTGCGGGCAAAGGTCCAGACATCGCGCTGACGCTTGATCGCGGTGGTCGAACCTTCGACGATCTGCCCGGCTGAATCCCGCACGACCGAGGTCAGTTCGGCCACAAAGCGCACCGCCACCTCGGCCTCGCGGCTTTGGCGGTCAAAGGTGGCGTCTTTCAGTGCCAGATCGCTGATGCCGACAAAGGTGGTCTCGATCTTCAGGCCCTTGGCCACGCGATCGGCCACGACTGCCGCAAAGGCATCATGCACCTCGGGCGACAGGAACGGTTTCACGGCGGCCAGGTCGCCGCGTTCGAACGCCATCAGGATCATTTCGTAGGCACCGCGCGCGCCTTGCAGGAACGGACCGACGACAAAGCTGGGCTCGGCCCCCTTCATCCCGGCCAGCGCGCTGGCGGCATCGCCGCCTTCGGCGACGTGATCGGTGATGTCACGGTCAGGGCCGCCTTCGATCACCGCCAGTTCCGGCTTGCCGCGGCGACGGGTGTCGGGGGGCAGGGCGACGGGCGGTTTTTCGAAACCTTCGCGGGTGCCCAGCACCGAGCGCAGCTTGACGATCAGGAAAATCGCGATCCCTGCCAGAACCAGAAGCTGGATGATGGGAGAGTTCATGCGATCCTCGATCTTGGGGCCAGGGCGGGGCTGCCGCCGTGGCAAACTGATATGACCGTGCATATGTAGGGTTTTGTCCGGGGCAAGTCCACCGGCAGCAACGTATGGAATTGGAGTAAACCGCATGAGGTTGATGCTGGGGGCCTTGGCGCTGCCGTTGATCGAGATCGCGCTGTTCATTCTGGTCGGCGGCTGGATCGGCGTCTGGCCGACGCTGGGCCTGGTGGCGCTGGCCGGGATGGCGGGTATCCTGCTGCTGCGCGGCCAGGGGGCGGGTGCCATGGCGACGATGCGGCAGGCCGGACGGCCCAGGGCCGATCCGGCGGCGCTGCTGGCGCGCGGGGCGCTGCGGGTGCTGGCCGGGCTGCTGCTGATCGTGCCGGGGTTTCTGACCGATGCCATCGCGCTGGCGTTGCTGGTGCCCGGGGTGGAACGGCTGATTCTGCGGCGGCTGCGGGCACGGATGCCGCAGGGCGGCGCGACCGGGCGCGTGCAACCTGCGGGAGCGGTGATCGATGCCGAGTTCGAGGAAGTGGCGCCTGGGCAGACGCCGACGCATCAACCCTCTGGCTGGACACGGCATTAGCGGGGCCATTGAGCGCGGGCGGGCTTGCTGATAGGAACACCGCCAACAAGACACCTGTCCCTGACCTTTGACCCCGGAGCCTGTTCGACATGAGCGATTTGCCTGACGCCCCCGCCGCCCCCCCTGCTGGCGCGCCGGTTACCCCCGCCAAGGTGGTACAGCGCGTGCTGAGCCAATATGTGCGCGACATGTCGTTCGAGAACGTGCTGGCGCAAAAAGGGCTGGCTGGCGATCTTTCGCCCGAGATTGCGGTGAAGGTGAACCTGGACGCGCGCAAGCGGGGCGGAGACAACCAGTACGAGGTGATCACCAAGCTGGGCATCACCTCCAAGACCAAGGCGGGCGGCGAGGTGCTGTTCGCGATGGATCTGGAATATGCCGGCGTGTTCCTGATCGAGGGGCTGCCGGACGAGCAGTTGCACCCCTATCTGCTGATCGAATGCCCCCGGATCACATTTCCGTTCGTGCGCCGGATCGTCAGCGACGTGACCCGGGATGGCGGATTTCCGCCGCTGAACCTGGAATTGATCGATTTTTTGTCACTGTACCGGCAGGATCTGGCGCGGCGGATGCAGGCGCAGGCGACACCCAAACTGGATAGCTGACCGGCAGACGGTCAGGGTTTGTCCCAAAGGCCGCCGCCCTGCAAGGTGGCGACAAACGCGGCATGGGCAGTGGATTCCGCCGGGGTCAGCCGGGTCGGCAGTGGCGCGGGACGGGGGCGGGGCCGCCAGGTGCCGTCATGCGCCGGACCGGTGGGCCCGCCGGTTGCGTCGCGGTGGGCCAGGACCAGGTCGGGTTGGCGGCCGCCGATCAGCTCCAGATACACCTCGGCCAGGATCTGGCTGTCCAGCAGCGCGCCATGCAGGGTGCGCGCGCTTCTGTCGATGCCAAAGCGGCGGCAGAGCGCGTCCAGCGAGGCTTGCGCACCGGGAAAGCGACGCCGCGCCAGGGCGACCGTGTCGATGGCACGTTCGAACGGGATCAAGGCCAGCTTTTGCCAGCCCAGTTCGGCATTCACAAACCGCATGTCGAAGGCAGCGTTGTGAATGACCAGCGGGGCATTGCCGATGAAAGCCAGGAAATCGGCGGCGACCTGGGCAAAGCGGGGCTTGTCGGCCAGAAACGCATCCGACAGGCCATGCACCTTGAACGCATCTTCCGGCATCGTGCGATCGGGGTTCAGATAGCGCTGAAAGGTCACACCGGTCGGCAGGTGGTTGAACAACTCTACCGCACCGATTTCGACGATGCGGTCGCCCTTGTCGGGATCCAGGCCGGTGGTTTCGGTGTCGAGCACGATTTCACGCATCGGGTTGGCCTTTTCGGATGGTGGCCAGGATCATGCGCACAGCGGCGCGGGCGGCGTCAAGCGTGGTGGTGTCGATTACCCAGGTGGCGCGGGCCTGCTTGTCGGCGTCGGGCATCTGGCGCGCCAGCAGCATGGCGACCTCGGCCGCCGTCATCTGGCCGCGCGACAGCAGGCGGTCGCGTTGGACCTGCGGCGCAGCGGTTACGACGACGACACCGTCGCAGTCACGCTCGGCTCCGGTTTCGAACAGCAGCGGAATGTCGAGCAGGATGATCGGCGCGCTGGCAGCGGCGACAAAGCGGGCGCGGTCGGCCGCAACCAACGGGTGGATCACCGCCTGCAGGCGGTCGAGCGCAGCGGGGTCGGCGGCAAGGCGGGCGCGCAAAGCCGGGCGAGAGACGGCGCCCAGGTCGATGACATCGGGGAACAGGGCGGACAAGGCAGGGATCGCGGCACCGCCCGCAGCATACAGGCGGTGGACGGTCGCATCGGCATCCCAGACCGGCACACCTTCGGCGGCAAAAAGGGCGGCGGTGGTGGATTTGCCCATGGCGATCGAGCCGGTCAGGCCCAGGCGGTAGGTCATCCCAGCACGGCGGCGCGGGTTTCGGCCGTGACCTGCGGACGCACACCAAAAAAACGCTCAAAAGCGGGGACGCCCTGATGCAGCAACATGCCAAGGCCATCGACGACCGTGCAGCCCGCCTGTGCCGCGACGGTCAGCAAGCGGGTTTGCAGCGGGGTATAGACCAGATCGGCAACAGTCTGGCCGGGATGCAGACCGTCAAGCGGCACCCGCAGTTCCGGCGCGCCGGTCATGCCAAGGGCCGTGGTGTTGATGATGGTCGCGGCCTCCTCGATCATGTTGCCGGCCTGGACCCAATCGACCACAAGAATTCGGGAACCGAACGCGGCCCGCAACGCCTCGGCCCGGGGGCGGGTGCGATTGGCGAGCCAGATGTCGGTTGTTCCCGCATCCAGCAGGGCCGCGATGACGGCACGGGCCGCGCCCCCGGCACCCAGGATCGCGGCGGGGCCCGCGGCGGGTTGCCAGGCGGGGGCGTTCTGGCGCAGATTGGCCAGAAAGCCGTAACCATCTGTATTATCAGCATGAATGCTGCCATCGGGGCGAAAGATGATCGTGTTGGCGGCCCCGATCAGGGTGGCGCGGTCGCTGATCCGGTCGGCGATCCGCATCACCGCCACCTTGTGCGGCATGGTCAGGTTGCAGCCGACAAAGCCCATGCGGGGCATGGTGCGCAAGACCTGGGGCAGGTCAGCCTCGGTCACCTGAAGCGCGACATAGTCGCCCGGCAGGCCAAGGGTTTGCAACCAGTGGCGATGCAGGCGGGGCGAGCGGGATTGGGCGATGGGATAGCCCAGCACGGCGGCGAGCGGCAAGGCAGGAGGGGCGTCGGTCATGAGGCGATGGCTCCGCGCAGGGCAAGGTAGTTCAGAAGCTCGATCAGGGGCAGGCCCAGAATCGAGAAATAGTCGCCCTCGACCTGCGAGAAAAGCATCACGCCCTCTTGCTCGATCCGGTAGCCGCCCAGGGTCTGGGTCAGGCTGTCGCCATGGCGCAGCAGATAGCTGTCGAGCCAGGCATCGGAAAAGGCGCGCATGGTCAGGCGCGCCTCGCCGATATGGCGCCAGACCGGGGCACCGTCGGCATACACGACGCAGGCCGAGAACAGCCGGTGAGTGCGATTGCGCAGGCTGAACAGGTGGGCGCGGGCCTGGGCGATGGTTTCGGGTTTGCCCAGCGTCTGGCCGTCGAGGTCGAGCACCTGATCAGCACCGATCACCAGCGCGTCGGGATGGCGCTGCGCGACGCGTTCGGCCTTCATCTGCGCAAGCGTGTCGGCAATGTCGCGCGGGCTTGCACCTTCGGCGGACAGGGCGGCGCGGATGGCATCTTCGTCCAGGCGCGGGGTGGCCGTGGCAAAGGATAGCCCGGCTGCGCGCAGCAACTGGGCACGGATCGGCGAAGCGGAGGCCAGAAGAAGCGGGGGCATCATCGGGACAGGGCGGTGGGGCAAGTCAGCGGGACAAGCCTGTGGGGACAAGTGGGTGGGCAACCGGGTGGGAGCACGGCGTGAAGCATGCCGGAACTGTGCGGCGGAATGCGGCGTTTGGAAAGGGGTGGGATGAACCGGGTCGGCCGCTGCGGCATCTGGTGACTTGTCCCCGGGGATATCGCAGTGGGGCGAGGTGTGGACAACAGGGCCATGCCGGAAGAGTCAAGGGTGACAAAAGCGCTGCGGGAAGCGGACTGCAGCGTGGTGAGTTGTTGTAAATCATCAGCTTGTGCAGCAGTTGGCGGAAACTTTGGCGTGCGGGATACCCCCGGAGGTTGCGGACAAGTCTGAGGATGAAACCGAGTCGGGTGGTTATCCCCGGCCCTACTGCTACAACAACCTGCTTTTCTTCTTTCTTCTTGTAAGAGAAAAGGTGCGGGCAAATGTGGGGGGCCGGGTCATGGTTCTGGATCTGCTGACGATGGCCTATCCCTGGATCAAGGCTGTTCATGTGATGGCGGTGCTATCCTGGATGGCGGGACTGTTCTATCTG
>Ga0105046_10010004_pt1 | contig 14788 bp, 11 predicted proteins | sample MAT03_FD_78385 | JGI IMG/M metagenome (GOLD analysis project Ga0105046, IMG submission 78385) | Freshwater microbial communities from Lake Fryxell liftoff mats and glacier meltwater in Antarctica - MAT-03 (megahit assembly) | ecosystem: Environmental > Aquatic > Freshwater > Ice > Liftoff... | reverse complement strand
ACCAGACGCATAATTCTCCGTTCAGCGTATTTGGCAGGAAGCACGATCAATAAGCATTCGACGTTTCGCGTAACAAGCCGATAGCCACCTCAGCAGCGACAAGCAGGCCGACAAAACTGATCACGTTTTCTTTGAGTGACTTACCTATTCTTTGCGATCTCGAGTCCACCGGCGAACAAGTAGAGTGTCGATCACAAGTTGGCCGACGTGGTACATGATCATTGGCATCACGCTGACACCAGCGGTGAGCGCTAATTGCAAACCAACCATCAGCGTCTTCTGTCCGCCAGAAATTGCGATCGCGATCTGCTGAGGTCGCGGAATTCCAAATGCTGCTGCGGCAAAGTATCCGATCGCAACCGTAGCGATGTGAATCCCACACGCGAGGAACCCCGCGGTGACCATTGCCCAGCCGTATCTCATCGGATTCGCAGCCATCCGTTCTGCGGAGATCACCGATCCGATCAACACCATCGCAAGGATTCCCATTTGTGCGACGGTTGCGATCTTGGGTCGGTTTCGGTCGGCAAAGCCAGCCAATCCGAGCTGACGTAGGCCTTGGCCTGCGACCAACGGCAGGACAACTTGCCACAGCAGGTTTTGCATTTGATTGCTGACATCAATGGTTACGTCGTGCCCCAAAATCAGCCATAAGCCCAGTGGCGCGACGATGAAGCAAGCCAGATTTGTAACCACCGTCGTCATCATGGCCACCGAATCGTCGCCGCCGGCCGCTCGCGTCCAGACCGCCGACGACGCCAGAGTACAAGGAATCAATGCCGCGACGATCAGGCCGCCGGAAAGCTCCTGCGGCAAAATCCAAAGCGATGGCCAAGCCAACAACGGCACGACGATCATGTTGATGCCGATGGCAAGCAACGATGGAAGAGGCTGTTTGATGCTGCGGCTGATACTTCGAGGTTGCAGCGTCCAGCCCATCAGGACCATGACGGCGACAACAATTCCGGTGCGAAACGAAGCAGAATGGGAAAGCAGGCTAAAATATTCAGGAAAGCCAAAGCCCAAAACCAGGCTAACAGCTAGCAACCAGAGAAACCAATGCTGAGAAAACGATCGCCACACGTCGCAGATTACCCAAACGCCCTATCGGCAAAAAACGTGTGAAACTAAGATCGAGGCAGTCACGCGACCGCTTGCTTCCTTTTTTTCCACTTCTGAACAAATATCCCCTGCCATGCTTCGCTATTGGACCGCCGGAGAATCGCATGGTAAAGCACTGCTGGCGCTGATTGATGGATTTCCTGCCGGATTAGAAATCAACGAAGCCCCGATCAATGTCGAGTTGTTACGTCGGCAAGGCGGTTATGGCCGCGGAAAACGCCAGCAGCTCGAAACCGACACCGTCGATATCCTCACCGGTATCTGGCAACATAAAACGCTTGGCAGTCCGATCGCGTTGCAGGTGATCAACCGCGACTACAAGCTTGAACGGTTGAAGGAACTCGAGCGACCACGTCCTGGACACGGCGATTTAACGGGCGCGATCAAGTATCTGGGCAGTATACGCGGCGTTCTGGAACGCGCGAGCGCTCGAGAAACGACCGTCCGAGTCGCGGCGGGAGCATTGGCGAAACAGTTGCTTCAGCAGTTTGGGATCGAAACGATCGGCTACGTCACCGAGCTTGGTGGCGTCTCTATCCCGGTTCCGCCGGGCACGATTGCTGAACACCGAGCACTTCGGGACGCTTCGGAAATTTATGCGCTTGACCCTAGCCGAAACGACGAGTTTAAAGCGTTCATTGACAAGACAGGCGATGACGGCGATACGCTTGGCGGTATCTTGGAGGTGCGCGTCGAGGGCTTGCCGTTTGGACTTGGAACGCACGCCCAGTGGGATCGTAAGTTGGACGGCAAGTTAGCTCAGGCAGTGATGGCAGTCCAAGCGATCAAGGGTGTCGAGATTGGGATGGGGTTCGCAGCAGCAAGGTTGCCCGGCAGCAAGGTTCATGATCCGATCGAGTTTGATCCGACGAAAGTTGACACGCCAGCGCTTGGTTACACTCGCCCAAGCAACAACGCCGGTGGTCTTGAGGCAGGAATGACTAATGGTCAACCACTTGTTATCCGTGCTGCGAAAAAGCCGATCGCAACGCTGCGTAAGCCGTTGGAATCGATTAACTGGGAAACAAAGGCAACGCAGAAGGCGGCGTATGAACGAAGCGATGTTTGTGCGGTACCGGCAGCAAGCGTGATCATTGAGGCGGTGGTTGCGTTTGAAATTGCAGCGGCACTGGTCGAGAAGTTTGGTGGTGATAGTGTCATTGAGATGAAGGCTAGATACGAGTTGTTTCAACAAATGGCGCGGACCGTCTAAGCTTCGTCAAAAATAGGGGTTGCAAGGATGCACGAACGAACGAAACGCGCCGTCGCTCGGCTGTTGTTCGTTCTTTGCTGCGCATTGCCAACGATGTTCACTGCGCTCGCCGTTGCAATTACCTTCACGCCTTGGTTTGGCGATTATCGACGCGTGCGGATACAGAATGAACTATCGCTTCGGATCGGCTTAGCGGTTGAAGTTGGCAAGGTCGAGTATCCGGCACCTGCAACGGTTCGGTTGAGCGACGTGCGTTTATTGGAGCCTGAGACACATGCCGAAGTTGCCAAGGTGCGGGTCGTCACCTGGGTGCTAGGGGACGATAAAACGGCTGTGGTTTTGTCTCAACCCGAATTTCATTCTGCGAAGTTGCCTTTGGCTTGGCGCGCGATTCACGATCGATTCTTTTGTCAGCCCGACTTGACGGCATTACCTATTCGCATGGCCGCCAATGATGTGACGATCCACAGTCGCACCGGATCGATGTCGTTGCCCGATTTTGATACTTGGCTGCGACCGGTGAGTACCGGAGTCGATGGCGTGAACCAGATCGTCCCTGCCGATCGCAGTGAATCGGCCAACATTCATATCTCCGTCAAACGAGATCGCAGCGGTGATGTGCCATTTACGGAATGCACGATGATGACGGGGGACGTGCCTATGAACTGCTCAGCGCTGGCCGACTGTTTGCCGTCGCTGAAGAGACTTGGGGCAGATGCGACTTTCACGGGAATGATGCGATGGCGAGTGCAAGCCGAGGAGTGGTCAATCGACCTTGGTGCAGCTCGGTTCGCGAACGTCGAGTTGGGTGAATTGTCGCTCGGTTTAAGGCATCGGATCACGGGTAATGCAGTAATCGATTTAGAGCGATGCCAGATTCGGCCAGGCAAATCGCTCGACCTTTCCGGGACTTTGATCGGTGATTCGGGCTTCGTGAGACCCTCGTTGCTGGCGGCCCTCAAGCAAGAACTTAAGTTCGATATCAATCCGACCATCGCGGCCGACTCGCGAGATCAGTCTTACGATCATCTGGCAATTCGTTTTGATTTTTTTGGTTCCGACATGACTCTATCTGGGATCTGCAACAAGAATGCCGGGCTTGAACGCCTACCGCCAGGGATCGTTCTGGCAAATGGAGGAGTTGCGCTGTTGGCGAGCGGCCCACCTCAGCAAACCTGGGTTGGCCTTGCCAGATCGCTCTGGCCAGAACGGTCGGCGAGTCTGCCAGTTTCAACTCAAACAGCATGGCTTTTCGGGATCATGCCTGCGCCTCAGCCTTCTCACGCAGAATTCGAGGAAATAAGACCAGAGCCGCCCAGAGTCACGTCACTAGGCGACTTTCAGGGGACGCCAACAATCACCCAACCTCGGCAATAGCGCGGGATAAAACCTTCCTAAGATGCCGGCAAAAACCTAATCAAGTAAGTTTTGCAAAACGGCGATCGAAGGCAAGCCTTTTGGGGAGTATGATTAGCCCCTTGAAGTTCGTCCGCCCTGTGTCAATTTCTACTATGTTTTTCAGAAAACACCGATTGAAAAGTGGTCGTCCCCAAAAAACTCGGCGTTATGCTTTCGAGAAGTTGGAGGATCGGCGATTGCTGATCGCGGAGGCGGAACCGTTTAACCTCAGCCGACCGGTCGATCTTTCGGGGGTGGTGGGCACACCGTCGGCAACCATCAATTGGGGAGATGGAACCACTTCGCCTGGAACCGTCGTCGGCGGAATGACGACCGGCGGGATCAAAATCCGCTTCGACTACTCGTACAGTACCAACGGCTTTTTCGATGACCCCAGCCGACGAGCGAGTCTCGAGGCAGCTGCGTCATTGGTGACCGGTCGGTTCTCGGATACGTTGTCGGCGATTGAGCGTTCTGGGACCAACACTTGGGTCGCTGTCGCTGAAAATCCGTTGACTGGTGAGGTGATCAATATCGATAACCTCAATATTCCTACCAATGAAGTGGTCGTGTTTGTAGGTGCGAGAGAACTGGGGAGTGTCCAGCTTGCACAAGGCGGGTTTGGTGGTCTCGGCGCAAGTGGAACTCAAGAATGGATTGACAATGTTCAAGCCCGAGGGCAGGCTGGCGCGCTTGGGGCTCGATCATCGCAAACGGATTTCGCACCTTGGGGCGGAACGCTTACGTTTGACGTCACTACCAATTGGTACTTTGGGATTACCGAAGGAGGACTGCAATCGACTCAGCAGGATTTCATCACCGTTGCAACCCACGAGTTACTGCACTTGTTCGGGTTTGGAACGTCTCCGTCTTGGACTCGGTTGGTGTCGGGCAATAATTTCACGGGGTCAAATGCTCAAGCAGAGTACGATCTCGGAGGCAACATTCCACTGGATGATGCAAGCCACTTTCGCGAATCGATAACGGATGGTGGTCGCAAGACGATTATGGGCCCACGTCTTACGACAGGTAAGCGTGAGCTGCCAACCGCGCTTGATCTTGCCGCGATGGACGACATCGGGTGGACTCTCGTTTCGACGGACGCCGTCGTCACTGGACAGCACGTTTATGCTGACAACGGCAATTACACGATTAGCATCACGGGTGGAGGCAGCCCGGTCGGTCAGTTTGCCGATTCATCGACCGTAAGCATTACCAATGCTTTGCCAAGCCTTATCATTGTCGGCAACCAAACGGTGACACGCGAACAACGTCTTTCAATCACCGACATCGGTCGTATCTCAGACCCTGGATTTGCAAACAATTCAGCGACTCCAGCGACCGCGGAGACGTTCACTTACACCATCAACTGGGGCGACGGTTCGGCGGTTGAAACAGGAGTCGCAACGATCGACCGGATCGGTTCGCCAACGTCCACAACGCTTGCCTCGTTTGACGGAGCGCATGTTTACACGACTGCCGGCACGTTCACGGTGACGGTCCAGGTTTCCGACGATGATGGCGGACCGGCACAGAGTTCGTTTCAGGTCGTTGTTGCCGAGCCGCCCGTTCTGACGCTCGAGTTAAACCGCACATCAGTTGCCGAGAACGCAGGGGCCGGAGCAGCGACGTTGACGATCCGTCGAAGCGGGCCGGCATCAGCGCTTCCAACGGCCATCACGCTTTCGTCAAGCGACGAGTCCGAGGCGACTGTGACGACGACCGTGTTCATTCCTGAAGCCGTCATCTCAGTAACCGTCCCGATCAATGCGGTCGACGATACGCTTCTGGATGGATCGCAGTCAGTGACGTTCACCGCGACGAGCAGCGATTTGGTGTCAGGAACCATCACCTTGGAGGTGACCGATCGAGAAACGTTGACGGGCGTTTTTACTGCGGCTAGCGTTCGCGAAGACGCCGTTGAAGGAAGCTTTTTTCTGACAATTACTCGAAGCAATACCGACACCGGCGCCGATTTGTTGGTCGCCATTTCCGGCAATGTTCTCACGGAGATTGACGTCCCCTTGGCAGCAACGATTCCTGCCGGAAGTGCAAGCGTTCGCATCGCCGTGCAGCCGATCAATGACACCGATCCCGAGCCGACGCTGCTGCTTACCTACCAATTCGCTGCGGTCGGATACAACGGAACCACGCGAACGCTCTCGCTGTTCGATGACGAGCCGCCGTTTTTCCAAAACCTCGTCGATCGATTTAACGCCGACGGTGTAGGCGACGTGATCCCATTGGACGCGCTTCGCATCATCAATGCGCTTAGTCGTCGTAACCAAAGGACAGGGTTAGATCCGAACGTTGATGTATTCGAGCGGTTGTTTCCCGATGTGAATGGTGACTATCTAATCACTCCGCTTGACGCGCTTCAGATTATCAACGAGATCGCCCGTCGTCGAAGAGGCGTTGCTACGACGACGGCGAACGCTCAAGCTCTGCAATCGCCCGCGTTAGAAGAAAAGAAGCCATCGATCAACGATGTTGCTCTGACCGAGCTATCGGATCGTTCGCTTTTCTAAGTGCCCAGCAATGCGGTGATGCTTTGCTTGAGAAAGGGAACTAACGCCCTTCTCGCAAGCGATCTCCCAGTAAATTTTCGAGCTCTTCTTCGGCGTAGATTGCCGCGACCGTTCGATCAATGTCATAAGCAACCCGGCGAAACGAAATCGTTTCGTCATCGACAATCACGTAGCAGCTTCGCGGGTCATTATCACGTGGCTGACCAACGCTGCCAACGTTAACCATCCACTTCTTGGCTTTGTTGGCGAATGAAAATCGCTGGGGAACTGCTTCGCTGCGGACGAACTTCATGTCGCTCGAAAACACACCGGGCACATGAGTATGGCCCTGGAAGCAGATGTGAGAAATCAGAGAAAAAAGTTTTTCTAACTTCTTCGGATTCTGAGTATCTTCGGGAAACACGTACTCGCTAGTTGGTCCACGAGGTGAACCATGGACGAACAGCATGCCTCCACGCCGCATCACTCGGGGCATCTTGCAGATAAAGTCAAGTCGTCGCTTGCAGTCCTCTGGAGTCCCCGTCGTGTGAAGTTGTTGACGCGTCCAGAAGATCGCTCGTTCGGCAGAAGAGTTAAACCCCTCGGGATCGAAGACGGCGCTGCTGTCGTGATTGCCAAGGACCGTGAAGCTAAATTTCATCACTTCATCCAGGCATTGGCAGGGATGGGGACCGTACCCAATCACATCTCCGAGACAAATGACCTCGCTGACCGATTGCGACCTAATGTCTTCAAGCACGGCTTCAATCGCGGCTAGGTTCCCATGAATGTCGCTAACGATCGCGATTTTTGCCAATGCGGTTTCCTTTTCTCATGCTATATAACCATCAAGGCCAAAGGGCCCAAACAGCGATACTCAGTTATCGACTCGCTACTTTGCATACTCGGCACCGAAGAACTCTTTGCTGGACTCAACTCCAGGCTTGATCGTTCGCTCCCCTTCTTTCCAATCTGATGGGCAAACTTCGCCGTTAATCTCGAAGTACTGCAAAGCCTTGACCATTCGCAAAGCCTCGTCGACGCTCCGGCCAAGAGGCAGGTCATTGACCACTTGGTGGCGAACGATACCTTCCTTGTCGATCAAGAATGTGCCACGAAGGGCGACTCCACCGTCGAGAAGGACATCGTAATCACGGGCGATTTGCTTATTCAAATCAGCAACCAATGGATAGCGAATATCGCCGATGCCACCTTGGGTTCTTGGCAGGTTACGCCAGGCCAGATGGGAAAAATGGCTATCGACGGAGCAGCCGATCACCTGCACGCCCAACGACTCAAAGTCCGCGACGCGTTCGCTGAAAGCAATGATTTCGGTCGGACAGACGAACGTGAAGTCCAGCGGGTAGAAAAACAACAGCACGTGTTTGCCACGAAACTGGCTGAGCGTGAAATCGTCTTGAAACGATCCGTTTGGCAACACCGCAGTCGCCTTGAAATCGGGAGCGGCCTGGGTCACAAGCACGGACATCGTAATAACCTTTGTTCGAAATGGTATGTAACAACAACGCCGAGAGGCGGCGAATTACTGTCATGGAACCGTATCTTCCTATGATCGCGCTTCTCACGGAACTGTTCAAGGGTACCGATCTTCCACCGCGACCTGCCAAACGTCTTTTCTTTGGGTTTGGCGATTTTCTCCGATGATTTACTTGATTCTCTCGTCTCAAAACGCCATGCTTAGGACCTGCCTGTTTTCCTTTTTGCGCCCACCTGGTTGAAACTCATGAATAAGACCGCTCTCACTCAATCGTCTCGCCGTTCTTTCATCGCGCAAGCTGGCGCGGTCGCAGCGGCGACCTCAGTTGCCAAGGCAGTGGATACCCCGATCGTGCACGCGGGGGAAGACAATACGATTCGCGTCGCATTGATCGGATGTGGCGGTCGAGGTAGCGGAGCGGCTGTCAACGCGTTGTCGGTTGAAAACGGGCCTATCCAACTGGTCGCGATGGCCGATGTTTTCGAGGGTAACATTGAGAACAAAGTCGAGGCATTGGCCGGACTCGGAAAGCTAAATGGCAACGACAAGCAAAGCGGTGAAGCGGCGAAGGTCGATGTTCCTAAAGACCGCCGGTTTGTCGGTTTCGATGCCTACAAAAAAGCAATTGACTGCCTCCGCCCCGGCGATGTAGCAATTCTTGCGACCCCACCCGCGTTTCGATGGGTCCACTATCAATACGCAATCGAAAAAGGTGTCAATGTCTTCATGGAAAAGCCGGTGACAGTCGACGCGCCGACGACGAACCGTATCCTTGAATTGAACAAACTTGCCGAGGCGAAGAACCTGAAGGTTGCCGTTGGTTTAATGTGCCGACACTGCAAAGCGAGGCAAGAATTGTTTGATCGCATCCAAAACGGTGAGATCGGCGACGTCAACATGTTGCGAGCCTATCGCATGGCGGGACCGACCGGATCAGCGGCCTGTGGACCCATGGAACCAGGCGAGAACGAGCTTCTTTATCAGATCAAAAACTTTCACGGCTTCCTCTGGCTGAGTGGTGGTGCGGTGAGCGACTTCTTGATTCACAACATCGACGAATCCTGCTGGATGAAGAACGCGTGGCCCGTTGAAGCGATCGCGATCGGTGCCCGACAATACCGAGGCAGCCAAGTCGATCAAAACTTCGACAATTATTCGATCGAGTACACTTTTGAAGATGGAGCAAAGCTGTTTGTCGATGGACGCACGATGCCTGGATGCAAGTCCGAGTTTGCGTCGTACGCGCATGGCTCCAAAGGCATGGCGGTGATCTCGACCGCCTCGCATGCACCGGCAAAATGTCGAATCTACAAGGGGCAAGCGATGACCAAGGAAAATCTCGTGTGGTCATATCCACAGCCTGAGCCGAACCCATATCAACTTGAGTGGGACGATTTAATTGCTGCGATTCGCCAGGACAAGCCTTACAATGAAGTGGAACGAGGGGCGATGGCCAGCCTTGTGACGTCGATGGGACGAATGGCGGCCCACACCGGTCAACGAGTTACGCTTAAGCAGATGCAAAATCTGAAGCATGAATTTGCCCCGGGCATTGATAAACTCACCATGGAATCTTCTTCTCCGTTGCCCGCTGGTGCCGATGGCAAGTACCCCGTTCCAATGCCAGGTTTGGTAAAAGATCGCGAGTACGCTTAAACCGAGAACGATCTTTCTTTCGTAATGCTGTCCCCAGGCGGCCGCTCTTCCATGTGACAAAGTGCACAAATGGTTCAATATTGGGCCGCACGCCGCCGGTTAAAATATCATAACGGAGGGCTGTCCGTTTCAGCAGTGGTCTCGTCGGTGAGCGTGTCGAGGTGCATCAGTTTCTTGACCATTGGCGAGATTGCCAGCACTGCAAGGCCAACCGCAATGGCGATCCAGCCGATCTGTGAATAGACCGCAAGCACGGTCTCTTTGCCAACGCCTTCGCCGGATGCCGCTTCCGAGCCCGTCGCCGCAGCGATCAAGCCCGCCGCAAAATTTCCCAGTGCGGATGCGAAAAACCAAGTGCCCATAATCAAGCTGGCCATGTGCGCCGGAGCTAGCCGGTTCATCGCGCTCAGTCCAACGGGCGATATGCAAAGCTCGCCCGTCGTGTGCAGAAAATAGATCAGGAATAGGAACATTACCGGCGTCGCGTTTTGCATTCCCGCAGCACTCGCGCCCCACTTGAGCGTCAAGAAACCCAAGCCAAGTTGCATTAGCGCCAACCCAAACTTGGCAGGCGCGGATGGTTCCAGCCCCTTGCGTCCAAGAAAGGTCCAGGCGGTCGCAAACACCGGCGCAAGAAGGATGATGTAAATCGCATTGACCGACTGAAAAACCGATGCCGGCACTCCGGCTCGATCGACGTATCGATCGGTAAAAAGGTTAAGCGATGAACCCGCTTGCTCAAACAATGCCCAGAACAGAATCGAACCGACAATCAAGAACATCGCGGCAAAAATGCGGTCGCGCGCATGCGGCTCCAGTTTGGTGACGGCTGTGGACAAGACATAACTGACCAACAACAATCCGGCGCCTCCCAACAGATATCCAACGATCGATTGGTGCTGCACCAACCACCATACGACACCAACGGCTCCGATGCCGACAAGGTAAAGCAAATACTCGAACTTGATCCCTGCCACGGGCGCTGCAAGTCGAGCTGCATTTGGCGGTTCTCCGCCTCCCTGCAGATAAGGTCGACCCCAGATGAAGACAAACAATCCAAGTAACATCCCGACGCCTGCGACACCGAATCCCCATGACCAACCAAATGTTTCGCCCAAATAACCGCAAATCAAAGACCCAAGCGCGGCTCCCAAATTAATGCCCATGTAGAAAATCGTATAAGCACCGTCGCGCCGTACGTCCGTTCGGGGGTAGAGTTGGCCGACGAGTACGGAGATATTCGCTTTGAGAAATCCCGAGCCAACGATAATGAACGCCAATGCGAGCCAGAAGAAATTCAGCGCCGCCGCGTCCCGGCCGCCCGTTCCCTCAAACCCCATCAGGAAATGTCCAAAAGTTAACAGCACGGCTCCAAACTGAACTGCTTTGCGTTGGCCGAGGTAGCGGTCGGCTAAGTAGCCACCTAACACCGGTGTGATGTATACCAAGGCAGTATACGCCCCGTAGATTACGCTGGACTCTTCATCGGAGAACAGCCAGTGTTTCGTTAGGTAAAACAGAAGCAGAGCCCGCATCCCATAGTAAGAAAATCGTTCCCACATTTCGGCAAAGAAGAGGACAAAAAGCCCTTTGGGATGTCCCAGCAGGGTGGAGTCATGATTGCCATTTGAGTCGTCTGACCCATTTATGGAAGCGTCACCGCTGGCGTAGGGATTCGACCGATTTGTCACTTCGTAGGTTCCCGCTGTTTCGAAAGGATGAAGATACTTCGATGGTGACAAGAAGGTAACAGGTCGCGAGTACTGCTGCGACACTCCCTCGCCAGTTTCATTCGGTGATGCGTTACACTTACTGTTACTTTTAGGTGCTCCCAAGTTAGCATTCATGCGCGAGAGAATTTTGCGTTTTTCGGCATGAGCGTTTCGTAAAACCGCGTTACACTAGGCGTTGTTTGAGAGCGTCATTTCTCGATTAGATGTAAAACGTGATCCAGTCCCAGTTCATTTTGGTTGTTCTCTTTTCTTGCTTCGCAGCCCGGTCTATCGCCGACGAAGTGAATGCGTCTTGGTCGGTTGATCAACTTGCCGAACAGATCAAGCCGGCGGAACGCGGGACAAGTTCTGATCACAGTTCGTCAACGATCCCATTTGCTTCGATCGATTTCGGCGCCTATGAGGCTGACCGAAGCCAGTTGCCGATTGGCGTCTTCGATTCCGGAATCGGCGGACTAACTGTTTTGGAAGCCATTCTGGCCTGCGATATCCACCACAATGATTCCGGTCGCCCTGGGGCTGACGGCGCACCTGACTTTGAAAACGAGCGATTCATCTATCTCGGCGATCAAGCGAATATGCCCTACGGCAATTACCCCGCAAGTGGTCGAGAAGATTATCTTCGAGAACTCATTATCAAGGATTCGATCTTCCTTTTGGGCAATCGTTATTGGACGAATCCCGACGCGGCAAAGCCAGCTTTCGATAAGCCTCCGGTGAAAGCGATTGTTATTGCGTGCAACACTGCAACCGCATATGGACTCGAAGACTTGCGAAGAACCCTGTTGCGATGGAACCTTCCCGTACTTACGGTCGGAGTCGTCGAAGCGGGAGCGTCAGCGGTGATGGATCAAGTCAAAGAAGACGAAAGTCGCGGCGCGGTAGCCGTTCTTGCAACAATGGGAACATGCAACAGTGGTGCGTACCCCAAAGCGATTCGTACGACGGCTGGCCGTCGTGGCTTGCTGGTGCCGTCGATCATTCAACAAGGCAGTCTGGGTTTGGCCGGCGCGATCGAAGGAGACCCCGCATTTGTCTCGCCCTCCAAACGACTTGACCAAAACGCCACTGCAGCAGAGCCAAGCGGCGCCACCACCTATCGCGGACCGACAGTCGACCGTGCGGAAGCGCCGATCGACCCAGGGCTTCTCCCGCGATACGCATTTGTCATGGAAGAAATACTAGGCGATCAAGTGGAGCCGTCATCTTGGAAAATCAACTCGATTGAAAACTATGTTCGCTATGACGTGACAACCCTTGTAGAAAACTATCGCAAAGCGAACGAGGGTACTTCAGTGCCGATTCGATATGTGATGTTGGGCTGCACTCATTTTCCTTTTGAGGCTAGTCGCATCGAAGCGGCGTTTTCTCGCTTGCGTTCCTTTCGGAATCAAGATGGAAGCTATCCCTATCGAGACCTGATCGCCGAAAAGCTGCAGATTATCGATCCAGCACAGCTAACGGCGAAGGACTTGTTCCGTCAACTGTTTTTGCAGCGTTTACGGGCACCGAAAGCCACTACCGGCGTGCCAATTCATCAGATTTTTCTTTCGGTGCCTCACAAAGGAAATGTCGAGGCGGGCAACTTAGAGCAGGGCTGGTTTTCGTTTGACTTTAAATACGGTCGCGTGGCCGGTGTCTACGATAAAGAACATACAAAGATCGTGCCTCTTGAACCGGGACTACTGAACGCTTCCTCGGTAAGCCTTCTAAGATCTTATGCCCCCAATGTTTGCAGCATCATTGGCTTACACGATGCAAATCCTTGATCTATTTTATACGTGGCCGAACCCAACCTTACTTCCTTCATAAGTCACTGTTTTGGTTCAGCGTGAAATGGAGTGAAGGTTGATCGGCGTTATTCTAAAAAGTGCATCGAAAATGGGTTACTTGGAATCGCTTGATCCCAATGCTCGGATTTATCGCATTCTAGCCAATCCCGAAGGGAAGGAATGCGCCGACTTGTTAGCCGACGCAACCCTTCGGTCTTGGCCCTGAGTCGGCGCTCGGGTCGCTTCCCAGCGTTGCCCTATCCTCCGCTCAGGCTCATTCAAACATAGTCGCCGCCCTTGACTCATGCAACGCATTGTCTTGCCGTTGCTCGCCTCTGTCTTCTCTGTTCTCGTGCCGCTTCAAGCTTTGCATCTCGGTCAGCGAAAACCTCTGTTTCCTTCCCAGCAAGCTTGGTGTGTGGCGTCACATAGCCGATCGCGCTGTGAAGTCGGACTTCGTTGTAATGCTTCACATAATCAATCACAGCCTTTCGGGCATCATCAATAGTCCACATCATTGTCAACCGAATGCATTCGCCTTTGATCGTGCGGTGATAACGCTCGATCTTTCCATTGCTTTGCGGATAGTATGGCGAGGTCTTCACGTGCGTCATGCCAGCGGTGCGTATGAACTCTTTGAAGTCGCGCGAGATGAACTGTGGGCCGTTATCGGTGATGATTCTTGGCTTCGCATCGGGATACTTTTCTCGAGCCCGCTGAAGGATTGTTTCGATATCGATCTCCTGCATTTTCTCGCGGATTTCCCAGTCAACGATTGAACGACTGCACCCATCCAAGATGCTGCACATGAAATAGAAAGTACCGCAGATGTTCAGGTAACTGACATCGACATGCCAGTGCTCGTGTGACGCAAGTGGCTGCACGAAACCGGTGCCCTTCTTTGAGGCTTTCCCGTTGAAGCGATCCAGGACCCCGGCATCACTGAGCACACGATAAACGCTCGACGGACTGGCCGTGACGACATCAGCATCGAGCATCATGAATGTTAGACGGCGATAGCCTTCTAGCGGGTTTTTCGAGTGAAAGTCAAGGATTGCTTTCCGCTCGGCTTCGTCGAGCCAATGGTCACGAGGTATGGCACCGTTGTGTTCGTTGGCTTTGCCATAACGCTTTTTCCAATCGAAATACTTGCTTCCCCCAACGCCTAGCCAAGCAACGATTTGCTTGGCTGGAATTTCAGCACGCTGGTTCCAGTAGTTCACGTAATCGACAATTTGGTCACGGGAATCGTGGGGAACCCAGCATCCGTTTAGAGCTCCCCAAGTTCTTTTTTTAGTTGAACATGCTCCTGCAGCAGTTCGGCGACAACTTCGTTTTTCTGTTGAATTTTCGCTTCCAAGGCAACGATCTTGCGGTCTTTGGCGTCGTCCTGATTGATCGACTGACGAGTCGTTTGGAAAGCCAGCGCCGCATTTGCGGCCAACTGTTTCTGCCAAGTATAGACCTGCGTGGGCTGGAGTCCGAACTCATCACAGAGATCTGAAACAGGCGTTTTGTCGACGAGGTGCCGCAGAACAATCGCGGCTTTTTCTTGGGCGGTAAAAGTTCTTCTTGATCGGGTCATTTTGAGAGCCTCCTTCGGCCCATAGAATAACTCGATCAACTCAAAACTCCAGATTCAACTGGGGCAAAACACTAATGCTTCGGGCATTAAAGCGGGATGTTGCCGTGCGTTACGGTCCACTGTGTTGTGCGAACCAACCGAGTATTTCCAATGGACTCCCTGCTTTCGGTACGGTTTCGTCCTGACTGTTTGTCGCTCCCTTCGTGTTCCGTCAGGGAGACGTTCTCGGTACGTACAAATCTTTCCCGCTTCGATGTTAGGTACATCTTTGATTGGATTGAAAACGTTTGGCTTGTCCTTCGTT